>PVMK01162672.1_pt1 | contig 16728 bp, 16 predicted proteins | sample 1853481 | NCBI WGS metagenome assembly PVMK01 (sample SAMN08533507, study PRJNA380276) | Marine sediment metagenome, whole genome shotgun sequencing project.
ACATGCGGGACAATAATAACTGGATCGTTGGCCGATTACCTTTTTCCGGATGACTGCCCCGCACTGAAAACAATCACTGCCGGCCCGGTCATAGACCAATAGTTCCTGGGCGAAATAACCCGGAGCACCATCTGAATTCACAAAGTCCCGCAAGGTGGTGCCGCCCTGTTTTATAGCGCGGTCCAGTACATCTCGGATGGCAGCAACCAGGCCTTCAAAGCGTTGCCGGGAAATTCTTCCGGCCGCACGCTGCGGGTGAATACCTGCCATGAACAGGGCCTCCGACGCATAAATATTGCCGACACCCACAACGACGTGGCCGTTCATGATGAAATTCTTGATGGCAACACGTCGATCACGAGAGCGCTTGTATAGATAGTCTGTGGTGAATTCGGTGGAAAGCGGTTCCGGGCCGAGGTTCTGCAACAACTCGTGGGATTCCATCTCTCCATCAACCCACAGGAATGCGCCAAAGCGGCGCGGGTCGTTAAACCGCAGGCAGACGCCATTTTCCATTTCGACATCAACGTGATCATGTTTTTCCGGGGCTAAAGGCTGCTGCAAGATACGCAGTGAACCGGACATGCCAAGATGTATGATGAGCCCGCCTTGTTCAAGGTGTAATAGCAAGTATTTGCCACGCCTGTCCAGGCTGACAAACAGCTGTCCTTCGGCATTTTTGACTTCGGTGGGAATCGGCCAGCGTAATCTTGGATCGCGGACAATGACGCGGGCGATACGTTGATTCACAAGAAACGGCTCTATACCCCTGAGTGTTGTTTCGACTTCTGGTAATTCGGGCATTTGGGTAAGAACCTGTGTGTTTGCCAGCATTGTAAACCAGCCGGTGTTAGCATCTGGTCCCATGGATGATATTACACTGGTTGGTATCGATACAGGTGGTACTTTTACCGACATTGTTGTGCTGGAGCGTGGCCTGAATACCGGTGGAATACAGCACTGTAAAGTGCTTTCCGACCCGTCCGACCCATCCGGGCCTATTGTTGAAGGCTTAAAACGGCTGGGCCTGGAGAATAAACAACTACAGATTGTTCACGGCACCACCGTGGGCACCAACGCTGTGCTGGAAGGCAAGGGCGCCCGTGTTGCCTATGTGAGCAGCGAGGGTTTCGCCGACGTACTATCGCTTGGCCGTCAGGAACGGGAGCATGTCTACCAGCTCAAGCAACCGGAAACCAAACCACCAGTGCCGGAAGCGCTTTGCCTGGAAGTCTCAACACGCATTGCCGCTGATGGTAGTTTGCTCGATACGGCCAGTGATGAAGAACTGGCAGAACTCAAGATTCGGTTAAAGGCACTGGATATTGAGTCAGTGGCCATCAACCTGTTATTTTCCTTTTTGAAGCCAAAGGAGGAGCAGCGCATTGCCGACAAGCTGGATGGCTCGTGGTTCGTATCTTGCTCCAGTAAAATCCTGCCCGAGGTCCGTGAATACGAAAGGGGCATGGCGACCTGGCTGAATGCCAGTGTTGGGCCGGTCATCTCCAGGTATCTGAACCGTCTTCAAGAACGCTTGCCACATGCCCGCATCGCAGTGATGCAAAGTGCCGGAACAACGATAGCGGCTGATCAGGCGGCGAATCAGGCCGTTCGGTTACTACTGTCCGGCCCGGCTGGCGGGCTGGCAGCGGCACGCAGCATCGCCGCGCAAACCGCCAACCCAAAGCTGATGAGTTTCGATATGGGCGGCACCTCGACCGATGTTGCCCTGTTCAATGGTGAAATCCCCCTGACCGGGCAGTGCCGGCTCGGGTCATGGCCTTTGTCGATTCCTTCTGTGGATATCCACACCATCGGCGCTGGCGGTGGTTCGATAGCCAGGGTAGACAGGGCCGGCATGCTGTTGGTGGGGCCGGAGTCCGCGGGGGGCCAGCCCCGGGCCTGCCTGTTATGGACAGGGCGGCACGCAGGTTACGGTTACCGACGCCAATCTTCTGCTGGGTCGCATACCTGAAAACACATTGCTGGGTGGGTATTTACCGCTGGATGTTCAGGCAGCGGAAAAGGTAGTTTCAAAACTGGCGAATGATATGGGCTGTGATGCTCTGGAAGCTGCCCGCGGTATCGTGCGGCTGGCCAACGAACACATGGTGCGGGCCCTGAGGGTAATTTCCGTTGAGCGTGGCTACGATCCGGCCGATTATGCGTTGTTATGTTTTGGAGGCGCCGGTGGTCTGCATGCTTGCGACCTGGCTGAATTGCTTAACATGGAACGGATCATCATTCCGGCAAGGTCCGGTGTGTTGTCGGCCATGGGTATGCTGGTCAGCGAGCCCGGACGGGAGCTGTCACAAGCCGTTCTGGCACCACTGGACACCCTGAACGATAACGACATCCGACAACGATTCAAGTTACTCGAAGCTGACGCCGGGGCCCAGTTGACTGGTGAGGGTTGCACACTCGAAAGCCTGGTTTTTCGCCGCCAGCTTGAGCTGCGTTACAAGGGTCAGAGTGCAACCATCAGCATTAACTGGTCTGACGGCGGTGATCATGAAACAGCTTTTCATGAAGCACATACCAGGGCCAGTGGCCTGCGTCTGCCACACCCGGTTGAACTGGTGAATATACGTTTGAGTGTACGAGCACCGGCGGTTTTAAAGTCGATTGATATCAAGCAGGAAAGTGAGAGTGTCGCAACCGGTGAAATGATTCATATGCCTGAACTTGCATATGAAGTGCAGATGTTTCATCGGTCCATGTTACCACCGGGTGAATCAGTGCAGGGGCCGTTGTTAGTAACAGAGTCTGCCGCAACCGCCTGGATCAAGCCCGGTTGGGAAGTAAGGCCGGATGAGTGGGGGAATTTACATTTGCTCAAAGCATGAACATAAAAAACCCGCTACAGGAGCGGGTTTTCTCAAACAATGCCGTGATCAATTACTTGATCTTGGCTTCCTTGTACATCACGTGCTTGCGTACAACGGGATCATATTTTTTGATCTCCATCTTCTTTGGCATATTCTTTTTATTTTTATCCGTGGTGTAAAAGTGACCGGTACCAGCAGAGGATACGAGGCGAATTTTATCTCTTGATGATTTTGCCATGATTCAGACTCCTCAGACCTTTTCGCCGCGCGCACGCATGTCGCTTAGTACGGCATCAATGCCTTTTTTATCAATGATACGTAAACCCTTGGTGGATATACGCAGACGGACCCAACGGTTTTCACTTTCCACCCAAAAACGATGGCGGTGAATATTGGGTAAAAAGCGTCGCTTGGTCTTTGCATTTGAATGCGACACATTGTTTCCGGAAACTGGGCGTTTACCGGTTACCTGACAAACTCTGGACATTGGACTATTCCGTTTCTGTACTATCAAATTTGAGCCGCACTTTATACCTTAATACACAGGCATATGCAATCAAATTTGCGTGAGGGAGCATCATTTTAACGACTTTGTCGAGGTTTGGCTGCTTTTGTTACAACATTCCTCTTGAAGCCATCGAAACCGGTGGCCCGTCACCCACTACAAAATGATCCAGCAGACGGATTTCCAATAGCTGCAATGCGTCTTTTAAACGACGGGTAATTGCCTGGTCCGCAAGGCTTGGTTCGCTGACTCCGGAAGGGTGATTGTGCGCCACGATCACCGCAGCGGCACTCAGCCTCAAAGCCCTCTCTGCAACGATACGCGGATATACACAGGCGCCGTCTATCGAGCCCTGGAACAGATCCTCTGAAGCAATAACACGGTGACGCGTATCCAGAAACAGGCAGGTGAAAATCTCACGCCTGCGATCTCTCAATATGGTTTGCAGGTATTCCATCGTCATCGCGGGACTGGTCAGCGAAACGCCCCGTTGCAGTGACTGCTTTAGCTGCCGGTGGACAAATTCATGTGCCAGTCGGATCTGAGTGGCAGCCTCATCATCCAGCCCTTCACGCTCATCTGCAGCCAGGCGGCTTGCGACCTGGAGTCCACGCAAACCGCCAAAGCACTGCAGCAGGGTTTCAGCTTGCCGGGTATTTTGTTCCCGTGGGTTACCGGGAAACAACAGCTTGCTGAGCAGTTCTACATCTGACAATAAGGCGGGTTGGAACGGCGGTAAGGGCTGATCCTGGTGGTGGATTGATTGCGTGCTGGCTGGTTTCATATTCTGGTCTTTAAATTGATTGGGCTTTAATGCTGAAGCATTGGCATGGCGGTGTATATCGGCACTTCTAAACGGAGCTTGTAGGATGAAACCGTTATTCTTTAGTGTTGGAGACTACAAGGCGAAGGCTTGGTATGATGGTGGCCGCATAAAAATATAACAGCCAACCATGATGAAAAGGATGTCAATTGGATAACAAGAGTTTAAAAGCCGTCCAGTTAAAGGTAATCGACCCAAGGCTGGGTCAGGAAATCCCTTTGCCCGAACATGCAACCGATGGTTCTGCAGGTATGGATCTTCGCGCATGTGTTGAAAGAAATACCATTGTTCATCCCGGTGAAACCCTACTGATACCAACGGGTTTCGCCATGCACATATCCGATCCCGGCATGGCTGCAATGATTCTTCCGCGATCCGGACTTGGCCACAAACACGGCCTGGTGCTGGGTAACCTGGTCGGTCTGATTGATAGCGATTACCAGGGCCAGGTTTATGTGTCCTGCTGGAATCGTTCTGACAAGGAATTTGAAATTGAACCAGGAATGCGGATTGCACAACTGGTTTTCGTACCCGTGGTCATGGCTGACTTTAAAGTAGTCGATTCATTCGAGGCCAGTGAACGTGGCGCGGGTGGTTTCGGACATACGGGTCGCCAATGAAAACTCCAAAATTGAAGATCAACGGAAAAATGAACTTGAAAGGGATGCCGGATTTGCGGAAATTGCATCTCGAGCGTCTGAACCCCCTGATGCTGATCGCAAGTGGCGCCGTTTTGCTGCTTGTGCTGGCTGTACTGTTATTTGCAGGCGGCTCCAGCCAGCAGGAAAATGATGCAACGCTCAAACGGGCCAAACAGACCATGGGCCAGATTGGCGGTGTCATTCAAAGCCTCCGCCGGGCACTTGAAGATAAACAGGTACAGGAACTGGCGCTGATAGCCGCTGATGACCCAGGCAAGCTGTCCAATCTGCAGCAATATGTCGGTGGCCGTATTCCAGACCTGATTGAGCTTAATCTGTACGGGACTGATCTGGACGGCCTGCGCGCTGCCGATCTGGAGCCTTTTGGTTACGCTGTGCTCGAAATGCTGTTGACAGCGTCAGAGTCCGGCATTGCCCCGGCGCAGATCCACGGCAAAGGTGAGGGAGCCTACCTTTCCATGGCGGTGCGGGTTGGTGACGAAGCCTCCCCGGCTGCTTACATGTTAGCCAAGGTAAACCCGGATATATTGACTACGGCATTCGAGGCGTCTTTGCCTGATCCGGGTGCATTTGCACTCGAGCAACACAACGGCAGGTTTAAGCCGGCTACGATCAGTAAGCTTGCCGCTGCCCCATCCTCAAGCGAACGAATTGTCTGGATACGTATTCCGGCATCCTTGTTTCGTATAGGTGTTGTGCAGGGGGTCGGAGCAACGAAGTCCATGGGCGTATTTCGTTTGCTGTTCTTCATTGTGGGCCTGGTTTTGCTGGGTTTTGGTCTGATGTTGAAGTTCCGGCCTTATCAACCACCGGAGGAGCTTGAAGAAGACCCGGTGCAGATTGCGCCTTCACCGAAAAGTGCCGACCTGAATGATGGCCCGGAGTCACCCCTGCCTCAGCAACCAGGCAGTGTTGATTTAGATGATGGTCTGGGTGCCATTGAACTACCGGATCTCGGATTTAGTCTGGAAAAAATGCCCGTGCCCCACAAAAAACACACACTTCCACCAGTGGAGTTGGTAGAAAGCATCTTCAGGGCCTACGATATTCGCGGTATCGTAGGTGAAACACTGGATGCAGAAGTTGCCTATCAGGTTGGTCAGGTTGTGGGCAGTCTTACCCTGGAGCAGGATGCCGGGCCAGTGGTTGTTGCAAGGGACGGCAGGGATTCCGGTCCGGATCTTGTCGAAGGCATGATTGCAGGCATCGCATCCGCCGGCTGTGATGTTATAGATATTGGCGCCGTACCCACCGGTGTGTTGTATTTCGCTGCCTATGAGCTTGGCGAGGGTACCGGCGTGATGATAACCGGTAGCCACAACCCTCCGGATTACAACGGTTTCAAAATTCTGATCGGTGGTGTTACGCAGGCGGGTGACCTGATTACTGATATGTATAGCCGTATACAAGGCGGTAATGTGCGGGTGGGTAAGGGCACAATCAGCAAAGAAGACATGCTTGACCGGTACCGTGAAAGAATCTCAGGCGATATCCAGTTAGAAAAGCCTTTGAGAATTGTGGCCGACTGCGGCAATGGCATCGGCGGTGTATGTGCCGCGGACGTGTTGCGCGCTATTGGCGCCGAGGTCATTCCCCTGTTTGATGAAGTTGATGGCACATTCCCGAACCATCACCCGGATCCGAGCGAACCGGAAAATCTGAAAGACCTGATTGATGCGGTTCATATGATGAATGCAGACCTGGGAGTGGCATTCGATGGTGATGCAGATCGTTTGGGTGTGGTGACGGCTGACGGGGAGATCATCTATTCGGATCGTTTGATGATGTTGTTTGTGGGGGATATTCTCGGCAGGGTGCCGGGCTCCACCATTATCTATGATGTTAAATGTACCGGCCATTTGCACGAAGTGATTGAAGAGGCTGGTGGCACTCCGATGATGTACAAAACCGGTCATTCGCTGATCAAAAACAAGATGAAAGAGGTTGGTGCGCCATTTGCCGGTGAAATGAGCGGACATTTCTTTTTCAAAGAGCGCTGGTATGGGTTTGATTGCGGCATCTATGCGGCAGCACGCTTGCTGGAAATCCTGGCGTCCGATGAACGCGGGGTGCAAGAGGTGTTCAGCAGCCTGCCAAACAGCTTTAGTACACCTGAACTGAAAGTTGAAATGCACGAGGGTGAAAACCACGACTTTGTCGCAGAATTTCAGAAGGTGGCGCGTTTTGCTGATGCAAAAATCACCACCATTGATGGTTTACGGGCAGATTTTGTCGATGGTTGGGGCCTGGTACGTGCATCTAATACCACACCGATACTGGTTATGCGTTTCGATGCTGACAGCGAGGCGGCCTTACAGCGAATCAAGGATGCTTTCAAACAGCAATTGCTGGCGATTTATGATCAGCTGAAGTTGCCGTTCTAAGCTCGTAAGCGATGACGCAAACCGGTAAAAATCTGCTTATGTTTGGGTTAATGCTGGCGGCATTGCCGCTAATGGCCGATCCTCTCGATGAAGAGTCTGCAGCAATTGAAATGGTAAAAGTAGTGACCCAGGCCGGCCGTCCTGGTGATTGTCTGGCAGCACTGGCGGTTAATAAAATTGATGGCGAAATGAGAGTTGTGCCGGCGCAGGGTTTTTTAATTGAACCTGGTGTTCACACCATCAACGGTCGTGCAACGCTGGATAGCAGAAAATGCCAACCCATAGCCGCTGATCAACGAATCGGCAATGTGGCTGACCTGGAAGCAAATTTTGAGACAGGCAGAACTTATTACATTGCCTATGACCACAAATCCCAAAATACTCAAGAGTGGAGACTGGTTGTCTGGAAAGTGGAAATTGATAACTCGCTCGAAACCTTCATTCAGTAAGCATCTTCCATAAATACCGGGTCAACCGAACCATTCCAGCGGCCATAATAAAGCGCCAGTTTTTTATCTGCCGGTGTCAGTCCCGCTTGTGCGTTTGTAAACAGGGGCTCCAGGAATCCTGTTTCATTATCACCTGACTCACCCAGGCGGTTACGTCCGGTCAATCCGCTTGAGGCCATTTCCAGAACCTCAAGCGCCAATGACTGCAGTGTTCGATTGCGTATAACAGTGTTTAACCCCAGCCTGGGCGCGTCTACCCTGAGTTGCAAACGTTCTTCCATACTCCAGTCACGCACCAGATCCCAGGCTGCTTCGAGTATCGCGTCGTCGTACAACAGGCCGGCCCAAAAAGCAGGCAAAGCACATAATTTCCGCCAAGGGCCGCCATCTGCGCCACGCATTTCCATGTATCGTTTTAAACGAACCTCGGGAAAAGCCGTCGTCAAGTGGTCTTCCCAGTCCTTAAAAGTTGGTTTTTCACCCGGCAATGCGGGCAAGGCACCGTTCAGGAAGTCACGGAAGGACTGGCCGGTTGCATCAATATACTCGCCATCGCGATATACAAAGTACATCGGCACATCCAGCATATAGTCGGCGTAGCGCTCAAAGCTCATTGATGAATCGAATACAAAGGGCAGCATGCCGGTGCGGTCGGGATCAGTATCCTCCCATACGTGTGAGCGGTAACTGACATAACCACATGGTTTGCCATCAACAAATGGAGAATTGGCGAACAACGCCGTGGCAACGGGCTGTAGCGCCAGCGCCACCTGGAATTTTTTCACCATGTCAGCTTCGGAGCAGAAATCGAGGTTAACCTGGACGGTGCAGGTGCGGCTCATCATGTCCAGGCCGAGATTGCCGCGCCTGGTCATATATTCCCGCATGATGCGGTAACGGCCCTTGGGCATCCACTGGGTATCTTTTCGTTCCCACTTGGGTTGAAAGCCCATGCCCAGAAATGCTATTCCGAGCGGTTTAGCGATAATTTTGACCTGTTTCAAATGGGTATAAACCTCATTACAGGTCTGGTGAATGTTATCCAGCAATGCGCCGGAAAGCTCAAGTTGACCACCGGGTTCCAGTGTTACGGATGCGCCGTTATCATGCACAAGGGCAATAATCTTGTCTTGCTCTTTGACTGGCTTCCAGTCGAACTGGTTTGCAAGGCCTTCCAGCAACGCGCGTATGCTGCTCTTGCCCTCATAGGGCAGGGGTCGCAGATCGTTGGTAGTAAAACCAAATTTTTCATGTTCAGTGCCCAGTCGCCATTCGGACTTTGGTTTGCAACCGGATTCAAGATATTCAATCAGTTGCTGGCGGCTTTCAACCTGTGTCGAGCTGCCGGATACATTCAAGTGAAACACTCCATGTTGATTTGGGCGGGAATGCACTAGGATACACGCAGGAAACCTTACTAAAAAGCGAAAAGACTGTATACGGTAGCCGGATACAGTGACAATATGCTTTTGTTGATCGATCAAACCCCAGTAAATGTAGGGAGTGGAAAACTTAACCCCGTGAACCCGTTGCGCCAATCCTTCTTGCTATTAGTCTTTGCTTTATTGCTGGGAGCCTGTGGTGATGACAGTCGGGAGTTGCGGGTTGGCCGTTTTGATCGCCATGCCCGGCCGGTTGAGTTGCTGCTTACGGAGGACAGCCGTCCGGCGCCCTCTGTCTTGGCGCAGGAGCAGGATTTTCACCGCAATAACGGCGAAGAGCCGCAGACACTGGATCCGCACCTGGCCGAAGGTTTACCTTCGGCACATATTTTGCGGGATTTGTTTGAGGGCTTGACAGCTGAATCACCGGAAGGCCGTATTATTCCGGGTGCGGCGGTGCGTTGGAATATTTCCCGGGACGGCAAAACCTATACATTTTATCTCCGGCGTGATGCTCTCTGGTCGAATGGCGATCCTGTAACGGCGGAAGATTTTGTCTACGGGTTGCAGCGCAGCGCCAGCCCCACAACCGCGTCAAATTACGCCCATGTCCTGTTGCCGATTGCAAATGCCGCCGAGGTGCTTTCCGGCGACTTGCCATTGAACGAACTAGCCGTCAGCGCCCTGGACGAATATACACTGCAAATCAGCATGCGCGACCCGACGCCCTATTTTCTGGCTCTTTTGAGCCACGCCGTGACCTATCCTGTGCACCGGGCCAGTGTGTTGGAGCATGGTTCAGCTTTTTCCCGCCCCGGCAACCTGGTATCGAATGGCGCATATGTTCTCAAGGACTGGGTATTACGCACGCGCATCGACCTGGTCAAAAATGAGAACTATTGGGATGCCGAAAACGTCATTATCAAGAATGTTCATTATTATCCGTTTGAAGACCGCTCCACCGCGTTAAAGCAATTCCGCGCAGGCAAGCTGGACTGGACGTTTACAGTGCCGAACAATCAATTCAAGTGGTTGCAAAAACATTACCCCGATGAGTTGGTGACCAGTCCCTGGCTGGGATCATACTATTTTGGATTCAACCTTCAGCGCGAACCCTTCATAGAAAATCCAGGACTCAGACGGGCATTGGCCCTGGCGATCGACAGGGACCTGTTGACAGAAAAGATTGCCCAATTCGGGGAACTGCCTTCATATACACTGGTTCCCCCCGGTATCAGGGACTATGTATCACCGTTACCGGAGTGGGCTGAATGGACCCAGGAAGAGCGCAATGCGGAAGCCCGGCGCTTGTATGCCGAGTCCGGGTATTCAGAGGAGAATCCGCTCAAGTTTGAAATTCGTTATGACACCGGTGAAAGCAATAAAAAGATCGCGCTGGCGGTATCGTCATTATGGAAGCAGGTCCTGGGTGTGCAGGCTACTCTGATCAATGAAGAGTTCGGGGTGTTTTTACGGAATCGTGAGCAAAAAGTGCTGACTCAGGTTTTCAGGGCCGGTTGGATCAGCGACTATGCGGACGCATACAGTTTTTTGAACCTGTTCCGCACTGGACACGGTAACAACGATTATGGTTATTCCAACAACCTGTATGATTCCCTGCTGGATGAGGTCGCGGGCGAGCGAATACCTTCAAGACGCAGGCGGCTGATGTTTGAGACCGAACGCATGTTGTTGGCTGAAACGCCATTCGTCCCGGTTTACACTTACGTTACCAAGCGCATGGTTAACCCGCTCCTCAAGGGCTGGCAAAGCAACGTTATGGATCACCACTACAGCAAGGATATGTTTTTTCTCAAGGAGGCATCTGACGAACCGGCAGATGTCGTAATTGAAAAAGTTGAAACTGCCGCAGAGGGGGAACAGGAAGCAATAACAACTGAATCGGTCGATGAGACAGCTACGCCCGTTGAAGGGGATGAAACAGAAATTACTGAAGAAACGGCGGAGACAGAAGTGTCCCCGGAAGAAGAAATAGCTGTGCCCGGGGAAATGGAAGAACTGCTTGTACCTGAGGAAGCAGCGACAGCAGTACCGGAGAAAGACGCGCCCGATAAAGACGCATCCGGAAATGATGATGGAACAAACCCGGAGGATCCGGTCGAATGATCCAGGATTCCGGCATGGCGAGGCACGCTTTTCAGCGATTGCTGGGTTTGATACCTACACTGCTAATGTTGATCACAGTGGCGTTTTTTCTGATACGCGTAGTGCCCGGCGGACCGTTTGATGCTGAAAAAACCTTGCCGCCGGAGATCGAAGCCAACCTGAATGCCAAGTATCATCTGGATGAACCGTTGCTGCAGCAGTACTTCCGCTATCTCGGCCAGATTGCAGTTCTTGATTTCGGTCCTTCTTATCATTACAAGGATTGGACGGTCAACGAGCTGATCGCGCAGGGGTACCCGATATCGCTGACGGTGGGCCTGGCAGCCATGGTACTGGCCTTTTTTCTGGGAACATTGCTGGGTATAGCGGCGGCACTGCGACAAAACACGGCCGTTGATTATTCCCTGATGGGCTTTGCCATGCTTGGCATTTCCATCCCCAATTTTGTCATTGCGCCAATCTTGATATTGTTACTGGCCGTCTATGCCGGCTGGTTGCCGGCCGGGGGCTGGGACTGGAGCATTGCAAGCATGGTATTGCCGGTGGTGACACTTGCATTGCCGGTTACGGCCTATATTGCCCGCTTGACACGGGGCAGCATGATCGAGGTCTTACACAGTAATTTTATCCGCACAGCGCGTGCCAAGGGATTACCTGAGAGCGTGGTTATCCGCCGCCATGCATTGCGCCCGGCATTGTTACCGGTAATCTCATTCCTGGGCCCCGCGACCGCTGGAATGATCAGTGGCTCGGTGGTCATAGAGCGTATATTTTCTATTCCCGGCCTGGGCAGTTACTTTGTACAAGGGGCGTTAAACCGTGATTACACGCTGGTTATGGGTGTTGTGATTTTCTATGGCGTGTTGATCATTGTGCTGAATTTTCTGGTGGATCTGATCTACGCCTGGTTGAACCCAAAGGTTCGATATGACGAAAAGCGCTGACACTCCCGTTATTGATCCTTTTGAGGCGGCGCTGGGCGTACGCGACGTCAAGGGACGCTCCCCGTGGGAAGATGCCTGGCATCGCCTGCTCAAAAACAGGGCTGCGGTTTACAGCGCTTTTATCATGGCATTCATGATCCTGCTGGTGTTGTTCGGACCGATGTTGATTTCCTGGGAATCGGACTTTACCGACTGGGATCACACCTCATCCCCGCCTGGCCTGGAAAGTGGCCACTGGTTCGGAACCGACGCAGTGGGCCGGGACATATTAGTGCGCACGCTGGAGGGTGGCAGAATCTCATTGTTGGTAGGACTGGTGGCAACCATAGTCAGCCTGCTGATCGGTGTCAGTTATGGAGCCACGGCTGGTTATTTCGGGGGCCGGGTGGATCGTATGATGATGCGGGTGGTGGATATTGTCTATGCCCTGCCGTTCATGTTTTTTGTCATATTGCTGATGGTGGTATTCGGCCGGCATATTGTGCTGATTTTTGTGGCCATTGGTGCGGTCAACTGGCTGGATATGGCGCGTATTGTGCGTGGTCAGACACTTAGCCTTAGAAACACGGAATTTGTTGAGGCCGCCAGGGCCTGTGGCGTGAGCGACTGGGCCATTATCAGGCGGCACATTATTCCCAATTTGCTTGGCGTGGTAATCGTCTATGTGACCCTGACCATTCCACAGGTGATCCTGCTTGAGTCATTCTTGAGTTTCCTTGGTCTCGGTGTGCAAGAGCCAATGAGCTCATGGGGCGCGCTGGTTGCCAACGGTGCGCAAGATATGGAATCTTCACCCTGGACACTGATAGTTCCGGCGGCATTTCTAACTGTGACCTTGTACTGTTTCAATTATATCGGGGATGGTTTGCGTGATGCACTTGATCCCAAGGACAGGCTCTAGTGCTCCTCCAATCCGTGGTTATCGCATTGAAGGAGCACCTGTGACCTTATTGGAAGTCAAAGACCTGAACGTCGGATTCGATACGCCGGATGGTGAGGTTCATGCAGTCAACAGCCTGAATTTCTCAATCAAGGCCGGTGATGCGATGGCCATTGTTGGGGAATCGGGTTCCGGTAAAACCCAAACCGTGATGGCGTTGATGGGCCTGCTTTCCGAAAACGGTCACGTTAACGGACAGGCATTGTTCAAGGGCGAGGATCTGCTGCAAATGAGCACGGCCGAGCTGAATAAACATCGCGGGCGTGAAATCGCGATGATTTTTCAGGATCCGATGACCTCTTTGAATCCATACCTGAGGATCGAAAAGCAGATGGTCGAGGTGGTCCGGCATCACCAGGGGCTGAACAGGGCGGAGGCCCGGGCCCATGCGATAGAAATGCTGCGGGCAGTACGCATTGCGGATCCTGAGCGTAGCATTCGCCAGTATCCGCATGAGTTTTCCGGTGGCATGCGGCAGCGGGTAATGGTGGCGATGGGTCTTTTGTGCGAACCGGACCTTTTGATCGCCGATGAACCCACCACGGCGCTTGATGTAACGGTACAGTCACAAATCACTCACCTGATGAATGCATTACGGCACAAATCGAATACCGCGATTATCCTGATCACCCATGATCTGGGTGTGGTGGCCGGTCTATGTGACCGCGTGCTTGTGATGTATGCCGGTGAGGCGGTTGAATGTGGTTCAGCAGAACAGATTTTCTACGATCCCAAGCACCCTTATACGCAGGGCTTGCTGGCTTCCGTACCCCGCCTGGACCGACCCGATGATAAGGCGTTACAGGCCATACCGGGTAACCCTCCCAACCTTCTGTCACTACCTGAAGGCTGCAAATTCCGGGACCGGTGTCCAAAAGCACATGATGCGTGTAAGGAAAAGCCGCCGATGCAATTAGATGAAGAGCGCCATGCGTTTCGCTGTTTTCTGGGTGGCCCGGAATGAATGACAGGGTGCTGAGAGTGCAGGATCTTTCGGTGCATTTCAAACTGCGCGAAGGCGGTCTGATACGACCTAAAACACACTTGCTCAAAGCGGTCGATGGCGTGAGTTTCGACTTAAACGCCGGTGAAACACTGGGCATTGTGGGCGAATCCGGCTGTGGAAAAACCACGCTGGCCCGCGCCCTGCTGGCCTTGATCAAACCCGATCGCGGTCGTGTTTTATGGTTGGGTGAAGATTTGAACAAGCTGGATGAGGAGGCCTTACGGAAAAAACGCGAAAGTATGCAAATCGTGTTCCAGGATCCGTTGGCTGCACTCAATCCACGGATGACTGTCCGCGACATTATTGCTGAGCCCCTGTGGACATTTTTCCCCAAAATGGCACGCGTGCAGGTGGACGAACGTGTCCGCGGCATGATGAAAGTGGTGGGTTTGTTGCCGAACCAGGTTAACCGCTATCCACATGAATTTTCCGGCGGACAGTGCCAGAGAATCGGTATAGCAAGAGCCCTGGTACTGAACCCGAAGCTGGTCATCTGTGATGAGCCTGTCAGTGCCCTGGATGTTTCAATACAGGCGCAAATAATTAACCTGCTGAAGGATTTGCAGAAGAAACTGAACCTGTCGCTGGTTTTTATTGCCCATGACTTATCGGTGGTCAAACACATCAGCGACCGCGTCATGGTGATGTATCTTGGCCGGGCCATGGAGGTTTCCTGTCGTGACCACCTGTACAAGCGCCCACTGCATCCTTACACAAGCGCTCTGATCAAGGCCGTCCCGGTGCCCGATCCGAAACTGGCTCGTGCCGCCGGCGACACCGGGCTGACCGGTGACATGCCATCCCCCCTGGATCCGCCTTCGGGCTGCGTGTTTAACAGCCGCTGTCCGTACACAGTAAAACGTTGCCAATTGGAAGTACCGGCGCTCAGGAGAATGGAAAACGGGGATTGGGTTGCCTGTCACAGAGCTGAAGAACTTGATTTAACCATCGGCAAAAGCGGTTAGAATACGCGCTACTTGCTAAAACCAGATTTGATAGAGGACATAGGAATGATCCGAATTAGCCTGCGAGCGCTCGCAGTAATCGCCGTTTTATTATTAATGAGCGGTTGTAAAACAACAAAAGTGATCAGCGAATGGGATGCCGGTCGCGATAATATCGATAAGCGGGAGCGAATTGCCGTCGTTGCCATGATGCCTGAATCCCTGCAACGCCTGGTAGTGGAACAGGAAATCGTGCGTGTGATGCGCAAGTCGGGCAGGAATGCACTGGTATCCAGTGACGTCCCCGGTTTATCCGGTCGCCTGACCAGAGAAACCGCCGAACCTGCCCTTAAAGCCGCAAGCGTGGATGCCATCATCGTTGTATTCATGACCAGTGGAGGAAAAGGAGAACGACTGGAGCGCGCAGATTATTATGCGCAGATGGTAGGTAGTGGCTTTTACGGCGGTGGTTATGGCTACTTTACACCCGGCTTCACCAATGTGTACACGATCCGCGAAGGTGCCGGTTTCTACGCTCAGGAAAATTTCGTCTACGTGGAAACCACCTACTTTGATCTTGTTGAGGACCGTGCCAAGTGGAGCATGATCACGAGATCAAAAGATCTCGATCACAACGATACCGCCAAAGATATCTCCAGGAAAATCGTTTCCAAGATGAAGTCCACAGGCACGCTTTAGGTGCCTGTTGGATTTAACATGATCTGCATTAGATGACCGATAATCATCCTGAGCGCATCAAGCTGGAATCCGGTCTTGCCCGGATGGGGCTGGATGTTCCATCCGGTGTAGTTGATGACCTGCTTACCTATATGGTTTTACTGAAGGAGTGGTCTGGCACCTACAACCTTGTTGCAAAACGGGAGCGGGATTTCCTGCTTGCCCGGCATGTGCTGGATTCATTATCCATAGCGCGCTGGTTACAACCAGGGTCATTACTGGACGTGGGTACGGGCGCCGGCTTGCCAGGATTGCCGCTGGCCATAATCAGGCCGGAGACGGAGGTCACGTTGCTCGACAGTGCAGGTAAAAAGATACGTTTTATCCGTCACGTTGGGCGGACATTGAAGCTGACAAATATTCATCCTCTGCATCAACGGATGGAAGCATTGGCAGAAGAGCATGCATTTGCAAATATCACTTCGCGGGCATTTGCTTCACTTAAGGCGTTTGTTGAAGCGGTCAGATCCTGTGCGAATGAGAATACGCAATTGCTGGCAATGAAGGGCGCCTATCCCGACAGGGAACTTGAAGAACTACCCGACTGGGTCAATGTAAAGTCGGTAGAACAATTAACCGTGCCGTATTTGCACGCCGAGCGGCACCTCGTCATTATGTCGATCTCAGATTCACCCAACCGATAAAGTAAAAATACATGGCAAGAATCATTGCAGTCGCAAACCAGAAAGGCGGCGTTGGAAAAACCACAACCGCCGTTAACCTGGCTTCTGCGTTGTCAGATATGAAGTACCGCACCCTGCTGGTTGATCTTGACCCGCAAGGCAATGCTTCCGTGGGTTGCGGGATCAATTCGCGAGCGCTGGAAATCTCCGCCCTGGATGTATTGCAGAACGAGTGTGATATACCCGAAGCCATGATCCATGTGGACAAAATCGGTCTTGATGTATTGCCATCCAACAGCGACCTGACAGCTGCAGAGGTCTCGTTGTTGCAGGTTGATGAGCGTGAGTACCGCCTGAAAAATGCGCTGGAAAA
>PVMK01124825.1_pt1 | contig 16725 bp, 14 predicted proteins | sample 1853481 | NCBI WGS metagenome assembly PVMK01 (sample SAMN08533507, study PRJNA380276) | Marine sediment metagenome, whole genome shotgun sequencing project.
GAAAGAGAAATCAACCCAGCCGGAATTCGTGGCAGCCGGAACTCTGCCAATGGTCATCGAAGAGCCCACTAAAAAAGAAAGCAGCGAACCTGCCCAGCAGGACGCAGCTGAGGGTGAGCCCGAACCGAGCAAAAAACGTCGGCGTAGAAGACGGCGCAAACCTGCAGCAGCCACCGCAGATGAGACCCAGGCAACTGTGCAGAGTGCCACTGATACTCAGGATGACCAGGACACTCAGGACGACAAGGGCACCCAAGAAGCTCAAGATTCAGCGCTGAAAACTGAAAGCACTGATACGGCTGACACACCTGCTGTGGCGAGCTCACCAGACGAGGTAGCTGCGCCTGCTGAGACAACCACTGCGCAAACTGATACGAAGCCTCCGGCAAAGAGACCACAGAGGCGTCGCCGCTCACCAAGCAAGGCAAGGGCGACTGAAAAACCTACTGAAGCTGCTGTAGAGGCGACTCCGACTGAGAGCCCTGCTACAGGAGACAAACCTGTAGAGACAACCACTGATGTACAGGCCGTTGTGGAAACATCCACTGTGGAGACAAAGCCGAAGCGTCGCAGGCCTCCTCGCCGCAGACCCAAAGCTGCGGAGAGCGCAACGCAACCTGAGACGACTGCAGATACAGCTGGCCAGACTCAGCGTGACAAGACAGCCGAGGCAAAGACGACAACCGGGGCAGACACGGAAAGCAAACCAGCAGAGCAGCCTGCAACAGAGCAGGCAATAGAAGAAAAAGAAACAACGGAAACCAAACCGAGGCAGAGACGCCCACGTCGTCCCGCCAGAAAACCTGCAACAAAGACGGAAGCACCAGAGGTAAAACAAGACAAACCGGCTGCGCAAACGACTCGTGAAGCAGTCGAGTCGAGTGAAGTCAAGTCAGACGCGGCTCAAGTCTCTCAGCCTGCCGCTGCAACGGAAGAGAAACCGAAGCGCCGCAGAACCACCCGTGCCAAGCCGAAGGCCAAAACAGCTGAGGCGACAGAAACGCCGGCTGTCAAAGAAGCCCCACAGGCAGCTACAGAAGTTCCGTCAACGGCGGAGAAGCCCGTTAAGAAGGCTCCGGTTCGTCGCACCAGCAGGAAAGCACCTGCCAAAAAAACCGTGACAGCAAAAGAGGGTGTCGAAGCGACTGCGGCAAAGGATAAAGCTTCTGAGAAGCCAACGGAAGAGAAACCCAAACCGAAGCGACGCAGAACCGTCAGGAAGAAGTCGACGGAAGCTGAGACTTCTTCGAATGATTAAGCACTCCTTTTTCGAATAATTAAGCACTATAAGAGGCCGGCGTTGATTTTCAACGCCGGCCTCTTTGAGTTACAGTAGTGCAGGTATAGTAAAGATCAATTACACTGCGAAGGTCTCCTTGACACTATGCGTACGGTAATATACAATTCAAACGTACGTTACTTCTTATAGTCAAAGATGGAGAATGATCATGCCAATCACCACATCAAAACTACGCAGCGACATCTACAACCTGCTTGATCAGGTCCTGACCACCGGCACCCCCCTGGAAGTCGAACTGAAAGGACGACAACTGGTGATACTACCTGCGGGAAAAGTCGGCAAACTGGCACGTCTGGTTCCCCATGACTGCCTTAATTGCGACCCCATGGAGTTGATTCACAACGACTGGTCTGCAGAGTGGCAGCATGATCTTCCTTGACACCCACGTTGTCGTCTGGTTGTACGCCGGGTTGACTGCAAAACTTTCCTCTCGCGGCATCGAACTAATCGAAGCCAACCCACTCTACATCTCGCCGATGGTACAACTCGAACTGCAATACCTGAAAGAGATCAAGCGCATCACTGCCGATTCGGCACTGATTGTCGAAACACTGGAGTACAGTATCGGGCTGCAGCTCTGCCAGCTGCCTTTTGCCCAGGTTGTCACCGAAGCCCTGGCCGAAAACTGGACGCGCGACCCTTTTGATCGTCTGATTGTCGCCCAGGCCAGAACACGGCAAGCACAGTTGCTGACTCAAGATCGAACCATCCTGCAACATTACCCGCAGGCGGTCTGGTAACGCGAATAATCCCCCACACAAACACCAAAACCTTCGCGGTGCGGAGACCGCTCCCACAAAACCACTACCGCCTCGGCGTGTAGGAGCGAATTTATTCGCGATTCATTCCACCAAAAAACACAGCGTGCTGCACAATCGCGGTTAAAACCGCTCCTACAAAACCAGACCATCGCATGAAAAAATATAAATATTTTATAACACGTTGTTATTACTAGTCTTTTATAGAACCGTCCCCGGATTCTTTTCAGTCTGTCTGCAAACAGACCTGAGGAAGGAGACTTTATGACTGTTATGCAGAAGAATATCACTGGCCTTAAGTTGGTTTATCGGTAATGGGATGTCTCAGGATTACGCGTCACGATTAACCGTACGGGCCGCTAGCCTTCAGATCCAACTCCCCGCAGAAAAACCACCAAAGCCCCGTCCCCACCATAACGGCGCGGCGCGACACCCCATTCAATCACCAGTTCACGCTGTTGTCCCAGCAACTTCTCCACCGCCTGACGCAGCACCGGACCATCGCTGGAATGCAAACCCTTGCCAGTAATAATCAGAACAGTCTTAAAGCCCTGGTAGATAGCATCTTGCAGGAAGAAATCTACCTTTTCAGAAGCTACAGCTATGCTCAGTCCATGCAGATCAAGCTCGTCCTCGGGCTTGAGTTGACCGCGTTCCACTTGCCTCATACGTCGGGGAACAGCCTGCTGCGCCGGTTCGTCTTCAGGCCATTCATCTTTGAAGGTTTTTTCCATAGAGCCGACGGCATCAAGAAAGGCGGCGCTGTCATTATCCACCCGGGTACTATCCACCCGGGGGCGATCTGGAACTGAAGAGACCTCCTTGGAAGCATTCTTTGCAATGTCCTGTTCTTCAATAACAGCTCCGGCCAGAGGTTTAACCCCGAGGAAATCCATCTCATCAGCGAAGGAATTCTGATCAATGGAGACCTTTTGATTCGCAATCTCTGTCTTTGCCGGCTTGACCTCTATAGCTGGCGACTGAGGTGCTTGCTCCGCGAACGCAGACAGCCCCTTCAAACTCTTGAAGGGGCTGCTGGAAAATTCTTTTGGTGGTGGGGCTTTCTGCTTAGAAGACTTCTTTTTGGCCATGATTGATGCACTCACAAAAGTCATAGAACGGAATGAGATAGCAAGCCATTACCTTCTGACAATTTTACGACGTCCCTGCATTGCCTTGGTTTGCTTGCGGATCATGGCACCCTGCTTCTCAAGTTGAAACTGCGACCATTGATCACCGTAACCCTGCATCTTCATCCTGTTACCAGCCTTGAGAGCTTCGAGGTTGGCTGTCATCAGTTCATCACCCTTGATCTTTTTCAAACCCTTTTCCATGATGGTGACGGCTTTATTATGGTCGCCGATCTTATCCAGACAGAAGGCATAAAGAGTCCAGAGAAGCGGCTCTTTGCGAGTCCCGGAAACTGCCTTGTCAAAAGTGGCGATCATTTTTTTCGGCTGATTACGCTTCATCTGGATAATGGCCAGCATTGCCATGGCAACCCAGTGGCGCACAAAGCCTTTCTCGAGATAACCGTAGGCCTTGCTGAAATCCCGACGCAGGTAGCAGACCATGCCGATCTGGGAATTCATCTGTTTATCAATGAAGAATTGCCAGTAAGCGTACTTTTTCTGCACTGCCTCCAGCTTGTGGATTGCCGCATCCGGACGATTGGACATGATGTCTTTTTGCACCACGTCCATGGCATCGCCGACCCGTTTCATGACCTGCTTCAGCATGACGACATAGATGAGCGTGAAAGCGGCCAGAGCGGTAATTATCGAAACAATCTGGGGCAAACTGGTGGTCAGAAAGAGTGCGCCTCCGAACAGGCTGGCAATAACAAGTGAAATAAGTACAGACAACATGGAGAAAAAGTCCTTTCAACCTGATTCAGGTTTGATTGATTTGAAGCGAGGCATTCTATCAGCCTGTTCTGGTGTTGTCAAAGTAAACGAAGGGTAAACTTGAGTAGGGCCCACAGTGCTATAAAAATCAAAATCAAGACCGACGGGTCGCGTCCCGTCAGACGCCATACTTTTTACAACGCCAAAAAAGTATGCAAAAAGGCTTATCTCCTGCGGAGGGCACTTCTTTCGCCTGTGGTCGGTGTTATATTCAGCTACAAAGATTGATGAATACCTTTGTGCGGCGGGGCAACGAAAACCGGGCCCAGCTTTTTTGAACCCGCTAAACGAAAGAACGGTTGTATTCAGTATGACAGGCCACGAGAACATACCGTGTTCATTGTTCGGTTTTCAACCCTCCTGCCAGTCGCTGCAACAGCCCCAGTACAAAGCAACAACCACCACAACAGCTCAGCAGCAAACACAAAACAGAGCCGAAAGCTACTCCTTAAAAACAGCAATTCGTTAACACACCGACCACCCCAAGCAAGAAATGCCAAGCGCAGCGCAAAGCGTTCTTTGGTTACTTTCTTTGGCTTTGGAAAGAAAGTCACCCGGCTGTCGGCCGGGACCGACGGTCTTGACCTTAAAATCAGTGATCAGCAATCAGAAACGTGGAACGTGGAACGCGAGGAGTCAAAATCCAAACCAACAGTTCACGTTCCCAATCAACATTCACCCATCCGAGGATGAGCAACAACCCTGTCTATACCAAGCTCCAGAAGGTTATCCGGCAGATGCTCATTGTAGAGAAACTGAGTATTGCCATCCTGGTAGAGAAGAGTTTTTGTCTCACTCGTCTGCAGGGTGAAAACTTCGCCACAAGGCGCAGGACACGGCCCGAAGTCGTCATCAGGGCGAAAGGGGCAGTTGCGACTGGAGGTGACCATGGCATAAGGAAGATGCAACGAGCCCTTGAGGGTGCTGGACAGAGAAGCCAGACCCTGCAGGAGATTGTCCTGTTCAACCCGCTTGATCCCCTGCTCGCCAAGGAGTTCCACAGCATCACGATTGTGCCAGGTCCCGCACTGAAAGTAGTCGACCTGCTCCTGGGTCAAGGTCATATCGAGGATACGTGGTCCGCGCTTCTGCCCGGAAAGGGTTCGTCCCAGGATAATTATCAAGTCATCACGGACGGCACGGACCAGTTCAAGCGCCCCCCAGTCTGAGATCAGGACCTCGTCGCCGGCATCAAGTTCCGGCAGAACCTTTTTCAGGATGTCATCCAGGCGCCGGCGTTCATCTTCACCAAGCACCGGGGTGGCTAATGTAAAATTCCATCCCGCGTTGCGAGTCCACTCTCTGGCGGCAAGAATCTTTTCGGGGGGTGGCAGGCGCCAGAAGCAAAACTCGGCACCATAATAGAGACGGGAGCAACCCGCAGGCAGCTCCCTGGGGAGGTCGTTCAGAAAACAGGCCTGTTCAAGTCCACCTGCAACGTCAGCCACGATTGCCGCTGCTTACGTGCAACGTCAGCTGGTCACCCGGTTGCAACACATGGTTTTTGGCGAGGTTATTCCAACTGCGTATCTGTCGTGTCTCTACAGAGAATTCACGGCCGATCGCCCATAAGGTATCGCCGGAACGTACCTTGTAGACCACTTTTTTCAAAGGCCCGGAGTTCTTGACAGCAGCAGTCTTGACCTTGGCTTTTCTGGATGGAGCGGCTTTCGAAGAGACAATCAGCCGCTGACCAGGCCGGATGACATTACTCCATCCAAGTCGGTTCCAGACCCGCAATTGCTTTTCCGTAACACTGAACTTCCGGGAAATCTTCCAGAGGGAGTCACCGGAACGTACCTTGTAGTAAGACCGCCGTGAACGTTTGTAGTCATCCTTAAGTGCTGCCAGAGGGGTCGATCCATTTGAGTCCGGATTCAGAGGCACAATCAGGTTGGTGCCGATCTGCAGGGCCCGTGCGTTGCGAATACTGTTGAGACGCTTGATATCCTGTACGCGGACACCATAACGATGCGACAGGGCCAGCAAGGTATCGCCCGACTTGATCTGGTGACGCACATAATTGGCCCGTTGCCGCTTAGGCAACTGGGCATATTTTTCCGTAAAAACATCCTTGCTGCCAACCGGCAGACGCACCAGGAAAGCCTTCGCTGCGGGGGGTGTACTCCAACGTTTCAGTTCCGGGTTGAGCTTTTTGATCGTCTGGTAATCGGCACCGCTCAGTCGTGCAATAACTTCCAGATCGGTACTGCTCGGCAGCGATACGGTTTCGTAAACCAGCGGCTCTTGATATTCGAGTTCGGTAAAACCGTACTTCTCCGGCTGTTTGGCAATCACCAGCGCCGCCAGCAGCTTGGGCAGATAGTTCTTGGTTTCTGTTTTCAGGTACTTGCCACGGCAAAGCTCCCAGAAATCCCTGGTCTTATAGCGTTTGACTGCCTGGCGAAGCTTGCCGGGACCAGCGTTATAGGACGGCACCGCCAAGTACCAGTCACCATCAAAATCAGCGTAAAGGTCCGCAAGAAAACGAGCCGCTGCTCGTGTCGATTTCTCCGGATCGCGACGCTCATCGTGCCACCAGTCATTGTGCAGACCGTAGCGACGGCCGGTGCTGGAGATGAACTGCCATGGTCCTACCGCGTGAGCCCAGCTATAGGCTTTGTCATTAAAACCTGACTCGACCATCGCCAGGTATGCCAGGTCTTGCGGCAGACCGGCCTCGGCGAAGATTTCGCGCATCATCGGCAGATAACGACCGGAACGCTCCAGCCAGATCTTGAATGTTTTGTGCGCCCGGCCACTGAAGTAATCAATGAAATAACGGACTTTTTCGTTTTCCACCACCGGGAAATCGTAGACCGGCTCCTCGCGCACAACCGTTTGCCCCGGATCTTCCGGTGGCAGCTGATCGGCACCCTGCAACAGCTGGTTGTCGGCCAGAGTCTCGGCATCAAGCAGTTCATCATCCGCCGTCTCGACATCAGGCTGCAGATCGTCCAACAACATGTCTGTCGGCAGCACTTCCGGGCTTACTTCTGCATAAAGCACAGAGGGTGCCACCGGATCGACAGTCTTTTCCGGCTGCTCCATCGTCGGTGGTGCAATTTCCGGCTTAGATGAAATCGTGGATGATGGTGATGGGGAAACACAGCCCGCCAGGAAAAGAATCGACAGGCTGAAGATCAAGAATCTATAAAAAAGCATTAATAAAACCTCCGAAAGCGGTTACAAGATTACACGAAAAAAGCAGTGGGTGTCAAAGTGAAAAACTTTTCAGCTTTAAGGCCTTACAGCCCTACAGCCTTACCACTACAATCTAAATATCCATGTTGCCACGGATATCCTCTCCCCAACAACGCTCTTCCATTTCACCCAGCAGATCGACAAAAGTTTTCCGCTGGCGCGCACTGACTGCAATCGCTTCATAACGCCGACAGAGCGGAGCAATCTCTTCGTCGGGAATCAGGTCGATCTTGTTAAAAACCAGCAACCGGGGGATTTCATGAAGCTCAAGATCCTGGAGGATGCGATCAACGGCACAAATCTGATCTTCGAAGCGCGGATTGGAAATATCAACCACATGCAAAAGCAAGTGAGCGTCAACCAGTTCTTCCAAGGTTGCCTTGAACGCTCCCAGCAGGCTTTTCGGCAATTGTTTGATAAAGCCGACGGTGTCTGTGATAATCACCTCACGTTCTTTAGGGAAACGCAGGCGGCGGGTCGAGGTATCCAATGTGGCAAAGAGCAGGTCCTCGGTAAAAACCTCACTCCGGGTCAGGGCATTGAGCAGCGTTGATTTGCCGGCATTGGTATAACCGACGATTGAGACAATCGGTATGCCGGTTCTGATCCGTCGCTGCCGTCGTTGCAGGCGGCCCTTGCCCAGTGAAGCAAGCTGCTTTTCCAGCCTGCTGATGCGGTTGCGAATCCGTCGGCGATCAGTTTCCAGCTTGGTCTCGCCCGGGCCACGACCACCAATACCGCCCATCAGGCGCGACATGGCTGTTCCCTTGCCACTCAGGCGTGGCAGTATGTATTTAAGCTGTGCCAGTTCTACCTGGACCTTGCCATCGAGGGTATGCGCGCGGCGAGCAAAGATGTCGAGGATCAACTGGCTGCGATCAATGACCTTCAGATCAGTCATGGCAGCAATTGTTCGTGCCTGAACCGGGCTGAGATCCTGGTCAAATACCAGCAACGTCGCCCCCTTGTGCAGGGCGCTGATGACAACTTCCTTAAGTTTGCCCTCCCCCATCAAACTTCTTGGGTTCAGCTTTCGCGAACGCTGCATGATGCGATCGAGGACGACGACATCGGCGGTGCGGGCCAGTTCGGCCAATTCATCCATGGCGTATTCGGCTTCGTGAAGCGGTGCCTGGGTCACGGAAAGCAGAATCGCCCTCTCTCGACTATCACTCAGGTCAACCGTTTCCGAACGAGAGTGTTCCAGTTCCACATCAAGAGCACGGATAAACGACCCGAAATCAAGATCCCAGTTGTAAACCGATGGAACCCGCTGCAACAGCTGAATCCGACCCGTGGGATCAGGCGGGATCAGATGGGCGTAGTGCACTTCACCGGGCAAGCCGTCATCACTGACGGCCAGACTGACCATCATGTCGAGCCGCAGCAGTGCCAGGTCGTTGAGGTCGTCCTGAGACAGGGGCTCACCCTTGAGGTGAGTATGAATACAGCGCAAACCTCGCAAACCGCTGCGACCAAGGCCAAAGCCGGTCAGGTCAGGGATAACAATCTCTCGATCATCACCGAGGAGGACATACTTCACCACACCGCCGCGATCGATGATCAGACCGACCTGACGACGCAATTCCCTGGACTGCTCCGTCAGATAACGAGCCAGCTCATGGGTAATCACCTCTCCGACCGGCAGGCGCCGCTGGTAGATTCTTTCAAGAGCCTTGACCTGGCTCGATTTTAGTCCTGTTGTGTTACCGTGAATCATATTGAGATACTTTTAGAATACAGGAGACAGGAGATGGTAAGTTTAAATCTGTATTTAGCTTCTATTCTGACGGCTGTATTCTGTCTCCTGTCTCCTGTCTCCTGTCTCCTAACACTATAGCCATACGCAAAAAAGACCCTACGAGGGCCTTTTTTGATTATTGCTTGCGGTAAGAGAGGATCATTCCGCTGAGATATTGAAACCGCCATCGACGTAGTGAATTTCACCGGTAACCCCGGTAGCAAGATCAGAGAGCAGGTAGAGACTGGCCTTGCCGACTTCCTCCTGGCTCACTGTCCGCCGCAACGGACTGCGTTCTTCCATGACGCGCAGTTTTTCATTGAAGTTGCCGACACCGGCTGCGGCCAGAGTTTTGATCGGCCCGGCGGAGACCGCATTGACCCTGATCTTCCGGGGGCCAAGTTCAGCTGCCAGGTAGCGAACCGAAGCCTCCAGTGCAGCCTTGGCGACGCCCATCACATTGTAACCGGGGACCGCCATCACAGCACCAAGATAGGACATGGTGACGATGCTGCCACCTTCCGGCATCAAAGGCAGAGCATAACGGGTCATGGCAACCAGCGAATAAGCGCTGATATCCATGGCCAGAGCGAAACCCTCACGACTGCCCTGTGTAAAGGGCTTCTTCAGCTCATCCCGGTTGGCAAAAGCAACCGCATGCACGACAAAATCGATCGTTCCCCACTGCTTTTCAAGCTCTGTAAAAACATCGGCAATCTCATCATCAGAGCCGACATCGCACGGCAGAATAACCTTGGAACCCAGGCTTTCAGCCAGGGGACGCACACGCTTTTCCAGAGCTTCGTTCAGGTAGGTAAAAGCCAGTTCGGCACCGGCCTCGTGCAGTTGCTGGGCAATACCCCAGGCGATACTTCTATTGTTAGCGACCCCGAAAATGACGCCGCGCTTGCCATCCATCAAACCCATGAAACATGCCTCCTCATCAATCTTATGAAACGTGCCCACTAAAGTGTATAGATACGGTAGATGTCTTACCAGATAGGTGAGTCAAAGGCAAGACGTTGCGAAATATTTATTGCGTGGCCGCTTGAGCGCGATTTTCACCGATCAACAACAACAGAGCCTCGGCCTTTTTATATCCGGGCACGACCAACCCGTCAGGCAGCACCAGGGTCGGCGTCGAACGGATGCCAAGATCCCCGACAAGGGCCAGCGTCTGGTCAATCACCGATGTATCGCAACTTGCCGGCGGCACCGGCTTGCCGGCAAAGCTGGCCTCAAGAAACTCCATTGACTTGCTGCAGACAATGCTCTTGGAGGTTCCGTAGGCATTGGGGTGCATTTTGAGAGGGAAGAGCTTGATCAGAAAGGCAATATCAGGGTCACGTCGGACGACTTCTTTAAGTTCGGTATGCAGTTTTTTACAATAGGGGCATTCCGGATCGGTAAAGACGATCACCCTGGTTTTGGCTGTCGGCTTGCCGAGCAGAAGTGCATCGTCCAGAGGGATTTTACCGATATCTATTTTGTTCATCCGGGCACTGCGCTGACGAGTCAGGTTTTTCTTGTCATTCAGACGAAGCACATTGCCGGTAAACAGGTACTGCTTGGAAAAATCAATATAGACCGGCAGCTTCTTCTGGCCCTTTTCCACTTCTACCACCCACATACCGGGGACTTCTGCGAACTCCACACGATTAACCTTGTCAACCATACCACCGAGCAGCTGTTCGGTTTCTTCCATGGTAAGACTGTGACAATCGGTGCAGGAACCGGCGCCACAACCATCAGCAGACATGGCAAAAGCATTGTGAGAGACAAAAAGCAGGCAGATAAGAATAAACAAAAAACGCATGATAGTCCGTCCTTCTCCGGTACTGTGACCGGCAGATATTTGACATTACAGTACGCGCATACTAACGAATACCGGCCTCATTTTACAAGTGCGAAACTACTAAAAAGCTGAAAAGATTGACATCTTGGTTAATCTCTCGTAATAACCGCCTCATGTACTATTAGAAAGATACCGAAGGCACTTACAAGGCAAGCAAAATGGATGCCATAACTCTACTCGGACTGGCCCTGGCCCTGGCTATGGATGCCTTTGCTGTCGCCCTTGGCACCGGCACCGCTCTGGCGCGCCTGACCGGGCGCCACCTGTTTCGCCTAGGCTTTCACTTCGGCCTCTTCCAGGCCCTGATGCCAATCATAGGCTGGTTGGCCGGGCAAACCGTCATTCAGTGGATCTCAGCCTGGGACCACTGGATTGTCTTTGTTTTGCTGGCCCTGATCGGCGGACGCATGATTCACGAGGCCTGCAACGCTGATAGAAAACTCGATGAAAGAGACCCCACCAGGGGTTTCAACCTGGTCCTGCTTTCTATTGCCACCAGCATCGACGCCCTGGCCGTCGGCTTTTCACTGAGCGTTATCGGAGTCTCGATCTGGATGCCGGCCCTGGTGATCGGGCTGGTGGCCGGTATACTCACAGTGGCAGGTATGTTGCTGGGTGGCCGCATCGGTGATCGCTGGGGCCCCCGAGTGGGCATACTCGGCGGATTGGTGCTCATTGCCATCGGCACCAAGATTTTGGTTGAACATCTGGTCGGCTGATTTCCTAGACAAAGTCGGAACAAAGCACCCCATCACCTTATCGTCTCTATAACTTGTCATCTTCGCAAAATGCGGTAACATCTTTAAAGTTAACCTGTCAACTCTCCTTTACATGCAAGCCTTTAATAACATACCTTTTTCCGCCTAGGGGGGATCAATGGAACTGCAGCTTGAACCTTTATCAACTGAGCGCCTCGAACAAGCCAAGTGGGCTTATACTACTCGCCGGATCAAGCAACAACAGCCGATGCAACTTCTCCGAGGCTCTCTCTGCCCGGAAGCCGGCGATCTGGTGCTGGCCCGCGTGGAGGAACTGGGTCAGCACAAGAAACTGGAACTGGTCACCAGTCGTCGGGCCACCCTCTTTGAAGGCGATGAGATCGTGGTTGTCTACGGCAACCGCTACGCTCCGGACCAGTTTGAAGGGATCGTCCCCGACCATCTTGGCGCCTGCCGTCTGGTCGCCGCCGGTGGCGTTGCCGCCCGTCTCCTCAACCGTCACGACAAAGTCAAATCGGCAACCCGTATCACTCCCCTGGGGCTGCTTGCTGACCAGGACGGACACCGTATCAATTTAAGCACATCGCGCCTGCCGAAAGCGGACCGGATCGAACCGGAGCCGCTGGTCCTGGTCGTGGCCGGGACATCGATGAACTCGGGCAAGACCACGGCCTGTGCCAGCCTGGTCAAGGGTTTTGTTCGTCAGAAGATCAAAGTCGCTGCGGCCAAGTTTACCGGGACCGGAGCCGGGGCCGATTATCGTGCCCTGGTTGATGCCGGTGCCAACCCGGTCTTTGATTTTATCGATGCCGGTTACGTCTCAACTTACCGGGTCAACCGCGACGTACTGCAAGATGTCGTCATGACCCTCGGTTCGCAGATGGCGATAACCCGGCCTGAGATCATTATTGTTGAGGTTGCCGACGGTCTTCTGCAACGTGAAACAGCCCGTCTCTTTGCCACACCTTTATTCACCGACTGGATCGACGGAGTCATCTTTGCAGCCAACGATGCGCTTGGCGCCCAGGCCGGCGTTTCCTGGTTGGCAGCACGGCAGTTGCCGGTTTTTGCCATTACCGGCGTTTTGACCTCATCACCTCTCGCACAACGTGAAGCAGAAGACATCTGCGGTCTGCCCGTCTACCATACGATGGCCCTGGCTCGCCCCAGTGTTTCCAGCTACATCTACAACTGCCTTAAATTCAGGCGTCAGAGCCAGTTGGCCGCTGCCGGCGTGGGGCATGGATGAGCCAACTGCCCGCCATCTTTTCTAAACCCAGACGCAGACTGTTCTTTTCTGAAGCCAGGCGCAGACTGTTTGTACGACTGATTGCCAACGGCGCCCTGCAGTCAGCAACCATTATCGGCTCAATGCTGCTGGTCAGGCATGCCTTCAATGTCCTGCTCAATTCGGAATTTGACGACCCTGAAGTCCATATGTTTGACACCTCACAAGTCTGGGAGATAGTACTCTTTGCCCTGGGCCTGATGGGCTGCACCGGTCTGGCGGCATGGTTGCGTTATACCGAAAAGGTGGATGCGGAACGGCTTGGCCAAAATTATATTCACGAAGTTCGTTTGGCCGTTTTTGACCGCATGAGCCGCTTTTCACCCCGCGCGCTCAGCAACCGCAGCACCGGCTCATCGATGCTGCGCTTTGTCAGCGATCTCTCGTCAATCCGCCGTTGGGTAAGCCTCGGCCTGGCGCGAATCGTTGTCTCTCTGATTGTCACCATAGCGTCCCTCAGCGTACTCGCCTATCTCGACCTCTACCTGTCACTCTGTGCAATCGCCATCCTCTCCCTCGGCTTGGCCTGGAACCTCAGGATGGGACCATATATGCATCACGTCATTGTCGAGGCGCGACGTCGAAGAGGTCACCTGGCTGGGAATATTAACGAAAAAATTCGTTCATATATTGTCATCCAGGCTTTCAATCAGCGCCAACATGAACGCCGTCGCTTCAAAAAACAGAGCAAACACTTGAGTGAGGCAATGATTGAACGTGCCGGCGCATCGGCGGGAATGCGGCTTATCAACGAAGGCGCCACCGCACTGTCAATGGCAGCGATCCTCTCCCTCGGTTCTCTGGAAGTCTTTCGTAACCTGACCACGGCAGGAAATGTTGTCGCCGCCATGGCAGTGGTCGGCTTCCTTTCTACGGCCTTCAGTGATCTGGGCCGGGTTCATGAATATCTGCAAGCTTACCGGGTATCGAAACAGAAAATCCTAGAGTTTATGGACACCAGGCAACTTCGCGGTCGCTCCTCAAAACTCCCTTCCCTGCAAGTCAGCACAGGGGAGATAGAAATACAGAATATCCGCATCCGCGGTGTACTTAAGAACATGTCAGGCACAATTCCCGGTGGTGCCCGCCTGGCTATCCTCGGCGACAATGGTGCCGGCAAATCCACTTTGTTGCAGGTGATTGCCCGACTGGTTGACCCGGATCGAGGCAAGGTACTGATTGATGGCCAGGATATCAGACGCTGCAACCTGTCCTCTGTCCGTGAAGCAATTGGCATCGTCAGTCCGGATCTGCCGCTGCTCAAAGGATCGGTGCGCTACAATCTGCGCTATCGGCAGCCGGATGCGTCGTCTGAGGAACTTGAGAGAGTCTATCGACTCTGTAAAATCGATGACCTGTTGTCCCAATTACCGGGCGGTGAAGATTTTCGTCTCAAGGAAGGTGGTGAGAATCTCTCTCTTGGCCAGCGGCACAAACTGGCGCTCGCCCGTGCCCTGCTGGGCCAACCGTCCATTTTGATTGTTGACGAAATCGACGCCAACCTCGATCAACAGGCGATCAAAGTATTTGAGGAGGTCTTGCGGACCTTCTCCGGAACGGTGCTGATGGTCAGTCGCTTCGAAAATCGACTGGCTCTGGCTGATCACTACTGGCACCTGGAAAATGGCATGCTGAAGGCAACTGAAATAAGTGACAAGAAGGCCGTAATACTGATGTCTTCTGCCAACACGAGCGTTTCATAAGGGAAATAACACATGGTCAACACATTACACTCGGGGAAGATTCATCGCCGCACAATCGAGGGCATGTCGAAGATGGATTATTTTGTTTATATCCCCGAGTCTCACCAGGGAGACAACAAAATTCTGCACACGATCCACGGTATTTCCCGAAATGCCGAAGAGCATATTCAGGGCTTTATCGCCCAGGCGGAACGCCACGCAACGATTCTGGTTGCGCCGCTCTTCTTGAAAGAGAGCTCGCCACGTTATCAACAGCTCGGCACCAACGTTCAGCAGCAACGCGCCGACATGGCTTTCGACCATATCCTGCAGGACCTTCACGAGTGGCTGGGATTACCACCGGCCCCGATGCGGATGTTCGGTTTTTCCGGCGGCGGCCAGTTTGTTCACCGCTATGCCATGTTCTACCCGAAACGGGTTGCCAGGATAGTCCTGGCCGCGCCCGGCTGGTACACTTTTCCCGATCCCGACCGCAAATACCCCTTCGGCCTGAAGGCAACCAAGTCTTGGCCACAACTGACATTTTCCCTGGAGAAATTTCTGCAGATTCCAACCATGGTCATGGTTGGAGAAGAGGATGACCTGCGCGACAAGGATCTCAACAAGGCCCGTGAAATCGATTCATTTCAAGGATTGAACCGGATTGAGCGCGCCGAACGTTGGGTCGGTGCCAATCGCAACCTGGCGCGCTCTTATGATCTTTCCACCGACTTCCGGCTGGAAAGAATCCCGAATGCCAGCCACGCCTATGAGAGTTACATGGGCCATCCGTCTTTTGCCGAACAGGTTTTCGCCTTTCTGTTCGAAGACCAGGCATAAGATTCTAAGACCAGGCATAAAGAAGGCCCAGCCGGAACACCGGATGGGCCTTTTCGCATAAACATCAACTCTCAGAACCTCTTGCCCGGCGAAAAGTTCCGATACGACACACTGTGCTGGTGTCGACCATTTTTCTTGATAATATATTTCTTGATCTCACCATTTTCCTCAACAATAACCGGCATTTTTCCTCAAGGGCCTCCATCTGCAGGCACATTCTGGCGTCCTTCTTGACCCGCCATTTACCCTGCCGTGACACACCTTTTCGAAGCTGCACAAGTGTACCGTTCGGGTCATAATAAGTCTGGCTGACCCTCTTCTTACGGGCGGTCACCGATTCCACCGTCTGCCCCGAAAAAAGCTTGATGACTTGCTTGCGTTTCAGCGTGCCTTTGGGCAAAATCGGCTTCTTCGACAGCTTTGCCAGCTGCTCACCGTCGAGAAAAGTCGTATAAGTCAACTCATAGCGATGATTGCCGTCTTTCTTCACGGCATATTGCCGATACTGCTCCCCCTCTTTAACGATAATTCTGCAATCGCGACGCGACCCTTCAAGATCGACACAGAGGCGGCCATCCTTCCTGGTCTCCCAGGTACCACCCTTCTGCCAGCCACTACGAACCCGCTGCAGCTTGCCGTCCCTGCCGAAAAAGAAGACCACGTTCCGTTTTTTGCCTTCGTTCGATGCTGCCACGGTTTTGCCCGTAAAGAGCTGTTCAATTTGCGGAGCGTGCAAAGTACCCTCCGGCAGGACAACTTTCGATTTTTCAGATTTTCCCGCCATGGCCAGTCAAAAGATGAGCCGCAAAGGAGAAAAAAGAGAGTTGCCGCTACGGTGAGAAACCGGAACCCGAAATGATTTGTTTTCATATCTATTCTTTCTATGAGAGGAGGGTATCTATGGAAACAAGATAAAAATTATCATACATATAGCAAAAGACAAGCGGCGCTACTTATTTCCCTCGCTTGCCTCCCTGATCTCCTCCACACACCGATACGGAATTTTCAGATTGCCCCGCCCTGTCCCCATGACGACACCACCCTTGATCGGCTGGTGAAAATCAGAACCGCCTGTCACTATCAAGTTCTTCCTGCGCGCCATGGTGATGTAACGATCGATGCCATCGTTACCGGCACCGGAGCTATAAGCCTCCAGGCCATCAAGCCCCAGGGCAATGAACTCATCGAGCAATTCCAGGAGTCGTGTCTCACTGACGTCAATAAACGGCGGATGAGCGAGAACCGCACAACCACCGGCCTTGTGAACCAGGCGGATCGCCTCCTCGAGCGGAAAGAAGCGTTTCGGCTCGTTACAGGGCACCAGATAACGGATAAAAGCCTCCTCCATGTTACGTACATAGCCGGCCGCAACCAGGGCCTGTCCGATATGAGGACGACCGAGGGTCCCTTCTGCACGTTGTCTGACACCAG
>PVMK01128546.1_pt1 | contig 16725 bp, 14 predicted proteins | sample 1853481 | NCBI WGS metagenome assembly PVMK01 (sample SAMN08533507, study PRJNA380276) | Marine sediment metagenome, whole genome shotgun sequencing project.
CCTTAAGGTATTTTGAATATCTTTGATGGCGATCGTCATACCGCTGCTCAGTGAAAGGAGTCTCGCCGACTGCAAGGAGCCGTACTTTGCCTTTAGCGACCCGACTATTTTCTTCAGGTTTTGTGGTGCTTCAATTCCCTCAAGGTCGAATAATTCGCCACTGATTAACAGCAATTTTTATTAAAAGCAGGTGTGAAATCCCGCCTACACCGGCGGGGGCAACACAGCCATTGGGCGTTAGATGCATTTTTGAGACAGCTTTTAGTTATTTTATTTTGAGTTGAGCCGGTTGAGGCCGCTAAAATAGGAAAAATATCTTATTTTTTTTAACCGTCAAACGGGCAACAGGACAAGGAGCTAACGGGACAACGAGCCCACCGGCTTAAGTTATATTAAAAACCGGCGATACCAAAAATAAGGCCGGTTTAGATCCATAATGAAAAATGTAAGGGATATGCAATGGAAATCTTTTGGGATATTGCGTTACATACGGTTGAAATTCTTACATTGCTGTTTGGTGTTCTGGGAATGGCATTTTCCCTGCTGCTCCTGTTTTCGCCCCGCCTGACAAAATCCATCGGCAATTTTTTTAATCGCAGCATCAGCGTTGAATCCAAAATAAGTATCCTGGATAAGGATATTCCAACGGAGGCGTTAATTTACAGCCATCATGTTATTTTCGGCCTATGTCTTGTTGCGGGTTCAATTTTTGCCCTCATTTTTTTCTTTTTTAATATCGATATATCCAACTTTGCGAGGTGTTTCTCGGAGCCCACAAATATTTTATGACCCTTGAAATCGTTTTTTTCTTTTTTGCCTGGATTGCCAGGATTGCATGCATCTTTGGACTGGTATTGGGCTTCTTGCTGCTGTTTGCGCCGCTAAAAATGCGGGCGATCGAGGCTAAAGTGAATACCTGGTTCGAAACACGGGCTATTTTTGAAAAGCTGGATTACAGCGGTCCCGAACTGGACGTTCTTTTTTTCCGCCATCCCTTCTTTTTCGGCATGGCCGGCGCTGTTATTTCATTTCTGATCATTACTCTGTCTATCGTTAATTTGCTGAGCTGACATTATATACAGTTAATTCGTTAATTAGTTGATTCGTCAAATCGTTAAACAAGGAATGCATCCTTCGACTACTTGACTACTTAACCAATCAACTATTTAACTAAACCTAAACTATTTAACGATTCGACGATTTAACTAAATGACTAAATTGTAACGATTTGACGAAATCCCGCCCGTTTTTGATTGACCAGACAAAAATATTCCTCTAATAATAGCTTCAAAAAATTGGAGCCAATAATGGAGAAAAGTAAGTTTCGGATTTTCCCGTCCGAGAGAATGAGTGTCGAATTCCCGTGGCAAATCTGGGCTGTGGGCTGGTTGTGCATATTTAAAGGTATTATCTGGCTGGCCTATGAGCCGAATTTGTCGGGTAACCTGCTGAGCTTTTTCGGCGCTAAATACCTGCTGGAGATGCTGCCGTTGACTATTTTCGGAATCGGTATATGGAATATGCGCAGATGGGCAGTATGGGGGGCAGTAGCTGTCTGTGCCATTAATTTGATTATATTTTTCTTTACCCCACAAGCTTTCAGCGCCATGGTGGTAAAATCCGAAGTCATCATCTGGTCGGTTTTGCTATCGGGTGTCACCATGATTTGTAACGGGCCGCTGGGTGATTTGCTGGTCCTCCTCGCCGCTCCACTTTTACTTAAAAATGTTAAAAAGAATTAGCCACAGACCCGGCGCCGCTTTCAGCTATGCCGCGGCAGGCCCACACAGACTCACACAGACAAATCTTTTCCTCGGGTGACGCTGCCCGAGGAAAAACTGTATGCCCTCCGGGCAAACAGGTCTCTCGGTCAAAAGGCTTGCGCAGTGTAATGCTATAGTGGTTGTCAAAAAATTATTCCAATAATCTGTCATTGCGAGGAGCCTAGCGACGAAGCAATCTTTTGGAAAACCTGAGAGATTGCTTCGCTTCGCTCGCAACGACCTTTGAAAGATTCGCTAAATCAATCGGAACGTATTTTTGGCAATTACTATAATGTCTGGCCAAGTCGGCCAGACATTAGTCTGCGGTAATCCGGGGTTAAATAAAAAGGGAATAAATTTGTTATTTCAAATGCTCTTCCGTGTACAAGGATAGCTCGATCATCCGCTCAAGAAGTTCGTCCGTCTGCAAACCTGAGAAATTGTGACGAACGAGTTCTTTACAAAACAGGCGGCAAATATAACGGAGCTTGCGGATTTTTTGTTTGCCGGCATATACAAAGTCCCTGTGCCCGTTATTAATAACGATCACATTTTTTTCAATATCGTATCGTGAACGCCACATTTCACCAGGCGCCCGGCGATAGGTATACCCGGGAAGCCCCTTGTTCGCTTTTCCGGTTTTGGATGATTGATCCATGAGAGAGTCGGTGACGGTTATCAAGGCCTCATCTCTGCATGTCTTATCCCCCTGCCGAACAACCAGCTCCAATGTTGTCAGGCACGGTTCCGGAGGTGCAATGAAAACGATCGATTCACGGTGATTCTCATCGAGATGGCCTTCTCCATCCGTAATATCCCATTGATATTCCAGGTTTTCCAAAACGACCCTTCGGGAGCGGTCCCTACAGACAACACGATATTTCCTGCGCTTGTCAACCGAAACGACACTCGATTTTGGAGAAATCAACGCGCTGAACAAAGGGCCGGCATATTCAAAGAACTGTTTTTGCCCGGTGTCATTGTCATCCAGTTCCGGCACATCTTCAGGATTCTCACGTTCACGGTCGTTTTCTTCACGGGAACCTCCACGTATGGGTCCGCTGGAAAAAAGACTCCCCGATTTTTTTTGAAGCTTTCCGCCATAAATATCAAACCAGTCATATTCCTCTTGCGGAAGCCGCAAAAAGGCCTCTTTGAGAGCACGCTGGACTCTGCGCAAAATCTGGCGGCTTGATCTCTCCTCTTCAGCTTTGCGCTGGTCTTCGATGATTTGCTGCAGGTGGTTTTCAACTGGATCCATCGCCCGGTAAAAAACATCAAAATGATCATCGCGGATAATTCCATGACGTGTCCCCGGCGTGAGATTCAAAAACGGCACGTCCACAATGCCTTGCAGATAACCCTCTGTCCACGGTTCTTTCTGAAAATGGTCGAGTTCAGTAATTGACGGCAGTACCCGCGTACCACGCCGATACAAACCAACCCGGTTTGAGGGACCCGGATCGCTGAGATAAAGCTCCAGATAGATATCATCCTGTGCAGTTTTGGCCGGTTTCAGGTCATGTAGCAGTCGTCCGGTGAATTGTCGCGGGACAACGATAAGCTCTTTTCTACCGGTACGATCAACGACTTTTACCGTTACTTCCGCTGTTTTTATCCGGTCCCTGAGTTCGGAGGCAAGATAACGCTGAATCTTTTCTCCTGTCAAAGATCGCAATCCCGGCAGCAGGGGATAGATTATCAGGTCCGTACCCTTAAAAGGGAGCAAAACCCTTTTCTTTGTGACTGAAAAATCCGGTGAGTCCTTGGCCATAGTCATTTCGTAAGTGTTCCCATCTTCCCCGCAACTGATCATGCTGAGGTTCTGGCCGACCGTCCAAAAGCTAAGAAGACCGATGCCGAATTCTCCCTGGATCCCCTTTGTTCCCTCTGACTTGAACTGCCGTTTGATAGAATCACAAATATGTGTCGCCACGCGACGAAAATCGGGCAGACCTTGTTTATCTCTTGGTATGCCCTCGCCATCATCGCTGATCTTGAGGTAGAACTCACCTTTCTTTTTACCCCTCATGATGACGATCTGTTTTGCTCGTGCATCAATACTGTTTTCCACAAACTCGGCTACTGCTTTCAAGGGATTTGTTTGACTTTTGGCGATGATGCTGATTGCATTCCAGTGATCGGCAATGCGCAACTTTCCGGCACGCATGCCTTTTTTTATCTTTTTGCGTACGGATTTGGACACTATTGACCCCTTAATATTGATAATCTCGTAAAAAGTCAGAAAAGCAAACTTTTTACGAGTGTGTTTTGTATTTGGTGTTTAGTGTTTAGTATTCTAATTATGAAACCCTTTGTTCATCCTTGAAAGGGTTGCTCACCAGGATTTTGTGATAAGTTATGCCATCGCTTAAATCTTCTGAAAGGATCATCATGCATCCTGCTCGCTCTGCCGCTGAAACAATTAAGGCATCCCAGTACGAAATTTGATACGCTTTGTGGGTGTCGATTGCGCGGTTTACCATAGTCAGATCAATCTCTTGCACAGGTAAGATACTGAGCGTATTGATGATCTCTTTGGCTTCGTCAGGGGTCATGGGTTGAGGAATGTGCCGAGTTACTACATTGAAAAACTCACCCAGCACTTGCACCGATAAGAATAGATTCTCCTGTTCGATGCCATCGGTCAGTAATTCCTGGGCCTTTCTTTGTTTTTGGGGCTCATGTTTGTCGTAAGCATAAACTAAGATGTTTGTGTCCAAAAATAATCTATCGCTCATGCAAGGTCTCCCTGGTCCATTGCCGTTGGCCCATATCTCTGCTTATCGTTTTGAACGACTCCTGGAGTTTCTTGATCGCTTCATTCTTCTCTTGAGCGTCCCGGGTTGCCATCGAAGTTAAGAAATCCCTAACCATTGCCGTAAGTGTGGTGTTTTTGTCTATAGCGATTTTCCGAACTTTTTTGATGATTTCGTCTTTGACGCTCAAGGTTATGTTGGACATTGTAAATCTCCTTCTATTGCATGTCATTTTAATAAACATAATAAGTCTTTTCCTTATTATGGGTATACGATGTGGAAATGTCAAGACTTCTATGTGGATATGTTGAAATTGAAACCTTAAGAAAATCCGATAGGTAGGCTGGTCGGGGCGCCCCGATTTGAACTGGGGACTTCCTGCTCCCAAATTAAGTGCGCCGGTTCTTCAACTTATCCATAACCCATCGATATAATATACAATTCAATACGTTGGACCTATTAGGTCATTTAGGCACCTATTTGTATTTTTTTTGTATTTTATGGCAAAACATTTACGCCACCAAGACACAAAGACGGAAAGATGAATATTAACCAAAAAGTTACGCGTTTCGCTTTGTGTCTTGGTGCCTTTGTGGCAATTTGTTCCGGCTTGTCCGGGTTAGGTTAGTAGACATTATTTCGTCTATTAGGGTCTGATTTCGGTTCGTAGCGTCTACTAAATCGTCTATCAGAGCCGGTAAAATTACTTTAGCCCCGCCCTGCGAAGATTGTCACCCATGCGCTCAAATATTGCTGTATCTTTGAAAGGAATTATCTGCTCCAAAAGCTCCATAGAAAGCTGGGGATTTATCCTCAGGGCTTCCGCCACGTGAGCACGAGCCTCCTCTTCCCGACCTATCTCACTGTATATGCTTGCCAGCAATAAGTGGATTCCAAAATCATCGGGACTACGGGTGAGGGCTCTTTTTAGCGTTGCCATCGCTTCTTCATACCGTTCTAACGTGGAATAGGCAAAGCCCAATGTGAATAAATAGTTCACCGGATAATGGGGGTTGAGGCGCATCGCTTTCTCTACCAACCCAAGGGCTTCCTCTGGCCTTCCCGCCCAGACGAGGATTTCCGCCAGATCCGCATAACCATTTGCATCATTGGGATTAAGGGCGATGGCTCTCTCTTGCTCGGCAATGGCTTGGGCATGCTGCTTTCTCCATAGATAGACATGGCTCAATAAGGTGTAAGCTGCTGATAGTGAATCATTGAGGGAAATAGCCTTTTTCGCCAGTTCGAAAGCGCGTTCCAAAGACCGGGGATCCGGGCTCCATTGATTTGCCCACTGCTCATAGTATGTAAAACCCAGGCCCGCATAGGCATCTGCAAACTTTGGTTCAATCTCAGTGGCCTTCTCAAACATTCGCCGGGCCTGCTCATTGTCCTCCTTGGTGAAACGGTTGTAATACCACCATCCCTGCAAGTTAAAGTCAAAAGCATTCAGATTGGCCGTGTCTTTGCGAAGCGCACGTTCTTGTTCTATCTGTTCAAACTTTACATCCAGCGCCGATACGATTTGCTGGGTGATTTCATCTTGCAGCGTGAAAATATCTTTGAGCTCACGGTCATAGCGCTCGGCCCACAGGTGCCCGCCGGTGGTGGTATCGATCAGCTGGGCCGTAATCCGTACGCGTTTACCTGCCTTGCGCACACTGCCCTCCAACATATAGCGTACTCCCAGATCTTTTCTTACCTGCTCTGGTTTGATCGCCTGCCCTTTATAGGTAAAAACGGAGTTGCGCGAGATGACAAACAGACCTCTGAATTTCGACAGGTCGGTGATGAGGTCCTCGGTTAACCCATCGCTAAAGTATTCCTGCTCGGGGTCGCCGCTCATGTTGACAAACGGTAGTACCGCAATAGAGGCCTTATCAGGCAGAGCGATCGGCGAATATTCGGGCAGCCCGGCCTCGCGCAGTGCCTCGATATAATTCTCCATTACCGTAGGGTCCATATTCATCAATTGAGCCTGCTTCCTGGCCACTTCCAATGAGTATTCGGGGAAAGAGCCTTAAAACTTCCGCCACCTCTGACCGGGCTTGTTCTTTCCGGCCCAGGCGGATGTAGGCGATAGCCAGACCCCTGGTGCCCCACTTTACTCTGTGGCTCCCGAACAACCAACACCTTGAATGCCTCGACCGCCTTTCTCATACGCTTCCATATGACAAATAGACTTGCCCAATAATTCCAGGTAAACGGAAGGATAATAAGGATCGAGGCGCATGGCCTTCCTCACCAGCGGGAGCGCCTCCTTGTACCTGCCGATGTGGTACAAGTACGTCCCCAGCAGAAGGTGAGGGAAAGACTGGTTGGGACCGAGGGCGACGGACTTCTCCCCCTCGGCAATGGCTTGGTCATACCGCCGTTGCCGTAAGTAGATAGCTCCCCACAGGGCATGGATCCAGGGGTCGGAGTCGTCCAGGGCCTGGGCCTTTTCCGCAAGTTCAACAGCTCGCAGGAGAGACTCACCCCGAGATTCGCTCCATCCATGGAACGCGTCTTCCCAATACGTCCAACCCAGCGCAGTCATAACCGGGGCATATCCCCGGGGCCAGGCTCGCCGCTCGCTCAAAAAACTCCCTGGCCTTGGCGTTATCAGCCTTTGTATGCCGCATCCTGTGAGCATTCCCCTCTGACGTAATAACTCCAGGCCTCAAAATTTGGCATCGTCTTGTGGGCCAGCCGGGTTTGCACCCCGACCGATAATTCCACCTCAAGGGCGAGCACGATTTTCAGAGTGATTTCGTCCTGCAGGGCAAAAAGGTCTTGAAGGTCGCGATCGTAGCGGTCCGCCCAAAGGTGACGCCCGCTGGCGGCGTCGATCAACTGGGCCGTGATCCGGAGCCGGTCTCCGGCCTCTTTGAACGCTGCCTTCCAGGATATAACGCACCCCCAGGTCTTCGGCCACCTCCTGGGCCTTGACCGCTTTGCCCTTGTAGGTGAAAGTCGAGTTGCGGGCGATTACGAATATCTCCGGGATATAGGACAGGGCCGTGATGATGTTTTCGGTAATCCCATCAGCCAGGTACTCCTGATCGGGACGCCGCTCAAATTGTCGAACGGCAGGACAGCGATGGAAGGGCTTATCAGGGCAGGGGGTATGCCATCTTCTCCACAGAGGCGGGTTCGATCTTAGTTGATTGGTGCAAGTAGAAATACCAGCCTGCTACGCCGCCAACTGCTACTATCAGTACAATAGCAGCAGCCAAGGCCAACCACCTTTTGGCCTTTCTTTTCTCACCAATGACTTTGCCTGCGGCCTCAGGTTCCGTCAGCACACGATAAACTCGCACTGACTCAGCAATGTTTTTAACACTGTGCTCACCAAGATTTTTATAGCCGAGATTAAGTTTGTTTTTTACCTGATCATATGAAGTCCCTGAGATGCAAATACCCCCAGCCTCAGCCAAACTCTCAATACGGGCTGCGATATTGACACCATCTCCATAGATCCTCTCACCATCTTCAATTACATCTCCGAGATTGATTCCTATCCGGAACTCCATCTTGCGATCATTAGGCAACCCACTGTTCTTTTTCTTAAGCTCTTCCTGAATCTTCACTGCGCATTCAGTTGCATCAACCACACTGGAAAACTCTGACAATATGTTATCGCCTGGAGAATCAACCACCCGTCCTCGATACTGTTGAATGATATCGGTCATCAAGGCACGGTATTCCTTCAATCTGTTAACAGTACCAGTTTCATCCACGCCCATCAGGCGACTGTAGCCTTTGACGTCGGCGCTCAGAATGGCGCTGAGTTTACGTTTGGCGCGTTCTTCGGCCATGAGATGGTCTCAATTAGTTATTTACAAGGTGAATTAAAACATCAATTGACAATATGATATCACAACTTTTTTGGGGCTTTGAAAACCTGTAATTAGTTGGAGGTATCTGTAGTTTCTAACTCTTCTTACTTCCTTTCTTGGTCATTCCTGCAATTTTATGACCACAGATGTTATGTCATCCTCTATTTTCACCTCACCTATAAATTTATCCAAGATGTCAAAAATTGCATCAATAATTTGCGTTGCGTCTGAAGAAGCGTTTTGTCGAATTGCATTTAGGATTGGCTCTTTGCCTAACATTTCTCCCTGTTTGTTGCGTGCCTCCCAGATTCCGTCTGTACTGAGGAAAATGATTTGACCATTTGAAAAATCAGTTTTCTTATTATCCTCATAGATCCATTCGGCATCCACACCAAGTGCTATTCCCGATCCACCAAGCTCACTGAATGAGTCTGAACCAGGATCATAAAGAATGGCGGGATCATGTCCGGCCCGCACCCATTCGAGTTGTCTCGTTGCAGTGTCAAGAGCCAAGAAAAACATGGTCATAAATTGCCCGGAATCTTCAACATCTTGTATGAGCTGACGGTTCACATCAGAAATGATTTTGGCAATATTTCCCGGTAAAGATGCCCGCTGCCGCAAAGAAGAACGAACAGTGGCCATGAGTAAAGCCGAGGGAATACCATGCCCCGATACATCACCAATGGCCACCCCAATTTTCTGCTTATCAGTATCTTCAATAGATATAAAATCATAATAATCCCCACCGGTTTCATCACAGTAGACGCTTTTGCCTGCTATATCGAATCCATTAACCTTCAAATTACTTTTTGGAAGAAGATTCTGTTGAACTTCCTTTGCCAAATTAAGAGACTGCTGCATTTTTTCCCGTTCAATCAGGCCTTTGGTCATTTCATTGATTGCATCACCCAAGACGCCTATCTCGTCGTTCGAGACGACTTTTGCCCTGGTCTGCAAGTTTCCCTCTTTGATTTTGCTAACAACAGATAGAATATTTTCGACCGGCCCAACGATGGAGCGGTTGAGCAATTTGTTGAGCACACTCAAGGCGACAAAAAAGACAGAGAAAAGAACCAGACTAAAGACCAAAATTCCTGAACCATATTCCCTGGCTGAGATTGAAAGAGAGTCCAATTGCCACTGGAGTGTTATCAGTGTGACCACCAAGATGGCCATCGGGATGAGGCTTCCGAGTCGATTATGGAGGCGGATTCTTCTTGAGATCGAGTAACGAGCGACGCCTTTGGCCTCTGTGAGTCGGCCCCGGGGAAAAAGCAATGGAATGAACCGTCGGCGGACATAGGACTCGATCCATAGGGACATGATCCCTGCAGAAATGAATCCGACCATGAAGGCTCGGATAGCCAGGATAATGGCAGTTCGCCAATCGAGATTACCGGTTACATAGGCCGCAAAATATAAAAAGGAAGGCAGTAGTATCCAAAGACCCAAATTAAATGGAATCAATATAAAAGGAAGGTTTATCGCCCCCTGCCTGGCCTTCTCCATAAGGTCTTCGGTTTCCTGGCCTGCCCTCAGGAGATTGAAATATTCGGACAGGGGACGTAAAAAACGTCGAATGAGTAAAAGCAATAGAGGGCAGCTTAACAAAAGTAAAAATGCCAGGTTGAGGATGTGATGCAGCTTTTGGTACCATTCCTGATCCGGATCGGGCAGCCGCCCACGCATAATTTCCAGGGGGGTGGCCAGGTTCAGGAGTATGATCACTCCGATGCCGATGGTTGTTGCGGCCAGGCCGATGAAGTAAATCCCTCGAAAAGAGGGTCGCTTCCCATTGGCCATCCCATCCCTCGCCGCCTGGTTTTCATGTTCATTTCTGGTCATATACCTTGCCAGTATCCCATGTTGGCATCAACCTGTGATTTATTGAGAGATTATAGCGGTTGTCATAAATATGTTCCGTTTGCCGGATTCGCTAACAAGGGAAAATGTAATGTGTAACAGCTTAAAATTATTACAAACATGACAACCGCTATATTGTTGTTTTTATTTAAAAAAATCTAGACTTTTACGGAACGATGTGCCATATTTCAATCAATAGCACGGTCTTTACTCATTGTCGATCCGGAAAACGCGAGCATCGAAGAACTCAAGCAAGTTTCCCGGGTGGGTTCCAATGAAACAGCTACACGCTGTACCGGCATCCAGATGCTCTTGGCCGGTGCCAACAGAGATCTTGTTTGCAGCGCACTGTTAGTAACCAATGGTGCATTGAGAAAGTGGATTATGGACAATGCCTCATGGCACAAACGTAAAATGACCAATTGGCACAACTGGCAACCGATGTATTTGCCACCCTATTCGCCCGACCTCAACCCTATAGAGCGCATTTGGCTTACGATGAAAGCACGCGGGTCCAGTAACCCTGTTTGTAAAAATGAAGAAAAATTATTAGAGCGTTTGGATCAGGCCATATTGGACGTTATCGACAACCCGCAGAAGACACAACAAACCACCGCTATCGGAACGTTATTTTGACAAACGCTCTACCAGCTATCAAACTCGATGAAGTTATTGCAGATACCTAATGGATACCTGGAATTTACCTTGATAGCAGCCAATTTGTCAATTCCGGATGCTTATAATATCACTGTTTGCTCGAAATAGAGGACGATTCTTAAGGGCTGGATTCACCCTCGCATGTTTTGATTACAAACGAATATCCAAAAAATTTCAGAACTGATATTTACCGAATTGTTGGAGATACAGCAGGCATTTAAACGGTTAGAAAACCAGTATCTATGATTACAGGTTTCTTGCCGACTTTCGGGCGGACTTTTGGGAGGAAAGGCTTGGTGAAATTAAGGGGAAGCGTCTATCCCAGCGTCTATTTTTGATGAAAAATACGATCTTACAACAGAAAGAGAGATCTTTTACGGCCGCCAAGAGGTGCATAAAAATTTGCGCTTACCTTTAGCCCAACAGACGGTATCTCGTGCTATCCGCTTTGCTCTGAAAAGCGGCGGTGCTCGCGAATCACCACAAATGCAAGGAGGATCCAGATGAAGACCAGCACCACGTTCAGCACGAAGAACGACTGAGTCGAAAGAGCCAGAAGCTGGACTCCGACGAGGACTGTAAGGGCTGCAATCCCGTCGCCCACGCGGACAAAGAGCGAATCGATCGTCGGCTTGCCCTTGTACTTCAGCTCCGCCGAAACGGGCAGCCACAAGACATTCCGCGCCGTGTTGTTGATGGAGTAATCCGTTGAATTCTCCGCTATCTTCATTGCTTTGACGATAGCCAGGATTGGGATAAACGCCATAGCAGTGTAAGAGACCAGGGCAACCACGGGCATCGTGAGCAAAATCACACCAAAGCCTCCGTACTTGAGCAGGCGTGAAGCCACAAAGGCCTGAAGAAGCAGCGCCACAATGTTCACCCAGAAGTAAAAGTTGCCGTAAAAGGCCGTGGTCCCGTCCCGAGTGAACACCAGCAGTGCGTTTGTATCCGAGACGCCTCCTTTGAGCGCCTGTCCCTTTAGGAACTCTTGGACCACCCGGAAGAGTAAGTTTTCGCCGTTGGTGTTGACCCAGCTCAAAAGCAGCGTAATCAAGGCCGTGGCGAGCAGTAAGCGGCTGGTAAAAACAATGGAGATGGCATTGCGTCCCGAGTCCTCGATGTCGGGGCCGGGGGTCGCCTTAGTTCCGGCGGTTTGCCCGTACATACGGCCATCGACTATTCGGCTGATAACAATAGACACCGTCAGTGGGATCATTGCCGCCAGAAGGAGCCACTCCGTGCCAAAGAGTCCAGAATCCACCAGGAACTCGGTGATCCAGGAGCCACACGCAGCTCCGGATGTGGCCCCGATGGCTATCACGGGGAAAAGGCGATTTCCGCGTTCCACCGTATAGACATCAGCGGCATAGGCCCAAAACTGGGCTACCACAAACACTCCGAACATGCCGACCCAGAGATAGAAGATGATACCGGTATACGGAAGGTATTCAAAATAAAGGCCGGGTTGAATGGCCCAAAAGACTGCCAAATTCAGCACACAGAAAAGTGTGGAGCGGGTGATGAGGTCGCTCCGTCGGTATCGACCGGAAAGCCGGCCGTATAACCACACCACAGGAACCAGCAGAATGCTCTGCCCAAAGCTAGAATAAGCTTTGACCTCCATTTTGGTAAGCCCGGTGATATCGGAAACTGCGATCCATCCTTCCCGGAGGGGCTTGATGAAGTAATAGGCGCACAGGATAAGGAAGACATTGGCAAACATCAGGAGGGCGGTGAAGCCCTCCCCGGCTTGTACATCCGTAAAAAGGCGTAGGAATCGGTCCAATTTAGATGGCTTCACAGGGCTCCGCCTTCTTTCACTGTTTCGTTGCACGGTCTGGTTGTGAAAGATCAGCCGGCGACTTACTTTCAATGGCAATTTTAAGCTGTTCCAGCAATTTCTGAGTAATTTTCCCGTTCACGCTAAGGTGTTGTGTTTTTTGGAATGCCGTGATGGCCGACTTGGTTTTGGAACCCAATTTACCGTCGACCTTCCCGACATTATAACCCAGTTTCAGCAGTGCAGCCTGTACGTTTGCAATTTGCAGGCGCTCTTCCTGCTCTGCGGTAAAACCGATCAGGTTGCGTCCAAATGTCACCTCCGTTGGAAGTTCTCCGGGAGCTGGCGGCTCCGGTGGATGGTCCGTTTCGATTAGCCGGTGGATATAAGTTGCCAGGGTCTGATGATCCACAGCAGAGTTTTTATAGAGCACATTTGAAATCAAAGTCGCCATATAGTGCAATCGGTTAAGGCCGGCCGGGGTTTCTACAATCGCCACTGAATTCATGTAGTTTTTGACGTTGCCGTGATATTTTTTACATTTAAATCCCGGCTCTTTTTTACAGCTATAAAGCGATCCGGATTTAAAATAAACCGCAGAGTCATACAAGGCGGGCGATGAGGCATAGCGGATGCGGCGCTCGGTCATATAGAGCAAGCGCTTGATTTCCCGGCTTGAAAAGATGTCCACCAATTTTCCTTGCTCCATCAGCAAAATAAAGCGCATCAGTTCCCGCGCGGTACCGTAACTGTTGTAGCCGGTAGGCACCTGTTTCTTGCCGTAGCGTGTAAAGAAGCTCCCTTGGCGAAAATACTGCAAGTCTAAACCATTGCGTGTGAAAGGCTCAAGGAATGTCTGTTCGTAAAGTTCCCGTAGTTGCTTGCGGGAAGTTTTTTTAAAAAAGCGAGTGGCTTCGTCATCTGAGACCGGATAATCCTTCCTGAAATTTCTCAGCAGCATGGCATTTTTCATCACCATTGCGGCGGCGGCATTGGAGCTGATGGAAAGGGTCCAATCCAGATACTCCCAGAGTGACCCCTGATCACCTTTTTGTAATGGGCGGAAACTCAGGGCTCCGGTATCGGGATTCCAGAGTCGAACTTCGTGATGATCCCACTGGATAAATTCATCTGCAGTGATAATGGTTTCACGAAGCAGTCGTTTCCGGGTCTCGATGTCATCCGGATAAATATCAGCCAGCGCTTGAAATAGTGCCAGGGCAACTGCGATTTTTCCGACGCTGCCGACGTTTTGCTTGTAATCCGCCCGGTGTTCGGCATAGCGTGGATGGTCAATGTCTGAGAGATCCAAAACGGCAACGCCATAGCGGTCGGCTTTGTCCCCTAAAAGTTCCAGAACACGAGCAGTGAACTCCGGGTCAGGTTCCGGGAGTACCAAATTCGGGTGATCCAGCAGCCTTAGATCCACCATACTGGCCGGCAGTAGGGCACCAGGCGGTTGCCGGCGGCCGCGCATTTTGCCGAAAACTGCCAAACGGGCTGCTTCAATACGCCGAATCCCTGTTTCGGGGTAGGCGTCCAGGGGATAGGCAAAACCAGGATCAGTGATGGCAAGTATTGCTAAAACGTATATGAATCTCAGGTATTGTTTCATTTTGCCCCATACAAGACATTTGGCGGTTTTTTTTTGACAATACCCGGGTCAGGGTTGTTCATCCAACTTCACTGTTTGATTGAGTTGGGACGACATGTCCTTATCCAGGTTGTTTAGGTATTCGTTACTGCGGGCCTGAATGCTTTCAAGAAAAGGTCGAATCTGAAAAAGCTGCTGCTTTTAAGCCACTGCAAATGTTCGCGACGGGAGGCGGCCTGCAACCGCCCGATCAGATCCCTTCCCGCAGTGTAGTGTTCAATCTCCATAGCCAGACCGGTGTCCAATGCGGCCAAACGAAGTTCGCCGCCTCGAATTTTTAATAGCTGTCCTCGAAGGGTCGCCATAATCTTGCTCGTTATTGCAAACCGGACGACGGGATCACTGGTTGTTTCCAATGTCTTGATGGCTGCCGCAATTTCCCGGGCCAGATCAGAATTGCTGCTGATTTTTTTTTGAAATCCTCCAGGCGCTTGGCTGCTGATTCGGATGCAAACACCTTATCAATTTCGTCTGCCAAACGCGTGTATTGCGCAGCCAGTTCAGGATCTTGAACTCCTGCAGCATAGTCCCGGACACGCCCAGCGTCTTCTCGATCCGGCTGATTATGAATTTTGACACGCAGCGGCAGAAACTTCTTATCTTTTTCAGAAAGAGCAAGAGCCTGTTGACGAACCCTTGCGACGCTTCTGGTTTCAACCCCATGCTCCAAAAAGCTCGCACCGATCCTCAGAGGCTCAATTCCACGTGAGCTCCAGACGTCCTTACCAGCAAGATCCAGCAATAGCTCTCTTGCCTTAGCGGTTTCATTTTCGGATTGAATCGCCCCTCGGTAATAACGTGCCTTGCGAAAAATCCAGCCATTGTCGGCGGCAATCAAAAATTTTTCAATTAAAATCTGATTATAAAGATCGGAATAGCCCGGTGCACTTGCGATTTGGCTCAGGTCAAGAGAGGCAAGGACACTGGCAATATAATATCCGTCGGCGCGCAACTGCTTTACACGACCGGTCCATTCGCCATGTTGCACACCGCCACCATGGTCTTTGCAGGCGTAAGGTTTTGGGGGCAGAATACTCCCATCGTTGCAAAACCAGCGAATGCGCAAGAAAGGTCCATTGGGGGATGTTTTCATCTCCTCGATCCATTGGCGTAACGTTTCCCGGGAAGGCGAATCTGCGGCTACTTGAAAGGGGCCTGTTAACACCAAAAGCAGTATAACGATAGGAGCAATGCGGATGGCTTTCATCAGTTCGAGTTTCGTTGAACGTTAATGGGTTGGCGGAAAATAGAATTCACATTTGGCAATAAGCTAAATCATTAGCTGAATCAAGTCAAGAATCGCCATAGGGTCTGAGACTGAATGGGGTCGGGGCCATGAAAATTCCCACAAAAAAGCGGATCAGCTAATCATGCTAACCCGCTATAATTATTGAGCAAATTTGGTCGGGGCGCCCAGATTTGAACTGGGGACTTCCTGCTCCCAAATTAGGTTGATCACCATTCAAACTATCTTATAACCCATTAATAATACGACACATTTATGTGCTACCGGTTTTCGTCACCCTTTGTGCATGCTGTGCATGGTGTGCATGATATCAATAGGTTATGCATATTGTCGGCACAAAAGGCTAGACAAAGGCTAGACCGTACCACTCAAACCTACCTATATAACGACCCGGTATAACGACCCGGGAAAAGTTCTTACATTAGCTTTTTTTGGGAGAGAATTATGTTGTGGATTTGTAAGCGTAATCGAAAACTCATATAGAATGTTATGAATTGTGTATTTATAGCCGTTATGATCACCGTTATCCACAATTCAGCCAAAGTGTGGGTTTCGTATACCTAATATACAATCTTGGATAGAAACGGAATTGGCAGATTTTTACACTTGAGATATAAAAACAATATCACAATGATTTATTATTACAGCAGGATACCGATTAGTTGGAGATATCAACGGTTTTGCAACGCGTTTATTCATGTGATTTTTGCAGATAGTTCAACAGGTGTTTGTCCTGTGATTAGTTTACAGTATCTGTAGTTTTTAGAGGTCAAATTTTGTACAGATACTACAAGGGATATCGCAATTGAGGCTCAGTTGCGATTAGTTGGAGATACATCAGCCCGGATATCCCCACAACGATTCGATCGCCATCCTTCAGCATGTCATACAGGTGCACGGCTTTGCCGACAGCCCGGTTTAAAGCTTTGTATTTCGCGCTATTCCGCGTTACGTTTCTGCCTCCTCCTTTTCGATCATTTTAATTTTTCCGGCGGCCACTTCCCGCAAAGCGACCACAACATCTTCATTCTTGGGAGAACTCACCAGATAATCAGATCCTTCCCGAATCTGTTTGACGCGCTGGGAGACCATTTTTACCAACAAAAATCGATTGCTAACTTTTTTTAGACAATCTTCAATTGTAATTCGTGCCACGAATAAAACCTCCATCCGATG
>PVMK01129757.1_pt1 | contig 16724 bp, 16 predicted proteins | sample 1853481 | NCBI WGS metagenome assembly PVMK01 (sample SAMN08533507, study PRJNA380276) | Marine sediment metagenome, whole genome shotgun sequencing project.
GGGAGCTTTGGGATACATCAGGGGAATGTTGAAAAAAGCCGCCAGCGGCGTTCTCGCCCTTTTGCCGTGCTCACGTACGGGAGTACGCTCCGCGCGCCAAAAGGGCTGCGGCCTTGCTGGACGGACTTTTTTGACCATTCCCGTCGGCTGCTGATATCGATTTCTCCAAGGGCATGTATGTGCCATGGGATAGAGATATTCAACAGTCCCATCAGTTGAAAGTTAAAATGCTATTGCTCCGCTAGGCCGCGGATTTTCCTCAATCGTTCCGTCCAAATCTGCCCCAAATCTTGTTGCGAATTTGTTCAAGTTATTTTCTCTCAAGTCCTAAGAGAATCGATCATTCAAAGCGACCTTCAGTTTTCTGGTTGCCAACAGACATTTTGGCCAAATCCCAATCCGATCCACGCCCGAAGGAGATCCTGTCGGCTCACACATCCGATAATCAGGCCATTCCGTTCAACAGGGAGGACTAACAGATGTTGGTGTTTCATGAGTTTGACGGCTTCTGCGAGCGTTGCAGATTCATGAATGGCGACATGATCCTGAACCATAATCTCTTCAGCCGTTAATTGGCTCACGTCTCGTCCGCTTTCGAGGATATCGAGTATATCAAACTCACTAATGAACCCTATAAAGGTTCCCTTGTCATCAACAACAGGGGCTCCTGGCAAGGAAGAAGTGGTGAGTTCAATGGTGATGGCTAACCCATTTTGTTGGCGATGAAAACGTAAATCATGTTGGTATGGGATTTGGTCAATGGTTCGAAGACCAGCAGTTGCAATACTGTGAAGGCTCATGGGAATGCTCCGTTAGGGGTTGGTATGAGAATCACATATTTTATTTCCTTCATGGAGATAGACACTTCCAATCTCTAGAGTTGTTCCGTCATCCAGCTTGATGGAGACATAGTCATGATTTTTGGTTAAGGATTGTACTTCGCCTGACCATTCTGAGGATTCCACCGATACAATCCTCTTCCCACAAATTTTCGCTTTCAAGGCATCTAAGCCAGTAGTTTTCATAACGGAGCCTTTCTTTGTCGAAGGGTTAGACATGATGAAGTGTTTTCTGTTCGTAACTATGGGAATGTTGAAAAAGCCTCCAGCGGCGTTCTCGCCTTTTCGCCGTGCTCACGTACTGAGAGTACGCTCCGCGCGTCCAAAAGGCTGCGGCCTTGCTGGACGGACTTTTTTGAACATTCCCTTGGCTGCTGACGTCGATCATTCCTCAGGCATTTACAGGCTATGGGAAGTGAAATATTCAATAGGCCCACTATTGGTGTCTCGATTTCTTTCTTCCCTGAATAGAAACAAAAGCAAGCCCTATGCCTTAATTCGGAAGAGGGGAAATTATCATGGCACAAGAATTGATAGACAAGAATTAATAGATAGATGATAAAGGAAAAAATGGGTGAAACGAGAAAAAAGGAGGTTAGCCATTGGATACTGGATACCCAGCAATCATTCCTGACATTCCGACGGAAAGAGTAGGCAAGAACGCTGAGAAGCTTCAACCACCAGCCTTGGATGATCCCTCTCCGCCAGTAATTGTGGAGGAACAGGCAGAAGACGGAACGGAAAATAGCCCACAACCAAATTGAGATAGAGAAGGCCGGGCATCACGAAGAAGATTTCCCGGTTTTCTAATGGTAGTTCCGACTTGTGCCGTCATTATTGAAACATGAAAGTCACTGTTGTTGCAGATCTCGTTATGCGTCATCATGTGGTGGTGTGTGATAGGGACGGCTTTTGCCGAGGGTGTCGCCGGTCCCACCGTTGTCGTGAAAGAGACCATTGATGAAGTGATGAGACTTGTGACGGATGAGGAACTTAAAAAACCCGACCAAGTATCACACCGCCGAATCTTGCTCGAGAAGGCTATTGGGCAGCATTTTTCTTTTTCAGAGCTGGCCAAACGATCATTAGCAGCACATTGGAAAAGTCGTAGTGAAGAAGAACAGAAGGAGTTTGTCCGATTATTCCAAGCGCTGCTTTCAAAGACGTATGCTGGAAATATCGAAAACTATTCAGAAGAAGAAGTACTGTATCTCAAGGAACGTCGCAAAAATTCCTATGCCGAAGTCCAGACCAAGATCATTTCTCCCAAAACGGAAGCTTCGCTCGACTATCGACTGTTATTGAAAGACGGCAGGTGGTGGGTGTATGACGTGGTGGTCAATGGGGTGAGTTTGGTGAAGAACTATCGTAGCCAATTTGCTCGGATCATCCACCGCTCCTCTTATGAGGATCTCGTCACCATCTTGCGAGAGAAGTCCGGTGAGATTACAGCTCCCTGAAACGAATGTCTGCGCAATGTTCGAAAAATGTAGAATCGTATTGAGCCTCTGTGCTCTTGTATCTCTTGAGGCCGAGAGTGAATACATGCCAGGTATGGGATGAAACACGAGAACATATTCTTTTTCATGGTGTTTGGAGTCTACTTCGTGTTCATTGCTGGCTGCTCTGGTGTTCAAGGCGTGCCGGAGGACCTGGAAGATCGAGTCAATCGTGATATTTCCTTTGCGGAATTACTCGAAAACCCATTGCCATACAAAGGACAAATCCTGGTAGTTGGTGGACAGATTCTTTCTGCAAAACGTCTTAAGCATGCCACTCGGATAGAGGTGCTACAACTTCCATTGAACGGTAATATGCAACCGGTTGAGTCTCTCCAAAAATCCCAAGGACGGTTTTTGGCTCTTCAAGAAAAATTTTTAGATCCTGCGACCCTCCCTTTAGGCACCAGGGTGACGGTGGTCGGAGAAGTCTCCGGGATGGTGACCTTACCTTTGGATGAAACAACCTATGACTTTCCCACTCTTGTGATTAAAAGGTTAACGGTTTGGCCTCAAATCCAAACCGGTCGATTCATTCGACCCTATCCATATGTATATCCCTATTGCGGTCCCTACTGGGGCCCTTACGGAGGACCATATTGGTGGTAGTAATGTTGCGGATGTTTTCAGGCGGGAAGAGGGTTCGTAAAAAAATGTTCCTCCTTGTTACGTACCGATGAAGACACGTATTGAGATCGATCAGCGCGTAGGTCCTCCGATTGACGCGCAATCTCTTGAGATTGTTGAACGAAAGGGGAAAGGGCATCCCGATACCATTTGTGATGCCATTGCGGAATCGATTTCGCTTCAACTCTCCCAGGCTTACCAAGATACATTCGGTCGTATCTTGCACCATAATGTTGACAAATGCATGCTGGTTGCGGGCCAAGTGAGGTTGCAATTTGGGAAGGGGCGCGTCACCCAACCCATGCGTCTGATTATAGGCGGTCGGGCTTCCTTCGGTGTAGGCCGAAAAACTATTCCCGTCGCCGAATTGGCGATTGAGGCTGCGCAAAGCTGGATCGTGGGCCATTTGCCGCATGTTAATCCTGATACGCACATGAAATATCAAATGGAATTGCAACCCACGTCAGTCGAGCTTGGAGCCATTTTCGAACAGGGGCTTGGGGTGTTGTCCGCGAACGATACCTCTGCCGGGGTGGGATATGCCCCGCTCTCCCAGACTGAACAGTTGGTGCTTGGTGTCGAAGAATATTTAAATAGTTCCGGGTTCAAACAGGAGCATTCTGAAACAGGGCAGGATGTCAAAGTCATGGGTGTCCGAATTAACCGTGCGCTTTTCTTGACGGTAGCCATGCCATTTTTGGCTCGAAGGATTAACTCCGAGAAACACTATTTTGAGGTCAAAGAAAATGCCCTTCACCAGTTACAGGAGTTTCTTCACCAGCAACCTCATGGGTGTAAACGGGTTAAAGTGATTTTGAATGCCCTTGATCGAGCTAAGCAAGGATTGAAGGGCATGTATCTGACCCTTTTGGGGACTTCGGCAGAGCAGGGGGATTCTGGACAAGTGGGGCGTGGCAATAGAGTCTGTGGGCTCATTTCTTTGAATCGACCCATGAGTGTTGAGGCTGCGGCAGGGAAAAACCCGGTGAGTCATGTTGGGAAAATTTATAATGTTCTGGCCCATGAATTGGCAATGCGCATTCATGCGGAGATCCGGGGCGTCCGTGACGTCACGGTCTGGATCGTGAGTACGATCGGTCAGCCTATCAACCGTCCTTTGGTGGTTTCCACCCGGGTGGGTTTGAAGAAAGGGTATGCACTGAAACGGATTTTGGGGGACGTTCAGGATCTAATCAAGAATGAACTGGTTGACATGGAAAGATTTTGCAATGCCTTGGCCACGGGGAAATTTAGGATATGTTGAGTGTTCTCATGAATGTGATTGGAAATGTATACGAGAAGATGTCAAGAATTAAACAGATACATCCCTCTGCCGGTCATTACACATAATTGATTATTGAGGAACATTGTCTGAAGGTTCACCCCATAACACACCTTCTGAAGAGGGTTCGCGTCGGATAAGCGGGTTTACCGCCGCATGCCTGTTGATCAGTAGTGTGGTGGGGACGGGGATTTTCACCACCACCGGGTTTATGGCCCGGGATGTGGGTGATCCGTGGCTCATTCTTGCCCTGTGGGGTGGGGGAGCCTTACTGGCCCTTACAGGGGCCGTGTGTTACAGCGAGTTGGGAGCGGCTTTTCCGTGGGTGGGAGGGGACTATGTGTATCTTCGGGAAGCGTATCCCCCTTTTTTAGCCTTCCTAAGTGGATGGGCTTCATTTACTGTTGGCTTTGGTGCCGCCATTGCCGCCGGAGCCATGGGATTTGCTGCATATGCCCTCCAACTCATACCGGGTGCGGTCGATTCCACCCTTCAAGCCAAAGGGGTTGCCCTGGTGCTGCTTTGGAGTCTGACCGCTGTTCATGTGGCAGGGGTTGGACCGGGGGGATTCCTTCAACAGGTTCTCACTATTTTAAAGGTAGGCGCTATTGCGTTTCTTGTAGTGGGGGCGTTCACAGTTGGACATGGGGATTGGCAGCATCTGGCGATAACACCGCAAAAATCAAATGTGGGGATAGGAACACTGGTGGTGTCATTTATCTTTGTGACCTATGCCTATTCAGGATGGAATGCCGCGGGATATATTGCCGGAGAAATCATGAATCCAACCCGTTCCATACCGCGTACGATGATAGGAGGCACCCTCTTGGTTGGGGTGTTATATGTGGTTCTCAACCTTGTGTATTTTTATGCATTACCACTACAGACCCTGGCGGAACCTCCTTTGATGCCTGTTGCTGAGAAAGCGGCGGCGGTGATGTTTGGTCCTCTTGCCGCAAATTTTGTGACTGTCATGTTATGCATTTCCATCGCCGGCGCGGTGAGTGCTATGGTGTGGACCGGACCACGGGTCTACTATGCGATGGCCCTGGACGGCTTCCTCCCCACCTTTTTTTCAGACACGCAACATCAGGCAGGAGCCCCGGTGCGCTCCATTCTTCTGCAAAGTCTGTGGGTGACGGTGTTGGTGCTTTCTGGAACCTTTGAGCAACTGATTATTTATAGCGGAATTATTATTACCGTGTTTACGGCTCTCACAGTTGGGGCGGTCATGATCCTTCGCCAAAGACGGCCTGAATTGGTGCGTCCCTTTCGTGTGCCACTGTATCCGGTATTGCCCGTACTCTATATCCTCGTGTCAGGGGTGATCATGATCGTTCTCAGTCTGGAAAAACCTGTTGAAACCTTCTGGGCCTGCCTGACACTGAGTGCTGGTATTCCCCTCTACCTTCTCATGAGAAAAAACATTAGGAAACCGGGAGTCGCATGAGAATCTTAATCAAAGAAAAATCATCCGAAATCGGGAAGGGTAACAAGCGACACGGAAAGACATCTTCAACATGCTGTCTTTTCCGTGAAAACGGAATCTTTTTTCTTGTCATGCCCGGCATTTTTTATCGGGAACCCATCCCCTCCTGTCATGCCCGACGTTTGTTATCGGGAATCCATTCCCCACCACCGTCATGCCCGACATTAGTCATCGGGCATCCATCTTTCTTTAAATTTCTCCGAATGGACCCCCGCCCCTGCCAATAGCAGCAGGGGCAGGCTCTACAACTTGCGGGGATGACGAGCAGGAGGAATGTATGAGTGCGACAAACCTGTGAATAGGAGCGATCGTGGTCTTGTCGGTTACAATAATGAATGGAACAATGTTTCATCTCCGTTCCATTTTGCAGACACGTGACTGAGGCTTATGTGTTCAACGAATGTTCCACTTGCCTTCTTTGTGATTGTTGTTGGAGTATTGGGCATCGTCTTCGGATGCGGAAATGGAAATCACACTATGGATCTACCTAACGAACATTCACGACAGACTGAACGGGATTGGATGGTGGATACTCAAATTGTGGAGGGAGGAATCACTGATCCAAAGGTTGTTAGCTGCCATGCGCCGGGTGCCACGCCATCAGTTTATTCCTGACGATATATCTGAAGATGCCTACGGGGATTTTCCCCTCTCTATCGGCCATTCGCAGACGATTTCCCAACCGTATATTGTGGCATTTATGACGGAAGCTCTAAAGTTGGAACCAGGAGAGAAGATCTTGGAAATTGGGACAGGATCAGGATATCAGGCCGCCATCCTCGCCGAACTCGGCGTGCAAGTGTTTACCATTGAAATAGTCAAACCCCTCGCACAGTACGCCAGAGACAATTTATCGAAGTTAGGTTATGACCATGTTAGCGTACGAGCGGGAGATGGCTACCAGGGCTGGCCAGAAGAACGCCCCTTCGATGCCATTATCATAACCGCCGCGCCTGACCATATTCCCTCACCGCTCTTAGAGCAGTTAGCGGTTGGCGGCCGTCTCATTCTTCCGGTCGGGGACTATTCGCAAAACCTGGTCTTAATTCGACGAACCGAAGAGGGCTACCAGCGAACCGAATTGTTGCCGGTAAGATTTGTTCCGATGACCGGTGAAGCCGAGAAAGGGTTCGTAGAATAATTGATTTTTCTGGAGCTGGCACAAAAGGTTGTTGGTGCTTCCGGGTTTTCTTTGGGTGTTGGTTCACCGTTTTTTCCGAAATTTCGTTCGGCAAGTCTCCTCCCCTTTGTAAGGGGCTTTGTTACGAAGAGGAACAAAGTAACCAGGTGGGGTAGAGTCGTGCTATTGGCGACACGTTGTAGGGTGGAACCAACATGATTCCACTCCACGCTTCTACCTCCCCTAGCTTTTGCTTGGTGCGTCCTCCCGGGCGCGACCGTTGCTTACACAAGGAGGGGGATTTAGGGGCAATCAAACACAATTATTACCCATACTTAAACCCGGAAGTGCCACAAATATTTTCTGGAGCAACTTCATATCGACGGAGTAGACTTGTATGAACCTGCGGTGACCTTCATACGGAAGGCGAAATCCAAGGGCTTCAAATGTGCCATGGTGTCATCCAGTAAGAACTGCCGGACTGTATTGGAGGAAGCGGGGCTCGCGAATTGGTTCGAGGTCCGTGTGGATGGTCTCGAAATTGAGCGATTGGGTTTTCAGGGAAAACCGGATCCGGATATGTTTCTTGAGGCCGCCAAACGATTGGGAGTCAAGCCCAAGCGAGTCATCGTGTTAGAAGATGCCGTGTCCGGCGTGAAGGCTGGACGAAAATGGGGTTTCGGTCTGGTGATCGGAGTGAATCGATCTCACCGGGTGGGCACACTACACAAGAGCATGGAGCGGATTGGGAAGTTTCCGATTTGAGTACGGTGATCATTGAATCGACAGAGAACCCGGAAGGAAAAGACGTTGATCGGGAGATCCCCTCGGTGTTGGAGCATATGGAAGCCTTTGCGCAAAAGATTGCAGGGAAACGGCTGGCGGTATTTTTAGATTATGACGGCACCCTTACCCCCATTGTCGCACGGCCTGAGTTGGCCACCCTTTCTGAAGGGATGAGAAAAACGATCAAACGTCTCGGTGAGTATTGTCCTATTGCGATAGTCAGTGGACGGGACCGGTCAGATGTCCAGGAGTTGGTTGGGTTGGACACGGTCGTCTATGCTGGAAGCCATGGCTTCGATATTATTGGGCCGAGGAACCTTCATCTGCAACACAAAGAGGGACGCAAGAGTTGGCCAGCCCTCAGAGCAGCCGGCAACGAACTCGATCGGAAGCTTTGTAATATCACCGGTGTGAAGGTCGAACATAAAACATTTGGAATCGCTATTCATGTTCGTTTGGTCGAGAAACCGCTTGTGCCAAAGGTCAGGCGGATTGTGGAGACGGTCGCGAAGCATCATCCCGAGCTTCGGATCACAGGCGGAAAAAAAATCTTTGAATTGCGGCCCGCAGTTGATTGGGATAAAGGAAAAGCAGTGGCATGGCTGCTGGAATCCCTTGCTCTAGGGGAGGATACGGTTCCCATTTATATCGGGGACGATGAGACTGATGAAGATGCCTTTCGCGCAGTAAAAATGCGTGGCATCGGAATTCTTGTGGCTCAAGCTTCTCAGTCGACGGAGGCCAGGTACGGGTTGAGGGATCCGGATGAAGTAAAGGGGTTTCTCACAGCTCTGATCGCGGTGATGCAGAAGAGGGAAACGTGACACATTGGTCTGAATGGTCGCTCATTTACGAGTCATTTCAGCCGGAGCAGGAAAAACTCCGGGAATCCCTCTGCACACTTGGCAATGGCTACTTTGCCACCCGGGGGGCCGGTCATGAGGCGAGGGTCGATGACATCCATTATCCTGGCACCTACCTAGCTGGTTGCTACAATCGTCTGCGAACTGAGATCGCTGGTCGTGTGGTCGAGAATGAAGATTTCGTGAACATGCCGAATTGGCTTCCGCTGAATGTGCGGATCGATGATGGGCATTGGTTCAGTCTTCATACGGCAGACATTGTCTCATACCGGCAGGAGTTGGACCTGAAAAGAGGCGTGCTCATGCGATCGGTGCGGTTTCGCGATGACCAGGGGCGCCAGACCACTCTCACCAGCCGCCGTCTGGTCCATAGGCGAGAGCCTCATGTGGCTGCGTTAGAAATGACTTTAATAGCCGAAAACTGGTCAGGCTGTGTCACCATCCATTCAGCGTTGGACGGTCGGGTGACGAATGCCGGCGTTGAACGCTATCGGAATTTAAACAATCAGCACTTGGAATGTTTGGAAGCTGAAGTCCTCGACCAAAAGTCCCTGTTCCTCAAAGTTCAAACCACGCAGTCCAAGATCAGTGTGGCGGAAGCGGCCACGACCCGGCTTTTTCAAATGGGGCAGCCATTAAAAGTGGACTGGCGAACAATCCAGGAGACTGGCTATGTGGCTCTGGAAGGTGCAGTCGATCTGAAAAAGGGAGAAAGTATATCCATTGAAAAAGTCCTGGCTCTATATAGTTCTCGCGACCACGCGATTTCCGAATGTGGGCTCGAAGCACAAACTGCCATATCGAGAGCCGCAAGGTTTTCGGAACTGCTGAGGTCCCACTCGGAGGCTTGGAATCAGCTGTGGCAGCGCTTCGGCATGGATTTCGAGGAAGAAGCCCACAAGGGTAATCGAAAGGCCTCGCTGGTACTCCGGCTCCATATTTTTCATCTCTTGCAGGTATGTTCCCCGCATACGATGGATCTTGACGTGGGGGCACCAGCTCGAGGCTTGCATGGCGAAGCGTACCGGGGACACATTTTCTGGGATGAAATATTTATTTTCCCCTTTCTGAATTTCAGAATGCCGGAAATTACCCGCTCCTTGCTGATGTACCGGTTCCGGCGCCTCCCGGAGGCACAACGGGCCGCACAAGATGCCGGCTATCAGGGGGCCATGTATCCTTGGCAAAGCGGGAGCACTGGGCGTGAGGAGAGCCAAGCGCTTCACCTGAATCCCCGGTCAGGGCGCTGGATTCCTGACAATAGCCATCGGCAACGGCATGTCAATGCGGCCATCGCGTATGACATCTGGCAATACTATCAGGTAACCGGTGATATGGAGTTTCTCTGTTTTTATGGGGCGGAAATGTTTCTGAATATTGCTCATTTTTTGGCCTCCATCGCGACGTTTAATTCTGACCTGAACCGCTACGAGATCCTGGGTGTCATGGGGCCGGATGAATACCATGATGCCTATCCCGACAACTTTGGATCCACCCGCAGCCATCCTGCGCTGAACAATAATGCCTATACCAATCTTATGGCGGTATGGGTGTTATGGCGGGCGCTCGAGATTCTCGAGCTGTTACCGGATGACTGGCGGCAGCACCTTTGTGACAAGCTCGACTTGAGGCAGGAAGAGATCGACGTTTGGGAGAAAATCAGTCGCAACATGCGGATCGTGTTCCACGACGACGGGATTATCAGTCAGTTTGAAGATTATAACCGCTTGCAGGAATTCGAGTGGGAAACTTATCGGGAACGGTACGGAGATATCCAGCGGCTCGATCGGATTTTGGAAGCAGAAGGAGATTCACCGAATCGTTATAAGGTCTCAAAGCAGGCGGATGTGCTGATGCTGTTCTATCTTTTTTCCTCCGAAGAATTGAGCGCCTTATTTGAACGACTGGGCTATGTCTTCGATGACGATATGATTCCCAGGAACATTGATTATTACATGAAACGCACGTCCCACGGATCGACTCTGAGTCGGGTCGTCCAATCATGGGTTCTGGCAAGGGCCAACCGTCAGGGGGCGTGGAAATTATTTGCCGAGGCATTGGAATCGGACATATCAGATATTCAAGGGGGAACGACCGGCGAGGGCATTCACCTTGGCGCGATGGCGGGGACCGTGGATCTCATTCAACGGTGCTTTACAGGGGATTGAGATGCGGGATGATGTGCTTTGTGTGAACCCACTTCTTCCAGAAGGATTGCGGCGTTTGCGATTGCGGTTGCACTATCGGGGCCATTCACTGGACCTGGAAATCACCCGACGCGCCGTGATTGTTCGTGCGTTACCGTGCGGCGCGAAACCCATCAAAATTGGATTTAAAGGCCATGTCCATGAATTGGCCGCTTGTGAAACCAAGGAGTTTATCCTTTGAGACTCCTTCCGGCTATGATGGGCTGTCGAGTCCGCTCAAACCCGGGCTTTCCAATTATACCGGATATTTCCTGACGGACCCTTAGTTCGTCATTCATCCTAAAAACCGGAGTTGGATCACAAAAGTCTACGCACGCTCTTGGCGCACCTTGCAAAATAAAAAATCTCTCATCACCCAAAAGGTGACCACGAATTTTTTTATTTCACCATGTACACCAATCCCTTACGCGTCTTTTTGCGCCCTATTGCCGCTTTTAGGATAATTCATTCTTACCTCCTGAATGGGCAGCTCTGCTTGGGTTATTGCAGTAGATTTTCCTAAAGACACAAGGCTAATCCCACGTTTCCGGACCCAAGTCAAAGGGTCAGCCTCTGCTGAAAGCTGGCCTGCACAACGTCCACACGATATTCGCTCTTCAGCCTATGCGCCAAGGTATTCATCGTATCAGGCTCGCCATGCACCAGCACAACACGCGGCCGTTTCTCGAAGTGATTGTACCAATCGATCAAACCTTGTTGATCCGCATGTGCGGATAATCCACCAATGGTATGCACCTGGGCCTTGACCTGTATGGTCTCGCCCCATAAGCGAATGTGCCTGGCGCCATCCACAAGAGCGCGTCCCAGTGTACCTCTGGCCTGAAACCCGACGATCATCACGTGAGCCTCCTTGCGCCAGATATTGTGCTTGAAATGATGCTTGATGCGGCCGCCGGTACACATACCACTGCCAGCGATGATAATGGCGCCTGATTGGATCTCGTTGATCTTCATGGAGTCCTGGCTTTTCCTGGACAAGTGTAGATTCGGTAAGCCAAAGGGGTCTCCGCTCTGTTCAGCGATCTCTTTTGCACGAGTATCATAGACCTTTGCGTGATCGGCATAGATTTCGGTGGCCTCGATGCCCATGGGACTGTCGAGAAAAACCTTCCAGTCTCCGATACCCCATTCATCGAAGTGCTGTTTGAAGACATACAGCAGTTCCTGGGTACGCCCCACGGTAAAGGCGGGGATCATGATGTTGCCTTTGCCGCTGTGGGCACTGGAAATAATGTCGCCCATTTCCTGCCATGTTTTGTCCCAATCCCGGTGTAGCCGGTCGCCATACGTGCTCTCCATGACCACCAGATCCGCATGCGTCACCGCTTCCGGATCGCGCAGGATAGGTGCTCCCCGATGGCCCAGGTCTCCGCTGAACACAACTTTGAGGGCTTGATCTCCTTCACTTAGTTCCAACTCTGCGATGGCCGAACCCAGGATATGGCCCGCGTCTCGTAGCGTAAGTTTTACGCCGGGAAGAATTTCTGTGGTCTTTCCATATTCGAGCGACTGAAACCTTTTGTGAGCCTCCCGTGCTTCGTGACGGGTGTACAATGGCTCAATCAATTGGAGCCCTTTGCGCTGGCGCTTTTTATTTTCCCACTGTGCCTCTTTTTCGTTTAAATAACCGGCGTCTTCCAACATGATGCTGCACAGATCCACCGTGGCTTTGTGGGTATAGACCGGCCCTGAATAACCCCGCTTGACCAACAATGGCAACCGCCCGGAATGATCCAGGTGGGCATGGGTCAGTACGACAGCGTCGATGTCTCTGGGCTCGAAAGGGAACGCGTCACGGTTGTGACGTTCGTGTTTGTGAGAACCTTGAATCAAGCCGCATTCGACTAGTAGTTGGTAATTTCCGACACGCAACAGAAAACAGGAGCCGGTGACTTCATGGGTTGCACCGAGAAATTCAATCTGCATTCAGTTCAACTCCTAGGAGCCTGTCGGACTTAGGGAATCGAGAGCGAAAAAGTGGCTGAGCGAGGCCAGATTTTGACGATTTCGCCGGCCCATAGTGGGACTATGGTCCAAGAAATTGTTGAAATATGGACCGCTTAGACACTTTTACAGCCGATTCTTCCTAAGTTCGACAGGCTCCTAGAGAAGAATAGCGGCCAACCGCCGCGGCCCGGTGTTCCCATTATTCTGTTTCGCGACGATACTCCATAAGACCAATGAGCGAAGCTTCACCCTGGCAGGGTTGAGGGCTGTGCTTCAGCGCTGCCAGTATACGCGCACGATCCCGGCTTCTTCGGTATAGTGGATGTCCAGGTCGCCTTCGTAGGCGCGTTCGATTGCCGCACCTACCCCCCGCGGAAGGTGTACATCGGTAAAGGTTATTAGGACGCCACCGGCCTCCTGGCCTTCGACATCCATGAGGCGATTCATGGGGTGTTGCGTCTTCTGTTCTTCTACCTTGTTGTGCACGAGATGCATGATTTCATCGCGATGCTTATCGAAGAACTCACCGCTCAAGGTCAAGAAACCCGCCGGGACCTTGTCATGAATACGGTGGCACGCCGGACATAGTTCCTGATGGGCGCTATCGGGAATATCAGTTAACCATTGCCATCTGCCGCCGCTGAATACGACCCTGCATTCTTGACACACCGTAGGCTCAACCGGTTTGCTACGTGTCATGTAGGGATCATGCACCCGTTCTTTAATCAAACGATCTTGTCGGCCACGCTTGGCCACGTCCCCTTCTTTGCCACTCATTGTCTCCTCCTCTTCAAATCATCTGTCATTGTTTGCTCACAAATGCGCCACTTGCTCAGGCAGCAATTGGTGGTTGCGTACTACAGCTGTTAGTAGACATTATCGACGATACCAGCCCGGAGGTGGTGTTCTATCATTCTTGAAGCCACGAGAACGCGTCACTGGCGTCTTCAAAGTACTTCACTTCACCTGACATAAACCACGATGCAATTTTTGATATGTACTCTTGCCATTTTTTATTGCCAAAAATCGCAATTTTATCAAACTCACTGCCATGTTTGAGGCCGAGCTTAAAATCATCCCATGCTGCTCTTACTTCCCAACCTTCCAATTCTGACCCATCAATAAAGGCTTTGACTTTTGGATCTTTAACACCTTCCAGTGCCGAATCAATCATAGGAGTAATTTTTTTGTAATCTTCATGTGTTAGCTTTCCCACAGCTTTTAGAGAAAGGAAAAATTCATTGTTAACTCTTTCTATGCCAATTGAAAGACCGTGTCTAATAACACTCATATTCATTTCCTCTCAGTAGATATCATGTGATAACAATAAAAACACCTTCAACTTCGTCGATAACGACGATGTTTGCTTTTTCCAAATTGAAAGGTTGATCTCAAGCAATCTTTTTTTCTTAATTGGTAAACCATAGCTTGCAAATGTTTTTACCAACAATCATTGCACCAAGTGGTTCCTTATAGAGGGCTAGAGCAAAATTGAGGCCAAATGAATGGTTTCCTTTATATAGCGATTATCGAACCCTTAGGCCATTTTAAAAAATATTTATCCCAAGTGAAAGATTACGAAGTGAGGAATTCTGGGTCTGCCACCGGAAGACATATGGGGCAATGTTCCCCAGGGTTCCTCAAAAAACTTCTGGGGGGTATTCTTGCCTCCCAATAGGGACAGGGGAATTTGTGATTTGCTGAAAAGAATCGGCCGTTTGGCTTCATCATTGCTTTACATCACCCTGTCGGGAGCTGCCAGCCAAGGCGCACTGACAATAAAACGACCAGACAGAGTACCTGTCCTGTTACAGAAGAAAGTTGATTCACGATTTCCCAGCTGCATTGTGGTTCTTGCTGGATCATCAGGCATAACCCATTTTCCTCCCAAAGAATTAGGAGACCACGCCATGACCAATTTCGAAACCCTACTGGGTGACGAGGCGGAGACTCTTCTCCACCACGAATGTAAAACTATTACCAAGGACTGGCTGGTCTTACCAGGCCCGGACTTCGTGGATCGAGCGGTGGCTCTTAGTGACCGCAGGCCGCGCGTTCTGCGCAGCATGCAAACTCTTTTCAATCATGGCCGCCTGGCCGGAACAGGCTATCTTTCCCTTTTGCCCGTGGACCAAGGTGTGGAACATTCCGCAGGGGCCTCATTCGCCCCTAATCCAATCTACTTCGACCCTGAAAATATTATTAGGCTCGCAATGGAAGGGGGTTGCAATGCCGTGGCCTCGACTTTAGGCATTCTGGGTTCGGTGGGCCGCAAATACGCTCACAAGATTCCCTTTCTGGTGAAGATCAACCATAACGAACTGCTGACATACCCGGCCATCCACGACCAAACCCTGTTCGCTAGCGTGAAGCAGGCCTTTGACCTGGGTGCTGTGGCCTTAGGCGCCACTGTCTACTTCGGTTCTCAGGAATCGCGTCGTCAAATACAAGAAATCAGCGAAGCCTTTGCCCATGCCCATGAACTGGGTCTCGTTACCGTGCTTTGGGCCTACTTGCGTAACAGTGCTTTCAAAAAAGATGGTGAGGACTACCACAATGCGGCGGATCTTACTGGCCAGGGGAATTACCTGGGCGCTACCATTGAGGCAGACATCATTAAGCAAAAGCAGGCCAAAAAAAACGGCGGGTATCCCGCCATTAATTTCGGTCGTACCGATGACAGAGTCTATCGCGAATTGACCAGTGATCACCCCATCGATCTTGTTCGCTATCAGGTTGCCAATTGCTTCATGGGTCGGGTAGGTATGATTAATTCAGGGGGGCCATCGGGCAAGGATGATTTGCATCAGGCGGTTCGTACCGCAATCATTAACAAACGCGCCGGGGGAATGGGGGTCATCAGTGGCCGGAAATCTTTCCAAAAACCAATGAAAGACGGCGTCACTTTATTGAATGCGATTCAGGATGTCTATTTGTCCGAAATAGTGACCGTGGCCTGAGTCTACGGATACATTGTCTACAGGTAGGAGACAAACTGACGGCAGAGGTGATTTGTCGGTATTTAAAACCTCAACATGAACCCACAACACGAGAAGGGGATTGCTAAATCTTAAACTTGCTATTCCCCATGGCTTGCCGCGGGGTTACCGCTTAGGTTCCCCCTTTGGAAAAGGGGGTTAAGGGGATTTGAAAATCAGAATTTTCTGGTCGCCCTTCCTTAGGATGACAAACCCTATGTATTCAATGGACTATTCACGTGTGTTCTTGATGATTGTTGTTGGAATATGGGCATCGTCTTCGGATGCGGAAATGGAAATCACACTATGGATCTACCTAACGAACATTCACGACAGACTGAACGGGATTGGATGGTGGATGCCCAAATTGTGGGGAGAGGAATCACTGATGCAAAGGTTGTTAGCGCAATGCGCCGGGTGCCACGCCATCAGTTTATTCCTGACGATATATCTGAAGATGCCTATGGGGATTTTCCCCTCTCTATCGGCCATTCGCAGACGATTTCCCAACCGTATATTGTGGCATTTATGACGGAAGCTCTAAAGTTGGAACCAGGAGAGAAGATCTTGGAAATTGGGACAGGATCAGGATATCAAGCCGCCATCCTCGCCGAACTCGGCGTGCAAGTGTTTACCATTGAAATAGTCAAACCCCTCGCACAGTATGCCAGAGACAATTTATCAAAGTTGGGTTATGACCATGTCAGCGTACGAGCGGGAGATGGCTACCAGGGCTGGCCAGAAGAGCGCCCCTTCGATGCCATTATCATAACTGCCGCGCCTGACCATATTCCCTCACCGCTCTTAGAGCAGTTAGCGGTTGGCGGTCGTCTCATTCTTCCGGTCGGGGACTATTCACAAAACCTGGTCTTAATTCGACGAACCGAAGAGGGCTACCAGCGAACCGAATTGTTGCCGGTAAGATTTGTTCCGATGACGGGGCAAGCCGAGAAAGGTCCCCCCAACCCATAAAACCCTTAGGCGACCCCTGTTCGACAGCTTATTCATGCCGAAAAATCCAGCGGCCTGTTCATGGAACACTATAGCGCCCATGTTGTTATTCCACCACCCAGATGGCAAAGCCCTC
>PVMK01139566.1_pt1 | contig 16724 bp, 15 predicted proteins | sample 1853481 | NCBI WGS metagenome assembly PVMK01 (sample SAMN08533507, study PRJNA380276) | Marine sediment metagenome, whole genome shotgun sequencing project.
CTAAGAAACTGGTCTTACGGAAATAGTTTGTAAAGTGTAGTATGATTTTCATACTAATAGTGAAAATGATGATTTGTTAAATAACTGTCCTGTCGTTTACACATAATTTATCTTGTTGTGATTATTCTGTGATAAATTTGTATTAGTTTTATTTTAGATCGTACAAGTAAAAGTAATTGCATTGCAAATCATTGAAGACAAATCGTAGCTTTAATGAGATAGAAAATTTATTCTGAATTTATTTAATAACTAAATGAACAAGGATATCAAATGAAAAACTTAATATTTCTTTCGTTATTTGTTCTTATGCTTTGTATTTATCCGAATTTCATTCAATCACAAACTTCCCACCTAGTGGTGCTAACTGGTATTGTGTTCACAGAGGCTGATATAACAATCTCTGTTGGGGATACAGTTATATGGAGAAATGATGAAGGATTTCATAACGTGGACGCAGACGACAACAGTTTTACAAGCGGTCCTCCCGCAGAGGCACCATGGACATTTGTACACGTTTTTACTTCTGCTGGTGATAACCCGTACTTTTGTGTGACACACGGTGGTCAGGGCGGAGTCGGAATGTCTGGTGTTGTTAGTGTTATGGATCCGGTTGGCGTTTCCGATCAAAAACTTGTTGTAAACAAATTTGTACTGGAACAAAATTATCCAAACCCATTCAATCCAAGTACAGTAATCAGATATCAAACGGCAGAAAAAAGCAATGTAACATTAACTGTTTACAATAGTATTGGTAGAAAGATATCTACACTATTAAATGAAGTGAAGTCTAAAGGAACTTTTACAATCGAATTCAATGGGAGTAATCTACCGAGTGGAATTTACTATTTCAGACTCCAGGCAGGGACTTTTACAGATACTAAAAAGATGGTCCTCCTTCGATAAACTCGCCCACCTCTGGCGGGCTTACGGAAGACAATTATTGATGAGGCAGAGTTTGAGGTTACACGAAAAACGGAACGGAAATACATTCACTGAGTCTAATCCATAACCAGGAATCTGTTATAAATAAGTTCAAATGAAAATGTTTTCTTCTTTGTTTTTTGCTCCAGGTAGTCTGAAACCTTTTCCAGTCTTTTAGGAATAGCCATTAACTTATCCTGTGCAATTCTTCCAATCTCGTTTAATCCTTCAAGAAGTTCAATTTTCCAAAACTTAAGAACTTCTTCAACTATTTTTTTGTAATCACGGGGGCCATAAATCCCTGTTCGTGTTAGTACATCAGCCATCTCCCTAAAGTTGGGCATCGAGATGCCAGGCATGTCAATCGCCGGCATTATCTTTAATGCAGAACTTAATGCACGGTTTGGATCGATCTCCAATATCGCCTTAAACACATTTCTGTAAAAAGTATAATGTTTGGCTTCATCTGCAGCAATGCTCGAAAGCAAACCCTTTATTAATGGTTCGTCATCTCCGACAGAGTTTCCCGTATTTTTATGAGAAATCTGTGTGGCTTTCTCCTGAAGTGTTGTATAAACAAAAACCCTGTAAGAATCCTTGTCCCAATCAGGATTAAAACCGCTCTCAATATATGCGTACTGCATCTGTTCAAATTTCGAAAAATTAAACAGCCTGCTGTCGCGTACATAGTCACGCAGCACACAACCGTGCCTGTCTTCTTCTGCCGTCCACATATTATTCCATTTAGACCAAAAACTATCACTACCAGGTACTTGGCAATAACTCTATGGAAATGGGGAAGACCTTCTTCAGTAATTAAATTCATTCCGATGGCAATGCGCGATGAATCTTTAATAGATTTCACCCTCTCCCTTAATTTTGAAAATATCATTTCCTGATCATCAGTATTCTTTTCATCTGCAGGAAGAAAATCACTTGAAAACCATAAATTTCTTTTGGCGATATGGCTCTCCATCCAAACCTTAACATTTTGCTCTAGTGCCGCCAATACCTCTGCTTTTGATTCCATTTCAAATTTTTGTTCACCCTGCGTTCGTGTAATGATGTTCATCTGATATCCTTTTATTAAAGTTGGCCAAAAAGCTTGGGAACGTTGTGTTAAAGCAAAACCTCGAAATTATTTTGTAATTAATGCAGTAAGAAAGAATTAAGAAAATCATATACAGATTAACTTTGTTAAGCTAAGAAAAAGAATAGTAAGATTAAATCTTTTATACTACGCCTATATGATGCTTTTACATAACTTTTACATAAAACTAAACAGACACTTAAACAAATCAGTTTAACACTCAGTCCTGATTCCTGTAAGTATTATTTTAACGCAATAAAAATTAAGTCGAAAATACAGAACAGTAATAATTACTCTTCTGATCGGCAGACCTCCATTGGTGGGTATATCATCACGGGACTTACAATCTTGTCTGCTGATAGTCGGTTGTTTCCTAAACCGAATCATCTGGATTAATAAATATTTGCAATTCTTTATCGGGGGATTATTGGGGATTTTAATCCTTTTTGCAGGGCTTCAGAATGTAAATGCGCAAGGTATTGTAAACGGACTAAATACAGAAGTGCTTGGCGGGTTGATCGAACATCTTAAAAATAATCCTGATGCCGGGCAGGTGACTTTCTTTTCCAAGTCTGCATGGCAGGACGGTATGCGCAGCTTTACAAGTTTCTCCGGTTACGAAATTGATGGTAAGATGCAATTTCAGGAAGGAAGGAATTTTGTTTTGCTGGGTGACGAAGCAGTAGAATTGAGCGGGACAGATGCAGCCGCCGGAGCGGTTGAAGAATTAATGTATGACTGGGAACTTGCATTATAGCAGCCGGGAATGCAAATGCCGCTTTAATGGGGGTGAAACTTATTAAGTTCGAGTTGGACCTGGAAAGCGATCTTGACCTGCACGGTTTGTTCGCTCTTGATCCGGAGGTAAGACCGGGCATTCTTGAGTTAAGAGCAAAAATAACAATTGCGGGTGATGCTGACGACGAAACTCTACGTAAGATTGCAAATTTGGGTTATACTTATTCACCCGTATCTAACTCTGTACGGAAAGGTGTTAATGTGGTACCGGAAATCGTGGTTGAATAGTAACTAAGATAATTTGTCTTTAATTATTATTTCTTATTGCTACAACCCCAGCTTATTGTAATATAGGCGGGGGTTTTTATATTAAATATCTCAACCAACTCCAAAATACTATACTAATTAGTTCTTTCAGAAATCGTTAGTTGAAGAGGTGATTTTTTTGCTTAGAATTGAAATTAGAGCGGTACTGATTGACAAAAAATTCAACCAAAGTTGACTCCAGACATCTCCAAAATGAAGGGTGGAGATTGTTGGCATAAAGAGCGCATCCATTATACGACATAATTTGGGGAATGAAATATCAACAATAGTTAATGAAGAAAAACCTATTGGCAGTTATGAGGTAGAATTTTCCGCCATAGGCGGATCCGCCTCCGGCGGAAATGCTTATACGCTACCAAGCGGCATCTACTTCTACCAATTACAGGCTGGAGATCATTCGACAAGCTCAGGACAGAGTTTTGTTGAAACGAAGAAGATGATTCTTTTGAAATAATCTTTTCTGCTAAATACACCTTTGTTCACTTGGCCGCCTTTCCGGCAGTGGGTAATTCTTCAATTCTATTAAAAGAGAGGGAACAGATAAAGTGTATAAAATATCTCTTGCACTTTCTAAAATTATACTTTACTTTTTCGGCAATCTAAATAATAAAAGAAAAATATGAAGTCATCAAAAATTATTTTATTGGTAATAACAGTTCTTTTAATTTCCATCTCTTGCACAGAAAAAAACCCTGAACCAAAAGGAACTGCTGAATACATTACTGAAATTGAACAATGGCATCAAAAACGGATTGAGAGATTAAAGAGAGATACCGGCTGGCTCAACCTCGTCGGACTTTACTGGCTTAATGAGGGTGAGAACACATTCGGCTCTTCGGAAAAAAATGACATTCAATTCCCCGATAACAGTCCCCCAAAAATTGGAACGATAATTTTAAAAGACAGTTCGTTAACTTTTAAATCTGCTTATGGTGTTGATGTGTTAAACAACGATGTAAAAGCAACTGTGCTGGAATTGAAAGACGATTTAACAGGCAAGCGCACTACACTTGCTTCAGGGTCGCTGCGCTGGCACATAATTAAAAGAGGTGAAAGATACGGTATAAGATTGCGTGATCTTGAATCACCACTACTAAAAGAATTTAAAGATATTGATATTTACGCGATTAACGAAGATTGGCGCATTGAAGCAACACTCATACCCTATGACCCTCCGAAGCCAATATTAATTCCCAACATTTTAGGAACAACTGAGGAAGATAAATCACCCGGCATATTGTCCTTCACCAAAGACGGAAAGAGTTATAAACTTGATGCGATTGAGAGCAGAAACGGATACTTTATTATTTTTGCTGATGAAACAAGCGGTAAAGAAACCTATGGCGCAGGAAGATTTCTTTATACCGATAAACCTGATTCTAATAACAAAGTAATTTTAGATTTTAACATAGCATACAATCCTCCCTGTGTATTTACGAAGTATGCAACATGTCCCCTGCCGCCAAAGCAGAATTATCTTCACTTAAAAATAACCGCGGGAGAAAAGATGTGGGGAGAAAAACATTAAAAATAATATGCGCCTAACTTAAACTCATTCAGTCATACACCCATTCAACCATTCCGTCCGGGAAAGAGAGAATGAATGTATGGTTGTATGATTGAATGCCAAGTTGACTTTTGCTTTTGAATCTGCTTGTCATTATTACTTACTAAATACAGATACCAAACCATACACCAACGCTTCCGGGGGACAGATAAGATGCGTTCCACCATCGAATACTTTTGTTTCCATCCTTAAACTTTCATAGCCTTTTTCATCAATTAACGTCACCATTTCATCAATAGGATTAAAATATTTTTCTTCATCTTCTTCACTTCCAACAGATATAAAGACTTTTGCTTTTATATCATCAAACTTATCAAATGCTTCTTCTTGAACAGTAAATATTCTATACTCATCCCACGATAGGTGCGGACTTCCGATAATGTAACGGTTAAATAAACCCGATTCGGTAAATAAAGTATAAATAGCAAACAAACTGCCGAGAGAATATCCATTTATTGTTCTATCATCGGGGATGGTTCTATATGTATTTTCTATATATGGAATCAATTCTTCTTTAAGAAATTCACGAAACTTTGGGGCACCACCCGTTCCCGGTCTTCCTCTTCTGGATGAGATGGTGTAATCTCTGCTTCTCATATTCCCCTCATTTTTTTTCAATGCACCGTATCCAATTCCAACAATTATTAATTTGGGAATCGTATTCCCAAACTGAAGGTATCGCGCTATACTTACTGCCATACCAAAAGCAACATCTCCATCCAGCAAATACATAACAGGATATTTTTTATCCGATTGATCATAATCATCCGGCAAGCTTATATACATATAAAAATCATCATCAATTATTTGAGAGTGAAATACCTTAACCTGTGTATTGTAAAGATTATCTTTACCGGCAGCATCAGTAACATCCTGGGCGTAACCAATTGTGCAGCCAATAAAAATGACTGTTATAAATATTATTAGTTTTTTCATATTAATTCTCTTTTAATTCCGTTTTCATTTAAAAATATACAAATCACAAATACAATTTGATAGGGAAATCCCTCACAACTAAATTATTGTAGTTATAATAATAAAAAGATTCAGAATTGAAACATCCCTGGAGCGGACTAAAAAATATTCCACGTAACATCTGGTTGCTCGCAGCAGCTTCACTTATCAACCGAACGGGAATGATGGTTCTCCCGTTCATCGTATTATATGCTGTGGAAGAGTTGAACGCTTCTCCCTCTGAAGCAGGAATTATTCTTGCGGTTTATGGAATTGGTTCGCTCATTACCAGTCCCTTCGCAGGCAAGCTTAGCGATAAAATTGGATCTGTTAAGCTAATGGAAATTTCTCTTATTCTTACGGGAGTTTTTCTTTTTGCTTATTCGATGGTTACAGATTTGTATTTGTTTACTTTTATTAAGTTTTCTTTTTGCTGTAATATCCGAAGCATTCCGCCCTGCAAGTATGTCTTTTATATCCAATAACATTGGCTCAGAAAGAAGAAAAACTGCCTTCGCACTAAATCGTCTTGCTATAAATCTCGGGATGAGCATCGGCCCGGTGCTGGGTGGAATATTAAGCCAAATAAATTTTTCTCTGCTGTTTTATTTTGATGGGGCAACTTCGTTAGCAGCTGGTTTCTTCTTAATTGCAATAAGATTAAAATCACAGACTGTATTACCAGAACCTGAAGCAATCAATGAGGAAACAGTTAAAGAAATCAATACAATATCTCCCTTCAGAAATAGAAAATTTGTTTACTTTATGCTTGCTTTAATTCCGGTTGTGGTAATTTTCTTTCAGCATATTGGTGCCATGCCTTTATTCTTTGTTGAAGAACTTGGGTTGTCAAAAGCAACTTTTGGATTTTTAATGGCAACCAATACTGTGCTGATAATTTTAATTGAAGTACCGCTTAATGATGCTATGCGTTTTTGGAAGCCCTGGAAAACACTTGCCCTTGGATCATTTTTAGCAGCACTTGGTTTCGGTATGATGGCGTTTATTACCCAAACACCCCTTCTTGTTTTATCAATTACTATATGGACTTTTGGGGAAATGATTGTTTTCCCAACAGCCGGAGATTATGTGGCTCAGATCTCACCCGAAAACAGGCGTGGAGAATATATGGGATACTTTCAGATGGCGTTTAGTTTTTCTTTTATGGTAGGACCTCTTGTTGGAAACAGAGTATTTGAAACACTTGGTTCTTTTCCGCTATGGATTGGTTGTTTTGTCCTTGGGGCAATATCTGCTGTGATGATGTTGAAGTTAAAAAGTAATCAAAAATAAAAGTATTATTCTAGGAAAGAGATTATTTGGAGAGTTTAGATTGAAAGGAAAGAAAAATGTTATAAATCTTTTTAGTATTGATACTTTAGCAGATAAGGTAATATAAAATCAACTAATTATACCGGTAATTTTATGAATAAAATGGACAGATCACTTTCGCTTCGTTACAGATTAGAAAACATGGGACGAACTGCTTTAATGGCAGCAATTGCCGGAATTTGTCTCGGCTTTTTTTCAAGTTTATTGGATAATATTCATCCTCTTGGACCAATTCTTAGAGGATTACTAATAGGATTAATTATCGGGTTCAACATTGGCTTCTTTGAAGAAATTGTTTACCATAACACATTCCGAAGAAAACCTTACCTCTTTTTATTGTTGATCAGAACAGTTTTATATTCCTTAATGCTTCTATTTTGGCTGGTCATTATTAATTCTGTTGCACTTTTTATTTTTGATGATTTATCCTTCAAGCAGGCAGTTTTATATTATATTTTTGAAACACCGTTTGACAGGGATGTTATTTTGGTTACTGTCACAGCATTTGCAATCATCTCCTTACTACAAATAAAGAGATTACACAGCAAGGGTGATCTGACTAAGTTTATGCTGGGTGTCTATCATCGCCCTAAGGAAATTGAGAGAATCTTTCTTTTTATTGATCTCAAATCATCTACATCTATTGCTGAAAAACTTGGCAATATTAAGTACAGCGAATTTCTAATTGACTATTACTATGATATCACCGATGCCTTATTGATGGCGGATGCAGAAATATATCAATATGTCGGTGATGAAATTATTTTATCCTGGCAATTCAAAAAGGGAATTCATGATGCAAAATGTATTAATTGTTTTTTCGATATTAGAAACACAATTGAACTATTGAAAGACAAATACTTAAACCGGTATGGTGTTTATCCGGAATTTAAAGCTGGACTGCATGGTGGAAAGGTTGTGGTTACCTGGATTGGGGATATTAAAAAAGAGATTGTATATCACGGTGATGTGTTAAACACTACTTCAAGATTAGAAGCTGAGTGTAATCGTTACAATCAATCTTTGTTAGTTTCAGAATTTATTTTAGATAGTCTAGAGCTACCGGCTTATCTTGAAGCGAATTTTATTGATGAACTTCAATTGAGAGGCAAAGAGAAAAGGATAAAGATTTTCGGTTTAGAAATAATAAAAAGCCCCAATAAAATCAGGGCTCAATAAATCATTCAAAATTTTATCAGGTTTATTTGTTTTTAAATATCCTTTTTCTGTTCATATATCCGAGACCAGCCACGGCTATTACAGCAACTAAAACATACATCCAGTCGAAGGATGATGGCGTTAACCTTCCTTTCCAATCATAAATTTTATCTTCAACCTTGTTTTTTTGTTTAACATCTAACATTTCGTTATCAATTAAATATGGAATCCAGTAAGGGCTTATAACTTTAAACCATGTGCTGTCTGAAAATAATGAGTAAGTAAGGTTTGATTCTGCCGGACTTTTTACGCCAATGTTTTTAATTGCTTCATCAATAAATGAGGTGAGCACATTTGTAAATTCCTCTCCGTTTGTAAATTCAATCAGGTTGATGTTGTTGTATACAAATTCTTCTCTAATGTTTCTCCACGCTTCTTGTTCGAGAGTAAAATTCCACATTGAAAAGAGCGAGTCTATTTCGTTTATCTCTTTGCTTTTTTTGTTTTTCCCGGCATAAATATCAACCAGTTTAGTTCCGGCATCCTGCCAAAATTCTACAAACTGATTTTGTTGTTTCTTTATCTCTGTAAGATCACCGGGTTCAAGAGAAGTTAATTCTATAAATCTTATATTATCCAGTAGCGACCGTTTAACATTCGATAGGACATTATTTCTCTCCGCTTCAATATATATTGAGTTCATCTCTTGCGAACTTAATAGAGTTAGCTTCATCATTGGCTGCAGAAGACTATCCACAATACCAACTATCAAATCATCTCTTTTTCTTGATGATCTCTTTAACTCCCTCACCAATGCGTCAAGCTCAGCAGCTTTGTTAACATCTTTTTTATCAGCGTATTCATACTCCTGAATTTTATTCATCAGTTCTGTGTTTCGTTTGTTCAGAAGTGCAACCTGCTCCTTTAATTCCAGGTTTTCTGTTTGAAGAATATCAATAGTTGTAAAATCCCCGTTCCTTATTACAAATGACATATTCAATTTCTCGAAGGTTTTATCAAAATTATCCGGGTATAAGCTCTTGTCTAAAAGTGCTTTTTGCTCTACGTATTCATTTCTAAACCTATCAATGTCTGCGACTATTGAGTTCAACTCTTCAAGAGTTTTCGTTTTGGTAATTGCCTCTTCAAGCTGCTTATACTTTTGTTTGAAGCTTTTCACCAGGTCGTAATCGGACTGAGCAAATAACTGATTCGTAAGAACCAACAGAATAAGTAAAAGTATAATTTTATTTATAGATGAATAACATTTCATTTTTTATTCCTATCTATTCCGTTATTAGTTAAATAAAGACTTTTACCGCCGTCAATCAATTCAACAAATGGTGTTCGCTGATTTAGTGCAGGGTCTTCTACTCCAAATTCAGATACAAAAATTTTATTGTTTAACACCATCGCACCGTTATCCATTTGGAATACATAAACATTTTTAAACTTTTCTGCAATAATAAAATAATAACCATTTATATCACGTAGTATCCTTATTTCTTTTCCAACATAGGCATATGAATCTTCCAATTCTTCATAGAATAAACCTCCTGTATCAAAACTTATGGAATATCTCTCATCACTTACTTTTCCATTTTCATCAATGGAAATTACAGATTCTACCGGCCAGGCAAAATCTGCTTGCTGCAATTTAAGTGTAGAACAAGCGGCTGCAATTACGAGCAAAAGAAAAGGAAGAAAATTAATTAGTCTCATTTAACCTCCGAATAAAAAATTTACATAATGAAACTTAAGAAAATATTAATAAACTTCTTTCCTTGAGGTACGGATAAAAACATTGCGTTATCGTTTATCACTTATCAAAACCTTTTTTCCTAGATGTTTGGAGGAATTCGAAAATGACTAAAATAATCTTAAAATATACATGCGATATTAATTGCCCATCAAAGAAGTGTATTAAAAAAAACTATTTGGATCCTTAAATATGAAACGACCATAAAAAATCTATTTACACACAATGCAATGATTATAATGCGAGTTCTCCGCCGCGGCGGACTGACCTTAATGTAAAATTCCGCCAGAGGCGGACAGGTATAAGCAGATGAATCGGAAAGAATGGTAAGGTAAATTTGTCTTTACAAAGAATTAAATACGGTTACTAAAGCACTTCTAGGACTGCCAGAAATTAATCTTTCGAATTTCTCATTACTAACCAGTTAATTATATTTTCTAATTTTGGTCTGGTTCTTGATATATTTATATGTAGAAATCTCTGGATACAAGGCAAAAATGATTGTGTTTATCCAAATAAATTCATATGTTTTGTTTAACAAATATTTAGCTAAAACATTAAGAATTAAGGAGTTATATGGCAAAAAAAATAGCTATAAGTATTCCGAAGGGTGGTGTGGGAAAAACAACAACTGCCGTTAATCTTGCTGCGGGATTTGCTATTGCTGAAAAAAGAACTCTTCTCATTGATTTTGACCCCGCGGGAGCCTGTGCACTTTCTCTTGGTTTCAACGAGACGAATATGCATGGTGATATCTTTCAGGTTTTTAGCTTTGCCAAATTTATTGATTCCGTTGTACATAAAACCGAACTTCCTTATTTAGATTTCATTCCTTGTCAAATAAACACTTATGATCTTGAAGAACGGATTAACAGACTAAGCCGGAACATATACCTTTTTTCAAATGTATTGGATCAGCAGGCGCTTACCGAATATGATTATATTATAATTGATTGTCCGCCGTATGGGAAAGGATTAACAACCGTTGCCTTGGCTGCTGTCGACTCTGTTTTAATACCTCTCCGTGCAGGACAATTTTCAGTTGCCGCGCTAAAGAAAATGTTTAATCAAATTGAGTGGGTAAAAACAACCATAAACAGCGAATTGAAAATTGAAGGCATTCTGTTAAATATGTATGAGCCGCGTACAAAAGCATGGGCTCTTACAATTGAATCATTAAGCAAGTACTTTAGAGAATACTTATTCGAATCAGTTATACCAAAAAGTATTGCTATTTCTGAAGCTGAATTTTACGGGAAACCCTCAATGCTATATGATATGAAATCCAGGGGTGCGAAAGCATATTTAAATTTAACTGCGGAAATATTAAATAAAAATGCCAACCCAAATATATACAGACTTAGCGAAGCAGATTACATCCAGCAGGAGAATAAATAATTCAGGAGCGTAAGCATCTAAATATTAGGGGCAACAACTGTTACAAGAATTTGGAGGCTATTCTTACGGTAACACTTAAAATGCGCTGCACTTCATGTAAAAGAGCAAATATCTTTTAAAATATTATAATTCCCATCGCCACATAAATTATCACTATGGGAATTGTACGCAGGGAATAGTCGGCGGTTAAATCAAACACCGTAAAATCAAATAAACCCATATCTTTAATAATCATAAATTTCAGGCACACCACTTGGACTTTTTACTATAATGAGGGATATTTACATTTAAAATTATCTTATTAAAATGATCAATAATTACAACAGCAGGGCAGTACAATGAACCGAGCATGAAAAAATATTTACAATCAAGGTAATGATTATAATGCGAGTTCCATCTGACCAAAATAAAATATTATAAGCAGATGAAAAGAAGACATTTTTTCTTTTATCATGTTGTTATTTTTATAATTGCTCAAATTGCATGGCTGTCACTAATCGGTTTGTGGATATATTGGTACGCTTATAATTATATAGTATATAAAGAAGTTGGTGATCAGGTTTCTCCTGAAATTAGCTATGATATTACAAATATTGGTCCTTTTGTAATTGGTTTGGTTCTGTTAGTCGGATTGTCTTTAATAACCATTTGGATATTCCGGAATTTAAATGTTCAGCTAAAATTAACAAACCTCTACGATACTTTTATCAGTAACGTAACACACGAGTTAAAGTCGCCATTATCATCTATCCAGCTTTCGCTCGAAACACTAAAATCACGGGATGTGCCCAGGGAAAAACAAAAAGAGTTTGTTGGTATGATGATAAATGATGTGAACCGGCTTACAAGACTGATAAATTCAATTCTTCAAATTCCGGTACTCGAGCAAAAAAAATTCGCATATTCTTACCAGGTATATTCAGCAAGTTCAGCAATAAAACAAATATTAAACGAATCTATTGAACAGTTTCGTTTACCACCCGACACTGTCATTATTGAGGAAAATGCGGATTGTGAGTTTGTTATTGATATTGAAGGTTTGAAAACGGTTTTTGATAACTTAATTGATAATGCAATAAAATATTCTTTACAACCTGTTACAATAAACGTAAACATTAGCTGTAATACACAAAAAGTTGTTATTGAATTTGCCGATAACGGAATTGGGATCCCTCCTAAAGAACTAAAAAAAATATTTAACAAATTCCATCGCGTTTATCATCAAAACATACCAAACGTTAAGGGCACAGGATTAGGACTTTACCAGGTAAAGGAGATAATAAAAAATCATGGCGGGAAAATTTATGTCTTTAGTGAAGGCGAGGGTAAAGGCACAACATTTAAAATTGAATTGCCAATCTATCAAGTATTTAAGAAACGATTTTTAAACAAACTGCTTAAGCGAAGTGAGCAAAAAAAACAATTGGAAATAATTAATGAATAACAGCACTTTCGAAAAGCACAGAATTTTATTGGTTGAGGATGAAGAAAACCTTGCTATAGGTTTGCAGTACAATCTTACAGAAGAAGGATATATAGTTGAGTTAGCTAAAGACGGAAGAGAAGCATTGAAACTTTTTGAAACGAAGATGGTAGATTTAATTGTCCTCGATATAATGATACCTTATATTGATGGATTCGAAATAGCCCGTCGGGTGCGAGAGAAAGATCCTCAAATGCCAATACTGATGTTAACTGCAAGAACAACCAGGGAAGATAAAGTAAAGGGATTAGAATTAGGTGCAGATGATTATATTACAAAACCATTTCATCTTGAGGAACTACTTTTACGGGTAAAGGGAATGCTTAAACGTAAAACGTGGTATAAAGATGTAACTTCAGACAAGCCGTTAGTTAGTTTTGGAAAGAACAAAATCAATTTTGAAAACCTTGGCTGCAGTAATGCTAAAAACGATTTCAAACTTACCCCCCAGGAAGCAATGGTAATGAAATATTTGATTGAGAATAAAGGAAAGATTGTTTCACGCAAAGAACTGCTTGAAAATGTGTGGCATTTGAATCCGGATATAGAAACACGTACAGTAGATAATTTTATAGCCCGGCTAAGGAAATATTTTGAAGTAGACCCCTCAAATCCTGTTTATATTAAAAGCGTACGCAGTGCCGGTTATATGTTTGAGGATTAATGAATCTATTAATTCGGATTTAATAATACTAATGCAGTAATCATAGATAATATTAATAACACAACCGCCGGTATATACTTAATCAATGAATGATTGGCTTTAAAATGCCTGTAAAGTGCAGAAGCAGATATATAAGCAAAACCAATGCATGCATAAAATGCAAATTTTGGGAATGAACAATACAATTACAAGTAAAATTTCAATCATTCCTATAAGAATCATTGCCAGCCGGTTTAATTTAAAATCCTCAAACACCTCTTTCATGTACTTAAACCCAAAAATTTTCAATGTCGCTGCGAGCAGGAATGCAATTGCTAGGATTGCTTTTAGAATAGCTCTCGGTATTGCCCATGATTCATTTATGTTCTTTAATTGGAAAAATCCGGAACACTATAGTGCTCATAAGTTTGAGACATCAAAATGGATAAAAAATACTTCTGATGCAAACTATGTACTCTCGGGATTTACTTGAGAATTGAAGAAACACACAAAAATGCCGCAACTTAGTACCGCATCAATAAATAACAAGTATATAAGAGGAAATTAATATCGGTTTCTGACGCCGCCCCTCTTTTCATAACTTTTAGGTCGTGCTTCATTAGCAACTGGTTATTAGTATAGTAGTCTAATATCTCCCCAAAAGAAATAAATTCTTTTATCCGTAAAGGATACAGGTGCAGGTATAAACTCCAAGGATTTACCACACATTTTTGATCGATACCAGAAAGCAGAAAGAACCAATATGCAGGATAATGTTGGGCTTGGCTTAGGTTTGGCTATTGTCAAAAAAATATTAGAGGTGCACGAAATTGCTATTAATGTAGATAGTGATAAAGAAAAAGGGACTGTCTTTTCTTTTAAAGTACTCATCTACCAGGCAAAGCAATCCATTGATACAGAGGCAATGCATAAATAAAACGCTCCGCTCTAACAACGACTTAAAATCATCGCTCATTCTTTCAATAATTAATGTCTTTTTGCTGCGGACAAGCTTCTTGGTGACCGGATATCACCATTTCTAATCATTCTGTTAGGAACGATCGTTGACTATCCATCCCCTTTCCTTTCTCTGACATTTGTTAGTTATTCAATCTTTTATAATATTATGTGCCAACTACTCTACATCTTCAAATTATTCATTCACTAATCACCTTTTAGGAGGGCACAATGAAAACACTAATGAAAAGCACTATGCTTTTTCTATTTCTTTTCTCTTTTTTAACCGGCTTCAGTTTTGCACAGGAATGGACTGATGCACAAAAAGAGGTTTGGGCGGGAGTAGAGACCTATTGGAAAATTGATGAAAGCAACCCATTGGGATTTCTATCTTATTTTGATGATTCTTATTTAGGTTGGTCTTACAATAATGAGGCCCCGAGAACAAGAGATGACGCTGTTAAATCATTTACTTACTGGACAAAGAAGGGAAAACGCCAGTTCCATACATTAACTCCTGCAAAAATATGGGTAGATGGCAACTTTGCTTTTGTGCATTACTACTATTCAGAAGTAACGGAAAACAATGATGGCAAACCATCATCTGAAAAAGGGCGATGGACGGATATACTTATGAAAAAGAATGGTAAGTGGATGCTTGTTGGTGACCACGGTGGTGAAATAAAGAAGTAGATTTAATAATCTTTAATCTTCTACTTAAAGAGACTGTGTGAAAATAAAGAAATTACATTAAACCACGATTTTGGCGAAGCCATCCCTTCGGGACAATCGTGGGAATTTAGAACAAAAAAACAAACTGTGTTTTTAACCGTTTCTCCCGAAGGGATGCCTTCGGCAAACGGATTTTACAATATTCACACAGTCTCTAAAGGGCGAAGCATTGCTTCGCCCTAAATATTTGTCATCAAATACCGTTAACCACATTCGAAGCATAAGCCAGCCGGTCTCTGGTTAGATCCGATGAACCATTAAGCTCAATTAGACTTGTGAAATATTCCTTAGCCGTGTTTGTCTCTCCAAGCTGTTCGGCTGCTATGCCGCACCCGTATATTGAGTTAAAACGGTTCGGATTGGTTTCAAGAGATAACCGGTATTGTTCTAAAGCTTCGTCGGGCAGATCCATCTCAAGCAGCAGATCACCAAGCATTTCCCTAACGGGCAGCAATTGTCCCGGTGTTACAGGATTTTTTTCTGTTGCAGCTTCAAGTTCGGCTGCAAGAAACATAATCTCTTTTGCCTTTTCCATATTTTTCTCTGCATACATCTGCCATGCTTTTACAACTGTTTTCTGGACTTCTATCTGTCCTATCCAGTATTGGCTGGCTCTTGAATCTCCAAGAACGTTCTGTAAGGATTCAAGTTTATCAAATGAAAGTTTTGCAATTTCAGGATTGCCGCTTCTGCCCCCGCCGATGCCTCTTGCAAAATATACCAGCGCTTCATACTGGGGATACTTGTCCCACGGAAACTTTGATTGATACTCTGTTAATAGATTGGCTGCCTCCGTCCATTCCTGATATTCCAGAGCCAAACGCCCCTTTATTGCAGCCAGTGCATACGCAGTTGCTGAATGCAATTGGAATGCCCCGCTCAGGGAATCTATACTTGCGGCAATGTCTTCTACTTTTTTGTATCCGGATTGCTGCAGGTATGCATAAACAAGATAATCAATTGCGTGGAAATATTGCGCCGATATCTGTCCGTTAAAAGGAAATTTCCAGGCGGCGGCGGCTGAACGCAAATTAAGATCTATGGATTCATCCCAATAACCAAGACGTGTAAATATATGTGTAGGCATATGTAATGCGTGGGGAATCTCCGGCGCGATTTCGCTGTAGCTCCTTGCTACCCTAAGCGCATCCATTGCAAGTGGGGGAAAATCATAAGCATGAATAGCGTAGTGATATCCGCCCGGGTGGTCCGGAATTTCTTCCAGCACCTTTTCTGCGATGGCTCCAGCTTCTCGCTGCTCGGTATACGATTTATCATCCGGCGATACGGTTGCTAATCTTGTAAGCACATGGAACAACCGTGCTTCTATATCGCCGGGAAGTTGCTCGTTTGCCTGCCGCCAGGCATTTTTATACGCAGTTAATCTTTCATACTCGTTTTTCTCTTCTCCTTTCTCATAATAAGATGAGAGAGCTGTTCCATAAAGTTTTTCTTTTATGGTGCTCGCAAGATTCAAAGCTGTCTGTGCATGTATCCAGCCCCTCGTCATTTCATCCTCGCTTGGAACATCAGGCCATAGTGGATGAATATAGGTCATCGCCTTTCCCCAGTGCCCCCAGAAACAATCTGGATCAATCTCAATCACCTTGTTGAATGTGTACTCCGCATTTTCAAAAGTCATGTGATGTATAAGTGCTAAACCGA
>PVMK01132181.1_pt1 | contig 16721 bp, 21 predicted proteins | sample 1853481 | NCBI WGS metagenome assembly PVMK01 (sample SAMN08533507, study PRJNA380276) | Marine sediment metagenome, whole genome shotgun sequencing project.
GCAAGTTTAATATGCACAATTGGTATTATAATTACAATGGACGACTTTGAGAAGGAATATCCTGATTTTGACTGGAAGAACATACCAGCATACAAACATCCAGGGGGCAGAAATTGCCCATGTCCAAAGCATGAATACATCAGAGAACAGATTAATTTTACAAAACAAGTAAATCAAAAAGGTAAAGAACCAACCAAAATTACTCTAAAGTTTTGCCCAGATCATTACAAAGTATACATGGAAGAGGTAATTCCTGCAATGCCATTAAAATATAAAATTCTAACAAAGATTGCTCTAAAACTTGGGGCAATTCAAGTTGAACAATTAAAGTACATGGAATCAGAATTGTGTTTTTACTGCAAGTTCGGTTCTGGCGGTCATGACAGAAAGACTGAACTTCCACCAGTATAGTTTAATCAGGACTTAACAGAATTTTTGGTTTGTTTGGAGTATCATGATGACATCGCTTTCCGCATAGTGGGCATTTTTTTCTGTCAAGAAAAATACATTGACAGATATGAGAATCAAGATATGATTTGGCAGGTTGATTGGGTTCACCAGTTCCATTACAAAAAGGACATTGTGAGCCAAGCAATTCTATAGTTCCATTTCCTTGCAAACTACACATTTCTCTTCAGCCAATACTGTTTTTCCTACGAGTGAGAACTAAAATACATTTGTTAAAAGAGTACTAAGAAAAACATAGGTTCATGACCAGTTAAGCTTATACTTGAACTGTCATCAGGATCATTGTGCCAATAGAAGACACCCATGAATTTATTGCAGAACTTGAAAAAAATGGGGAATTAAAGAGAGTTAAAACTGAAGTCGACTCTGATTTAGAAATTGCAGAAATACTGAGAAGAGAGATGTACTCAAAGGGTTCTGCAATTCTTTTTGAAAATGTAAAAGGATACGACATGCCAGTGTTAGGAAATGCGTTTGGCTCCATGAGAAGACTAGAGATAGCACTTGAGATGACAGACTTTACTGAAATTGGTCAACGTATTGCAGATATGACAAAGATGGATATTCCATCAGGCTTACTAAACAAAATTAAAAAACTTCCAGAACTCTCAAAGATGGCAGCATCATTCCTAAAGCAGAAACAAGTGGACCAGTTACTGAGATAACATCAAGTGATGCATCTTTTGATGATTTACCAATTTTAAAATCATGGCCTAATGATGCGGGCAAATTCATTACACTAGGATTAGTTGCCACAAAACATCCAGAAACAGGAACAAGGAATCTAGGAGTATACAGAATACAAATAATAGATAAAACTCATGCATTGATGCACTGGCAGAAGCACAAGAGAGGCGCTCACCACGGAGATATTTCAAAAGAGAGAGGAGAAAAAATCCCAGCTGCAATAATTATTGGAGGAGAACCTGCAACAATATTTTCATCAATTGCACCAGTACCAGAAGGACTAGACAAGTACTTGTTTGCAGGAATAACAAGAAAAGGAGGAATCAAAACGGTAAAATGTAAAACAATTGATCTGGATGTTCCTGCAAATGCAGAGATTGTTTTAGAAGGATATGTCGATCCAGAAGACATTAGAGATGAAGGACCATTCGGTGATCACACAGGATACTATACACCAGTTGAGCCATATACAACATTCACACTAACAGGAATCATGAGAAGAAAAGATCCAATCTATGTTACTACAGTTGTTGGGAAACCAGTTCTGGAGGATGCATATATCGGAAAAGTAATCGAACGATCATTTTTACCATTAATTCAAATGCTCCAGCCAGAAGTAGTGGACTATAGCATGCCATCAGCAGGATGGTTTCAAGGATTAGCAATTATTTCAATTAAAAAAAGATACCCAGGTCAAGCAAAGAAAGTGATGAAGGGGTTGTGGGGAATGGGACAACTCTCTCTAACAAAGACGTTTGTTGTAGTGGATGATGACATCAATGTACATGACATGAATGATGTTATTTGGGCAATAACTACAAGAGCAGATGCAGCAAGAGATACAATAATTATCAACAACACTCCAACTGATACTCTTGATCCTGCATCTCCACTTGTCAACCTAGGTTCTAAAATGGGAATTGATGCAACACAGAAAACCAAAGAAGAAGGATATGAAAGAGAGATTCAGCAGCAAGTAAAAGTTGATGATGAAACAAAAAATCTAGTAGATTCCAAGTGGTCTGATTATGGACTATGATACAGAAATAGGATTATAGAAATTATCTCTCTCTTCTACCTGATAACCAATCTGATGAATAGCATCAATGATTTTTTTATCTGTTAGTTCAGTTGAGCGGGCACCAGTGCATGAAACAACCTCTTCACCGATGAGTGTACCACCAAAGTCATCAGCACCATATTGCAAAGCAAGTTGAGCCATGCCAACCCCATTTGTCAACCAAGAGGATTGATGTGGGATATTAAACCATCAAATACTAATCTTGAGATTGCAATCATCTTCAAAAGTTGGACACCACCAGTTCCATATTCAACCAAACCTTCTTCATGCATCAAAGTATTGATTGGTTCAAAATTCCATGGGATAAAAGCCATAAAGCCTTTAGTTTTTTCTTGAAGTTTTACAATTTTGAAAAAGTGATCAACAATATCTTGTTTGTTTTCTACATGACCATACATCATAGTTGCAGAAGCTGGTAGTCCAAGTGAATGTGCTTCATCCATTATTCTAATCCAATCTGCACTAGAAATTTTCTTAGGACTAATGACATCTTTAACTGAATCAACTAAGATTTCAGCACCTGCACCAGGTATTGATTGTAAACCAGCATCTTTTAGTCTTGATAAAATTTCTTTTGTTGATGATTTTTCAACTCTTGCAATCATATCAATTTCAGATGTAGATAATCCATGAACCCCTACTTGTGGGAATTTCTCGCGAATCATTTTGAATGCATCTTCATAGTATTCTATATTCAGATTTGGATTGTGTCCGCCTTGAATCAAAACTTGACGGATCTTAAACAAATCCCATGAAGTCTTCATCCTAGATTCAATTTGATCAAGGTTAATGTGTAAGCATCTTCAGCACCAGGTGGTCGATAAAATGCACAAAACTTGCAATCAGTGATGCAGACATTGGTATAATTCAAAATAATATTATTGATAAAAGATACTTTTTTGCCAAATTGTTTTCTTACCAGATGCCCAGAAACAAGCCCCATAAGATGAACATCTTCAGACTCTAAGAGTCGTCAAGCAATCTTCAGGTCCTGGTCGTTTACCATTAAGAGAATTATCTAAAATATCTTTGATATCGCTTTTTTGTATCTGTTCAGTAGTTTGGCTCAATTATCATTCATCTTTTTTAATTTCTATTTAATTCTTGACAGAAAAAAGGAGTAAAAAAAGAATTAAACTAAACGAATGGTTTGTGCGCAAGTGTGTATGAACCTGAGTTTGATAGTTCACATTAATTTTAAGTAGGGCACAAAAAGTAGATCAACACATGGTATCAGGTACTCAAATTAGACTCAATCGAATTCTCAAAAAAGGAAGAATGCTTTGTATTCCAATGGATCATGGTATTTCAAATGGACCAATTGAGGGACTTGAAGACCCAGCTTCTATAATTTACAAATGTGAGGGACATGGGCTAACATGTGTAATTATCAATAAAGGAATTCTCAAAACATTACCTAAACCAACAAGAGTAGGAATTTTAGTTCATTTTTCAAGTAGCACATCATTATCATTAGCACCCAATCGTAAGATGTTGACGGGTACAGTAAAAGAAGCTGTAGCAATGGGAGCAGATGGTGTTTCATTACACATCAACATTGGAGGTAAAGAAGAACCAGAAATGTTAGAACAACTTGGAGAAACTTCAGAACAATGCCATAGATGGGGAATGCCATTATTGGCAATGATGTATCCAAGAGGTGAAAATATCAAAGACCCACATGATCCTGAAATTGTTGGACATGTTGCAAGAATGGGAGCAGAATGTGGTGCAGATATTGTTAAAACATTATACACGGGTGACATTGATTCCTTTGCAAAAATTGTAAAGAGCACACCAGTTCCAATTGTTGTTGCAGGTGGACCTAAAGCAAAAACGGATTTAGATATTCTTCAAATGACTGAAGATGTTATGACTGCAGGAGCCAAAGGCATCACATATGGTAGAAACATCTTTGCACACAAAACACCTGAAAAAATGGTTCAGGCATTAGCTGAAATAATTTTCAGGAAAGGAACAGCAAAGGAAGCATTGAAGAAAATTGAGTAAAACAAGAGAATTAATAATTACACCTAAAGTGTCACAGTCACAATTAGCCAAATTTCTTCCTCAATTAGAAGCTGAAGGAATCAAGATGGTATATCTTGACCCTAAAAAAATAGGCAATAAAAAAACAAAACTACAAACTGTTTTCACTTCTAGTGCTGCAAAATATGTAGTACTTGAAAAAGAAGGATCACCCAAGCCAAAAGGCAAGAAAATTGGAAGAAAATTCAAAGTATTATCAAACTCTGACATTGAAAACATTCTTTCTGCTGCCAAGAAAGGACTAGACTTTGTAATAGTAGAAGTTAAGGATTGGAAAATTATTCCTCTTGAAAATATTATTGCAAAACTTCACAAAATGCATACCAAAATTTTTGCAATTGCTAGAACACCTAAAGAAGTAAGAAAAATGTTTTCAATTTTAGAGGTAGGAGTTGACGGAGTGATTTTCAGTACATCATCAATTAATGAAGTAAAAGAGGCTACAGTGTACCTAGGTACCAGCAGTTATGATATGAAATCAGCAAAGATCATTGAGATAAAAGAAGTTGGAGATGGTGAACGTGTCTGTGTAGATACAGCATCAATGCTTCACAAAGGAGAAGGGATGTTAATTGGAAACAGATCAAACTTTTTGTTTCTAGTTCACAATGAATCAGTAGGTTCATCATTTACATCTCCCAAGACCATTTAGAGTAAATGCAGGTGCAGTTCATTGTTATACTCTATCACCAGATGGCACTACCAGTTATCTCTCAGAAATTGAAACAGGTTCTGAAGTATTAATTATTAATTCCAAAGGTAAGGCAAGAAGAGCTACAGTTGGAAGATCAAAGATTGAACGAAGACCAATGTTAATGATCAAAGCATCTGTAGGAGGGGAAATTGGTGGAATTATTGCACAAGATGCAGAAACAATTCGTTTTGTAAAACCAAATGGACAACTAGTATCAGTAACACACCTAAAGAAAGGAGATATTGTTATGGTACATGCAAAGTCTGCTACTGGTAGACATTTTGGAATGGAAGTTTCAGACGAATACATATTAGAAAAATGAAATACAAAACTTGTGTCTCCATTGCAGAAAAAACCCCATACAAAATAAAAAAAACATTAAAAATTGCACTAAAAAAATCAGATTATGCAGAAGTTAGATTTGATTTTTTAAAAAGTGAACAAGTTCCAGAAGCAATAGAGATGATCAAAAAAGATCTAAAAAAGATTGTATGTACACTAAGGCCAAAAACAGAAGGTGGTAAATTTTCAGGAAAAGAAAAAGAACGAGTTGCTATTCTTAAATTAATTGCAGAGTATAATCCATTTTTGTTAGATGTAGAATTTAACACATTAAAGAGAAATTCATCATTTAGAAGATATCTAAAATCAACAAAGACAAACTTACTAGTATCATGGCATGACTTTAAGAAAACACCAAGTTCTATAGAACTAAAAAAGAAAATGAATCAGATGAGTAAATTTTCATCTAATGTAAAAATTGTATGTACAGCAAAATCAATTGATGATTCTAATAGAATGCTTGAGCTATACAGCAAAAAAGGAAAGAACAGTTTGATATCATTTGCAATGGGAGATTTTGGTAGAATTTCAAGAATTCTATGCCTGTATTTAGGTAGTCCATACACATATGTCTCATTAGGAAAGGCAATTGCTCCAGGACAGTTCAGTGTAGATGAAGTAAAAAAAATTACAAATCTAAAAAAATAACAGAATAAACAGTTGAGAGTTTAAATCAATCTTATTACTCAGAAAAATAAGATGGGAAAAACATTTGCAGTGATTGGAGATCCAATTGATCATACATTGTCTCCAAATATTCACAGTGCAGTTTTTAGAGAATTTAATTTAGATTGTTCATACATTGGGTATAGAATTCCCAAAGGAGAATTAGAGGAAGGAATTGCAGGATTAAAAAAAATTAAGATTTATGGATTTAATGTCACTATCCCACACAAAGTTGAGATGATGAAGTATCTTGATAAAATTGATGAAACATGCAGTCTAATTGGTGCAGTAAACACTGTTACAAATGAAAATGGTATTCTTAAAGGATACAATACAGATATGGATGGTTTTCTGGAACCCTTTAAGAAAAAGAAACTAAATATTGTAAATACCAAAGTGCTTCTTCTTGGTGCAGGAGGTGCTGCTAGAGCAATAGTTGCAGGGTTTGCAAAAGAGAAAGCAAGTAACATAACTATTGCAAATAGAACACTAGAAAATGCAGAAAATCTTTCAGAGTTTGCAAAAAAAATTGGATTAAGTTCTAATGCAATAAAAATTGAAGATGTTAATGATACTGCAAAAAATTATGATATTATTGTTAATGCAACATCAATAGGTCTAAAGAATGAACCAAGCCCAATTTCCTTGGAAGGTATTAATGAAAAAACAATTATTTTTGATATTGTATACATGCCAATGAATACAGATTTTATAAAAAAAGCAAAAGAAAAGAAAGCCATTGTTATTTTTGGATATGAAATGCTACTAGGTCAAGCAGTGAGATCCTTTGAGATTTGGCACGACATGGAAGCACCTTATAACACGATGAAAAAGGCATTGTTAGGGGGATTTTGATGGCAAAAGCAATGGCTACAGTTCATGGAGCAATTTCCCTAGTAAATGCGATTGCAAACCAAAAAGGTGCAACGTTAGGAATTGCACTAAAAGTAGAAGCAACTGTTGAGACTAGTTCTGGGAAGGGAATCATACTACAATCCAAAAACAAAAGCCTCAGTTCTAGATTAATCAATAAGACTGTTGAAAAAATAATTTCAAAGAAAGATTTGGAGCAAAATAAAATTACAATTACACTTGATTCAGAAATTCCAACGGGATTTGGACTAAAAAGTTCAAGTGCTATTTCATCAGCAGTAGCACTTGCATGTGCAAAAATATTTAAACCAAAATTCACAGATCAGCAAGTTTTACTTGCAGGAGTGGATGCATCAATCGAGTCCAGAGTAAGCATTACAGGTGCATTTGATGATGCATGTTCATGTTATTATGGAGGATTCAATGTAACTGACAATGCAAAGAGAAAACGAATTCATTTTGAAAAAGGTCCGACCAATCTAGTCGTAGTAATATTTATTCCAAAAAACAGAAAAAGAGGAAATTTAAAAAATCTAAAAGTTCTTTCGGCGGTGTTTGAAAATGCATGGGAATTGGCAAGAAAAGCAAACTATTGGGAAGCAATGATAATCAATGGATTAGCAACTGCGTCAATTCTAAATTCAGATCCTGAAATTATTACAAAATTAATTGAAAAAGGTGCACTTGCAGCATCAGTTTCTGGAAACGGACCAGCTGTTGCAGCAGTAACAAAAAAAGAAAATGAACTAAATATGAAAAAAATATTTTCAACATTAGAAGGAACCGTTATAGTTTCAAAAGTAAGTAACAAAAAGGCTGAAGTTCATGAGTTGTAAAGTTGAAAAATCAAAAATTTCAGGACAAGTAGTTTGCCCTCCAAATAAAAGCTACACCCATAGAGCAATTTTTCTTGCATCACTTGCAGGAAATAATAGTAGAGTAGATAATGTATTATTTTCAGCAGATACTAGTGCAACAATTGAGGCTTGTAAAAAATTTGGAGCCGAAATCGAAATCAAAAATTCATCAATTATTGTCAAAAATCCAATCAAACTAGGCATAAATGTGCCTGAAATCAATACTGAAAACTCTGGAACAACAATCAGAATTGCATCAGGTATCGCTAGTCTATTTTCTGAAGAGATTGTATTAACAGGGGATTCTAGTTTACAAAAAAGACCCATGCAGCCACTATTAGATGCATTATCAAGCATAGGTGCACAATGCGTTTCAACAGATGGAAAACCACCAATCAAAATCAAAGGAAAGATTTTAGGAGGAGACGTAACAATTCCAGGAAATTATTCTAGTCAATTCATCTCATCACTATTAATTTGTGCACCATTAACAGAAAAAGGAATTAATTTAACCATTGAAGGAAATTTGGTTTCTAAACCATATCTTGATGCAACAATTGCTACAATGAGAAAATTTGGTGTATCAGTACAAACACTAATTCCATACAAAAAATACAACATATTACCACAAATATACAAAAGTGCAACATTTACAGTTCCAATTGATTTTTCAAGTCTAGCACTACTTCTTTCAGCTGCAGTACTTAATGGAGAAGAAATTACAGTTAAAGGAGATATAGGAAATTTGCCACAAGGTGATGAGGTTTTTATTGATATTTTAGAAAAAATGGGAGTAAATGTTATCATCAATGATGAAGAAATAAAAATAAAATCTTCAAAAAAATTAACTGGTGGAAAATTTGATTTGAGTAATTCACCAGATCTTCTTCCCCCTCTTGCAATCTTAGCATTGAATTCATCAAATCCAATTGAAATAGTCAATGTAAAACATGCAAGATTAAAAGAAACAGATAGAATTGCAATTGTATCAAGAGAACTTGTAAAACTTGGAATTAAAGTTCAAGAAAAAGAAGATGGGATGATTTTAGAGCCATCAGAGAATCTAAGAGGAGCAGCATTAAATTCTGAAAATGACCACAGATTATTTATGGCATTCTGTATTGCTGGAATGTTCATAGGTGATTGTACTGTAACAGATCCTGAATCAATAAAAATTTCATATCCAAATTTCATAGAAGAGATGAATGGTTTAGGTGCAAAAATTCAAACTCTGTAAAACAATTTTTAAAAAAACCAACTAAAAGAGACTAAAATACGACCTAAAATCATGCCTATTTTCTGAAAATTAGCTAAAAAATAGCTCGGAATCACAATTATAAGCATGATTTAGCTTTGATAGTATGTTGCCTGGAAGTTCTATTGGTCAGCGTCTTGTTTTAACAAGTTTTGGTGAAAGCCATGGAAAAGCTATCGGTGCAGTGTTAGATGGTTGTCCTGCAGGATTAGAAATTGATGAGAAAGAAATTCAACTAATGTTAAACCAAAGAAAGCCAGGTCAAAATATCATTTCAACTCAAAGAAAAGAAGGAGATGTAGTTGAAATTATCTCAGGTGTGTTTAGAGGATATACAACTGGAGCACCAATTACAATGATGATTTGGAATAGTGACCAAAAATCAAAAGATTATGAAAATTTGAAAACAAAACTAAGACCAGGACATTCAGATTATCCGGCCATGATAAAATATAATCATTTTAATGATTACAGAGGAGGGGGAAGATTCTCTGGACGATTAACTGCAACTCATGTAATGGGCGGAGCTATTGCTAGAAAATTACTAAAAGTAACATTAGGAATAGAAACAAATTCTTACACATCACAAATTGGAAAAATAAAGATGGAAAGAGAATTCAATGAAAAAATGACAAAGTCAATTTATAAAAATGAAGTTAGATGTCCTGAAAATAAAACTGCAAAAATGATGAGAGCAAGTATTTTGAATGCAAGGAAAAAAGGAGATTCGCTTGGAGGAATAATTGAGTCCATTACAACAAATGTTCCAGTAGGATTAGGAGAACCAATTTTTAGCTCATTAGAATCAGATTTGAGTAAAGCAATTTTTTCAATTCCATCTGTAAAAGGAATTGAGTTTGGTTCAGGATTTAGGGGTTCAGAACTATATGGTTCTGAAAATAATGACTTGTATACCATTAAGAAAGGAAAGATAGTAACAAAGACAAACAATTCTGGAGGAATTCTTGGAGGTATTTCAAATGGAATGCCAATTACTATGAGAATTGCATTCAAACCAGCATCATCAATTGCACAAAAACAAAGCACGGTAGACATTAAGACAAAAAAAGAAACAATACTTCAAGTTAAAGGAAGACATGACCCATGTGTTGTACCTAGAGCCCCACCAGTAGTAGACTCACTGGTAGCATTGACCATAGCAGATCATGCACTACTATCAGGAAAAATCAAGCCTGTTTTATAAGAAAATGTCAGATATCAATGATCTTCGAAATAAGATGGACGAAGTAACTCTGGAAATGATAAAGCTTCTAAAAACTAGAATAGACATTGCAAAAGAGATTGGAGAAGTGAAAAAGAATATGGGTAAAGGAGTTACCGATGAAATACGAGAAGATAATTTACGTGGAAAAGTAATATCACTATCTAAGAATATAGAACTTGATGAATCAATTGCAACAAAATATTTGAATTTTCTCTTAAATGAATCAGTGAAAGTGCAATCAGCTAACAAACAAACACACCTATCTATTTTCTTAAAAGCAAAATCACTTGAACAGCAAGGTAAGAAAATTATCCACATGGAAGTAGGAGAACCAGATTTTTTGCCACCACCTATCGTAAAAAAGGCATTAGAAGAAGTATTTGATAAAGGATTTTTAAAATATGGTCAAGTAAGAGGGATGCCAATCTTTAGAGATGCACTTGCAAAATATATTTCGAGTAAATTCAATACGAATGTTTCACAAGACAACATAATAGTTAGTCCGGGTGCAAGATTTTCAATTTTCACTGCCATATCAACACTTCTTAATCCAGGTGACGAGATGATCGTAATAGAACCTGCGTGGCCAGCATACAAAGAATGTGCACTAAACTCTGGAATTAAAGTTAGAACTATCAATACAACTCTAGAAGACAAGTGGGAACCATCTTTAGAACAGATAGAAAATACAATTAATTCAAACACAAAAATGATTGTACTCAACTATCCAAATAATCCAACAGGGAAGATTCTTCCTGAGAAATTACAGGATGGTATAATTGACCTAGCTAGAAAAAATAATCTTTATGTGTTAAGTGATGAGATCTATTCACAGTACGCAAAAGGTAGTTGGAAAAGCATTCTAAGTTACAATTATGAAAAAAGCATTGTTACTCAATCATTTTCAAAATCGCATGCCATGACAGGATTCAGAATTGGGTATGGCATAGCTGATACAAAAATTATAGAAAAAATGGCAAAATTAGAGGCATTGTGCCTAACAAATGTCTCAGAACCTATTCAATACATAGCCATGAAAGCACTGGAAGCAGATACTTCCAACAATTCTAATACAGTGCAAAATAGACTAGATGTGTTGGTAGAAAAAGCAAAAGAAATGGGCTTAGATTTTATGGTTCCAGATGGGGCTATGTACCTTTTTGCTAGAGTCAACAAAGAGGGATTTGATGGAATTCAATTTGCCAATAGTACACTTGAGAAAGGTTTAGCAGTAGCCCCTGGAGAAGGATTTGGGAATTATAAAAATTTTATTAGAATTTCTGCATGTCAAGATGAAAAAATACTAATTGATGGAATGAATATACTAAACAACATCATGAGTGGGAAACAATGAAGAAGAAAGTTACAGTTCTGGGTGCTGGAGGCCAAATGGGACAATGGTTTACAAAATATTTTGCAGGTAAAAATTTCGAAGTAACTGGTTATGATTCAGAAAACAAAGTTACAGGAAAAGATATCATAGTATCAGAGTTGTTAGTAGGAGCAATTATAAAAGCAGATTATGTTGTTTTGGCTACACCCACAAGAAGAACACCAGAGATCATAAGATTAATTGCAAAAGAGATGAAACGAGGAACATATCTCATTGAAATTTCATCTGAAAAATCCAAAGTAGCAGGATCATTAGCAAAGATGCCAGCTAAGATTAATCCTATCTGCATCCATCCAATGTTTGGTCCTGGAATAAAAACAATCAAAGGTCAAAACATCATTTCAATTCCAATCAAAGATGCCAAAAGTGAATTAACTGTAGCAAAATCATTATTTGAAGGAGCAAACTTTGTTACAATTGATGCAATTGAACACGACAAAAAAATTGCAGTGATTTTAGGATTAACTCATTTAATTAATGTCGTTTTTGCAAAAATCATCTCAAAAGATGAAAAGACGATGTTAACAGAAAAAATGTCAGGAACCACATTTAGAGTGCAAAAGACATTAGCAGAAAGCATAATGACTGAATCTCCAGAACTTATTGAGACAATTATTGCAAACCCAGAGATTCGAAGGGTTGCAGAAGAACTTTGGAAGGATGTAGGAAGACTACTCACAGATGTTCAAGAATCAAAGACAGAGGATGTAATCAACTACATCAAAGGTGTTCAGGAGAAACTTTCTGAGCATACTGACCTCAATGAATCATACAAAAGACTAACAAAAATGGTAAAAGCCGTTGAAAAATAGCAGATATGCGCTCAACAAAAATTGTTACATCATTCATTAGAGACAATGAAAAATTATTGATTCTAAAAAGAAGTGACAAAGTAAAATCAATGAAAGGGTTATGGGCAGGAATTAGCGGAATTATAGAAAAAAATGAAGAGCCCCTAAAGAGAGCAAAGATTGAAATTTTTGAAGAAGTTGGAATTACAGAAGAACGAATCACACTTGTTAAAACTTCAGAAGAGATGAGAATTAATTCACCGCAATATGAAAATCATGAGTGGGAGATATTTCCATTTTTGTTTGAAGCAAAAAATCCAACTATTAAATTGAATTGGGAAAATTCAGAGTTTAAGTGGATAAATATAGAAGAGTTGGAAAATTACGAAACAGTTCCTAGTCTTCAAAAAGTATTACTCAATTTGTTGTAAATTTTCATTTTTGTTCTCATATTTTTTTTGTTGTGGTAACATCATGTAAACACAAGCCCCACCACACATTGTGCATGGAACGTTATTTCCAGAATGCTGTCCAGTTCTATTATGAATTTTAGCCGCCGCCTCAGGATCAATAGATAATGCAAGTTGTTTTTCCCAATCTAAAGTACGTCTAGCTTCAGTCATCTCAATATCCCATTTGATCACCTTGTCACGGATTTTCACTAGATCGCCTGCATGAGCTGCAATTCTATATGCAATCAATCCTGCTTTTACTTCTTCCACATTTGGTAAAGCCAAATGTTCAGAAGGAGTAAGATAACATAAAAGATCAACACCTTCACTTGCTGAAACTGCAGCCCCAATTGCACTTGCAATGTGATCATGACCAGATGCAATATCAGTTACCAAAGGACCAAGAACATAGTATGGCACATCACCAATCAGAGACTTTGCCAATCTGACATTGGCTGCAACCTCATTTAGCGGAACATGCCCTGGGCCTTCAACCATTACCTGAATATCTTGTTCATGTGCACGTTTTGTTAATCGTGAGATATTGATCATTTCTTGAACTTGTAATTCATCATGAGAATCCAAAATTGAGCCAGGTCTAAGTGCATCACCAAGGCTAAATGTCACATCATATTTTTTGGCAACTTCAATAAGATAATCATAATGAGTAACGTATGGGTTTTCTTTGTCATGTTTTAACATCCATGCTGCAGTAATGGTTCCTCCTTTACTTACAACACCACCATATCTCTGAACTTTCAGGATTCTTTTTGCAATTTCTTTTGTAATTCCACAATGAATTGTAACATAATCAACTCCATCTTTTACATTACTTTCAAACGCATTAATATAATCATCTTCAGTTAAATTCAAAGGATTTTTGTGAACCTCAACACCATAATTGTAGGCTTCATAAATTGGAACAGTTCCAAAAGTAATTGGCGTAACATCCAAAAGAGTCTGTCTTATTTTTTTAACATCTCCCCCATCACTAAGATCCATCAATGTATCTGCATGATATTTGACTGCAATTTTGGCTTTTTCAATTTCTTCTTCCAAGTTTACATTTAGAGTGGAGGTTCCAATGTTGACATTTACTTTAGTTTTAAGACCTTTACCAATTCCAACATTATGAATTTTTTGTGGTCGAATATTATTACTTGGAATTATTATAGAACCACGGGCAATTTTTGGAATTAACCAATCAAGTGAAACATCTTCATCTTTTGCCACTTGTTTCATTTCATCAGTAGCAACACCTCGTCGTGCAGCAGTCATCTGAGTTGCCATAAAGTAATCTATGCTTTTACCTGATTTAAACAATCATGAAAATTACAAAAAGTATTGATCGCTCAAAAATTTCATTACACTATATTAAGAAAATCGATCGATCTTATATGTCATAATTACGTATTGATTACTAATGGGGACCATCAAAGAATGCAAACATTGTGGCAGAGAATTTTACAATATGAATGATGAATTTTGTTCGTTTGATTGTGTAACTCAATCATCATCATAATAATCTAAATCAGTTTAGATGTAATTCTTTTTCTAAATCATGTTTTTCACTGGTAATTTTAGAAATTCTGTCTAAAATAGGCGCGGTTATTTGTTCAGAATCAGATGAACTTTCAAAATTTTGTTTAATCTCATTAACTCTTTCTTTCAATTCGATTTCAGATATAACTAATGAAATATAATTTCGAAGTTTTTGATTTTCAGATTTCACATATTCTATTTCAGACATGTCTATTATCTAGGTGGACTCCAGCTCTCTTCAATACTATTGTCAGTATTTCCAGAAACAAGATATTGTTTTCCACATTTGAAACACTGCCATAAGAATTTGTCATCTTTCTTTGCTTGATATTGCATAGGCAACAAGCAAGTTGTACACCGTAATTCTTCAGGTGGTGAATCATTAATCACAGGAATTTTAGCCACAGGTATTAAACAAATCAACGAAGTATAAAATTGATATTAAAAAAATAATCACACATAGGTAAAAATTCTAGGTTTAAAGGAAAAACAGATTAGTACTGAGAATAAGAAAATATTATGAATTTACTTTCAATCGGGGGTTCTGATCCTTCTTCAGGTGCAGGTATTCAAAGTGACATCAAAACTTTTTCGTCATTTAATGTACATGGTTTAACAGTAATTACTGCAATTACAAGTCAAAATACTTCAAACTTTGGAATGATTGAACCAGTATCACAAAAAATTCTAAAAAATCAGCTAGAATCTGTGACATCTGATTTTAAAATTGACGGAATAAAAATTGGAATGGTATACAATTCTCAAATTATAAAAGTACTTTATCATCAATTAAAAAAATTAAAAATTCCAATAGTTATCGATCCTGTACTAAAATCAACTACGGGTGGATCATTAATAGAAAGATCAGCTATCAAAGATTTTCAAAAATTTATAATTCCACTTGCAACAATAATTACACCAAACAAATTTGAGGCTGAAATTTTATCAAAAACCAAGATCAATGCAAAAAATACACCTAAAAAAGTTGCAAAAATAATTCAAAAAATGGGAGCAAAAAATGTCGTCATTACAGGAATTGAGACAAAAAATAATCAAATATCAGATATTGTACTAGAAAAAAACAATAGTTATTCAATTTCAGGAGACAAAATATCTAAAATTAATCATGGTAGTGGATGTAATTATTCTGCAGCCATAATTTTTGCACTTGCAAAAAATAAAAGCATAAAAGAATCTGTAATATTTGCCAAACAATTTACTCGTAATTCAATAAAAAATGCAAAAAATGTAGGGAAAGGAATTGCAATAACAGATATTCAAGAATATGATAAAATCAATTCAGAATTATCAAATGCCATTACAAAATTCATAGAAATCAAAAATATCTATAGAAACATACCAGAATGCCAAACTAATTTTGTATATTCCAAACAAAAACCAAAGTCAATAAAAGATATTCTAGGTATTTCAGGAAGAATTGTTAAAACTGGAAAACATGTAGAGGTTGCAGGAAATTTGACATATGGAGGTTCCAAACATGTTGCAACAGCAGTATTAACAATGAATAAAAAATTTCCACAAATTTGCTCTGCAATAAATCTAAAATATCAAAACTCCACCATACTAAAAATAAAAAATTCAAAATTGATAGTTTCTAGTTATGATAGAAGTCAAGAACCTAAAAATGTTAAATCAAAAAATTCTACAATAGAATGGGGAATAAAAAGTGTAATCAAAAATTCAAAGAAAGCATTTGATGTGATTTACCACAAAGGAGATTTTGGAAAAGAACCCATGATTATAGTATTTGGAGAAAATCCAAATGATGTTTTGAAAAAAATTTTGAAAATTATTTAATGCGAGTTTGTTAGAAATCTATCCTTGAACATAAATAGTCAGTCATCAAATATGATTTGTGAAAGCAGTTATTCTTGCTGGAGGATTAGGTACAAGACTTCAACCATACACAACATTTCTTCCAAAACCAATGTTACCATTGGGTGAAAAACCAATCTTGGAACATCTAATTGAATGGACAAAAAAAAATGGCATTAAATCAATAGTGTTGTGTGTTAGTTATCTAAGAAAAACTATTGAAGATTATTTTGAAGATGGTACAAATTTGGAGTTAGTATAGAATATGCAATTTCAAGTAAACCACTTGCTACTGCGGGTCAGCTCAAAACTGCAGAAAAATTCATTGATGATACTTTTGTTTGTATATATGGTGATTCAATTTTTGAATTTAGTCTTAGAAATATGATAAAACAGCATACCAAGAAAAAGGCATTTGTCACCATGAGTCTAAATGAATACAAGACAAACTTACCATATGGTGTAATTGAGACCTCCAAAACTGGAAAAGTATTAAGCTGGAATGAAAAA
>PVMK01136156.1_pt1 | contig 16721 bp, 19 predicted proteins | sample 1853481 | NCBI WGS metagenome assembly PVMK01 (sample SAMN08533507, study PRJNA380276) | Marine sediment metagenome, whole genome shotgun sequencing project.
ATATCAAATTTTTACCATTTTTTGCTATAACATTAGCTATAAGATTTTTAGGCAAAAAACAAGGATACCAACAGCGCAAGCCATTGATATCCCTATCTTTTAGTGGTACCCGGGACGAGAATCGAACTCGTACAGACTTACGTCCGAGGGATTTTAAGTCCCTTGCGTCTACCAGTTCCGCCACCCGGGCAAAGTGTTTAAATTTGGGTTATTATTAATGCACTTCTTATCTATCTGTCAACCGGAGGTTGCCCATGCAGTTTTTTGGCCTTTGCCCACATTGTGGCAAGGAAGCAGTAAAATACCGCAATCCGTTTCCTACCGTAGATATCATCATTATAATCGAGACGTGTGTAGTTTTGATCGAACGTCGCAACCCGCCACATGGCTGGGCACTTCCTGGCGGCTTTGTCGATTACGGCGAGTCTCTGGAAGAGGCTGCCATTCGGGAAGCACGGGAAGAAACGGGACTTAAGATCAGGAATCTTCGTCAATTTCGTGCCTATTCAGATCCGGATCGTGATCCGAGACAACACAACATTTCCATGGTCTTTACCGCAGAGGCATCCGGCAAACCAGAAGCCGGCGACGATGCACAAAACGCCCGTCTCTTTCCCTTGGACAACCTGCCGACACCACTCTGCTTTGATCACACCCGTATATTGAATGATTACATCGCCGGGAAAAAATGAAACTCCGGCACTTTTTCTAGTAACCCATGCTTCTGACAGAGAGTGTAATAGAGCCGAAGTCCTTCAATATGCCCCTCACTCAGATCGTAAGACATCCCACGCCAATATTCCTCCAACTGGCCGGCAGAAAAGCCTATTTTATCAGATAAAAGGGCCGCCATACCAGGCAAATTCTCGAATGCACGCTGACGTGATTTACGCAGTTGTGCAGCGAGTTCAGAGATTTCATCTGGAGATTCCTTTACTGCTTCTCGCCGCAAAATCCAAAGCGCAAAGACAAACGGCACTCCGGTAAAATGATACCAGAGGGCACCGAGATCCGTAATTTGGACGTTTGACGAACACTCTCTAGCGGCAATCAGCGCTCGGTCTCCTATCAAAAGAGCACTTTGGCCCTCACCAAGAAGAGGTTCAACCTCCCCATGATGGACCTTGAAAGAAACATCACTAATACCACTGAATTCCTTCAAAAGGATTTTTAATAAATTAATCGAAGTTGCCGATTCACCGGTTATGGCGATCTCTTCGCCCGACAGAGAGCTCAATGGACCAGGTGTAAAAAGCAGGACACTATGCACCGGCCCGACGCTGCTAATGGAATGGCCAGGCAACAGGAAGTAATCTTCAGCATGCAAGCCATATTCAAATGATGATGAAGGACAAGCATCGAGGATGCCTTCTGCCAGCATCCTATTTAATTCAGACGGAACCCCGGCAATAATCTCACCGGCAAAACCCTCTTCGCGGAGAAAGTGAAAATACGGAGCAACATTCAGATAGGCGATGCGCCCGATTCGCAGAGTCATGAGAGGTAGAGGATCAGAAGAGGGTTGGCAAACAAAATGCGGAGAACTCTCCCCGCATTAAGACATCATTGAAAGCAGACTGTCTCATGGAAAATCAATGCTGGCCACATCCCGTGATTTGATCTGGAAAGCACCGAAACCTGTAGAACCGTAAAATTTCGCACGCGAACTGACCGTCAAAACCAGCACCGTACCAGACTTGAGTGTGGCATCAACACTAACTATATTCCCTTTGGTTTTTCCAAACGAAATGATATCGATCTGCTGAAAAGGGATGGTCAGTTTCCCCTGGCCTCGCCAGGCATCAAGATAGGTCTTGCCATCCATTGAGAACTGATTAAGAACGGTTGTGGTGCCGCTACGATCCTTGATATCCGCCTGGATGCGTACATCCGTTTCCGGAACGGTTCCTTCGGGGAGGCCGCCAAGACCGTCCATGCCCATGCAGAGCATGGCAACAGCCGTCAACAAGACAAAGATCAATCCACGCTTCATGTCCACCTCCATATCCGACCTAGTGTCACGTCAACGATGAAATGGCGTAATATAACGCAGTTATTTTTTGTGCCGGCAAGGCATGTCTTGAGTTGCATAGTTGTAACTACGTGGCTCAAGACATAACGAAGCTGGCGCGAAAAAGAACAAGTTGTATGCGTCAGTTCGTCGTTGACGCGACACCAGAGAAGTTCGGCATATTAGCACGGTCCACCTGTCTGCACAATGGCCAAACAGCGCCGTTATCGCTTCATATTCCACTCTGAATGACCAAACTTCTCAGCACTCATTCGCATGGCTTCCTGAAGTTCGGCAGAAGTCGGCTCTGAATGTTGCCACTTGATTTGCATGTGCCGGGAAAACATTTCAGCCAGAGACAGCTCAACGTCAGTTATCGCGAGAGGTGTATCACTCCACTGGTTCAACCATCCAACATTACTCAACAAACCGGCAGACAAACTGTTTACATCAGATTTGAGAACCTTGCCCAACAACTCAAGGTCGATTTCAATGGGGATTGAGCCATGCTGCAAGAATGCCCGACCATGACGTTTCTGCGCGCTGCCGGCGACCTTGCGGCCGTTGATGACCAGTTCATACTGTGATGGAGCAGTGAAACAGATTGCCTTCATGTCATGCTGACGATCATCACGTAGTTTTCCGGGGACAAGTTGAGCAGGCAGGTCAAGCTGTATCAGGGTTTTCTGCAAGACTTCAGAGATAACCCGGTAGCAGTCAAGGATAGAATTACCAAACAGACCAGCATTGAATGGCGCAATAACAGAATAAGTCACTTCGTTATCATGCAGTACAGCGCGCCCACCTGTTGATCTTCGCACGACATCAAGACCGGCCCGATGGCATACGTCCAAATCCAGATCCTTGAAAACTGACTGAGCATAGCCAAGGGTGACCGTAGCTGGACACCAGCGGTAGAAGCGCAACACAGGCAGCGAATCACCGTTGGCGACAGAATGCAATAAAGCTTCGTCAAGGGCCATGTTCATGGCGCCGGTCTGAAAACCCGAATTAATTAATCGCCAGGTTTCTGTTGTCATACTCATATTTGGAGAAAAAGGAAAGGCCAGGAGAACCTGGCCTTTCACTTGTACCCTTTTTTCGTCAGTTACTCACAGCTTCAGGTTTAAAGATCTAAACGTTCAATGAAGCCGGTGTCTACATCACCTTCAATAAAATCTTTATTCTTCATGATGCGTTGATGAAATTCGATGGTTGTCTTGATGCCGCCGACAATAAACTCATCAAGAGATCGGGCCATGCGCTTAATTGCTTCCTCACGAGTATCTGCATGCACAATCAGTTTGGCAATCATCGAATCGTAATGCGGCAAAACTACATACTGGTCATAGGCCGCACTGTCGATACGCACTCCCAGGCCACCAGGCGTATGATAGCCATCAATTTTCCCCGGGAAAGGCGTAAATTTAACCGGGTCCTCTGCATTGATGCGACATTCGATTGAGTGCCCTTTGATCTTGATGTCCTTTTGTTTATATTGCAGAGGCTCACCATAAGCGATGCGAATTTGCTCCCTGATAATATCGACGCCGGTGACCATCTCGGTGACAGGATGCTCAACCTGGATACGGGTATTCATTTCCATGAAGAAGAATTTGCCCTGAGGATCGAGCAGAAACTCCATAGTGCCTGCACTGCTATAACCAATCGATTTTGCGGCATTGACTGCACACTCACAAAGCTCTTTGCGCTGAGAGGCAGAAAGCACCGGGCAAGGGGCCTCTTCAATCAGCTTCTGGTGACGTCTCTGAATGGAACAGTCACGTTCACCAAGGTGAATCAAGTTGCCATGCTGGTCCCCCAGGAGCTGGACTTCAACATGACGCGGGTTTTCACAGAATTTCTCGATATAGACATCGGAATTACTGAACGACGCCTGGGCTTCGGCACGGGCCATGGCGTATAGATTTGGCAGGGATGCCGGCGAGTGAACCACCTTCATCCCTTTGCCGCCACCACCGGCAGTCGCCTTGATGATGATCGGAAAACCGATATCTTCTGCAATCCGCTGGGCTTCCTCAACGGTCGGGACATTATCCTTGGTCCCCGGGAGAATCGGTACACCAACCTTGGTCACTGAATGACGAGCTGCAATTTTGTCACCCATCAAGCGGATATTCTCAGGCGTCGGGCCAATAAATGTCAAACCACAGTTCTGGCAGATTTCGGCGAATTCTGCATTTTCGGCAAGAAAGCCGTAACCCGGGTGAATAGCTTCAGCATCAGTCACTTCGGCAGCACTGATAATCGCCTTCATGTTGAGGTAACTTTCACTGCTCGGCGCCCTGCCGATACAGATGCTCTCATCGGCAATCTTGGTGTGCAGGGCATCAACATCGACATCAGAATGCACTGCGACCGTCAAAATTCCCATCTCTTTGCAAGCACGTATAATACGCAGGGCTATTTCGCCACGATTAGCGATCAGGATTTTACGAAACATCAATTCCTCCTCGTACCTTGTAACTTATAAAGTGAAACAAAATTGCGCCGGGATTTGACACACCAACAAGGCGTGGCAGAGGGCGCATAACACCGCTGTGTAACTGAAGCCGCAACGCAGTTGGCATGTCAAATAACCAGCAAGATGCGGCAATTTGTGGGTTACACGGTACTAGCAGCGTTCCACCTTGAAGAGTGCCTCACCGAATTCCACCGGTGCAGCATCATCCTTGAGGATTTCAACAATCTTGCACTTGAAATCCGCTTCAATCTCGTTAAACATCTTCATCGCTTCAACGAGACAGACCGTCTGGCCGGCTTCAACCACATCACCGACTTTAACGAAAACATCAGACTCAGGGCTGGGCTTACGATAGAAGCTGCCAACCATCGGCGAATCGATCGTCTCGCAAGAATCATCTTCCACCGATTTAGCTGGCGTTGCAGAAACCGAGGCAGCAGGGGCCGCTACAACAGGAGCCGCAACAGGAGCGGCGGGAGCAGCAAACTGCACATACTCCTTATCGGGCCCACGTTTGATGACAATTTTTTCCTCGGCATTTTCAATTTCAAATTCAGTGATATCAGTATCAGTAATTATTTTGACCAACGCCCTTAAATCTTTGATGTCCATTGGAACTCCTCCTTTATCACCGGCACTGATCAATCAGTCCGGGCAGTATGTTGAGTCAGTTTAACAGAATGTTGCGAAACGTCTTGGGAATTTTTGTCAGGGTCTGACACCCGGACGCAGTCACCAGGGCCATATCTTCAATTCTCACCCCACCGACGCCCGGCACATAAATGCCGGGTTCGATGGTAAATACCATACCTTCTTCAGCAATAGCCTTACTGCGTGGCGACACAACGGGGGCTTCATGAACTTCCAGACCGACACCGTGGCCCAGACCGTGACCGAAATAATCACCAAAACCACAAGCATTGATATGGTCTCTGGCAATTCGGTCAAGTCCATTTAAAGCCACGCCGGGTGCAACTGCAGCCAAAGCACGGTCATGGGCTTCGAGGACCGTATCATAAATAGTACGAAGTTCATCAGAAACTTTACCGAGGGCCAAAGTAATCGTTTCATCAGAGTGATAACCTGAAAAACGACAACCGAAATCGATCGTCACCAGTTCACCTTCGCCTAGGACCTTGTTGCTGGCGATTCCGTGCGGCATGGCACCACGCAATCCAGACGCGACAATAATATCAAAAGCCTTCTCTTCTGCACCAAGTTTCCGCAAGGCAAATTCCAGGGCCAGGGCTATTTCATCTTCCCTGACGCCAGGCTTGATCAGCGCTTCAACCTCGGCGAGAGCGACAAGGTTCAAGTCGGCAGCGTGGGCAATTTTACTGATTTCATCCGCTGATTTGTGGAGGCGAAGACCTTGCAGCTCATCCGTGAAATGAAACCATTGCCAGCTCGCATCGCCTTTCTCCTGGAATGCGTTGACGATGCTGAAGGAAAGGTCCGCTTCAAAGCCGATGCGTGTCACTTCAGATGTTAACAGTTGGGCAATGACACCGTCGATTTTGATTTTATATTCTTCAATACAGTCGGCCGAGACCTCTTCATGAGCCTGTGTGGTATATCGCGAATCCGTCAGAAAAATAAGCTGATTTGAAGTGACGATCAAAACACCATCGCTGCCACAGAAACCACACAAGTAACGAATATTTTCAGGTTGGCAGAAGATCAAGGCATCCAGATCAAGCTCCGACAGGAGATTGACAGCCTTTTGCCTGCGGTGTGAATAAGTCATGAAAGGTGGGAAATCAGACCACGCAAGGCCAGATGATAACTCGTTGCGCCAAAGCCGGAGACCTGCCCGACGACCACACCGGCAACATATGAATGTTGACGAAAGGCCTCACGGGCATGGATATTGGACAGGTGTGATTCTATAACGGGAAGATCAATTGAAGAAATGGCATCACGCAAGGCTATGCTGGTATGCGTCAAGCCGCCCGGATTAATAATGATACCGACAAAACCATCGCTGTCGGCAGAATGAATGCGATCGATCAGATCTCCTTCATGGTTGGACTGGAAGGCGTCGATTGCTACCCCCAGCTCTACGGCAAGAAGAGACAGGGATTCGTTGATATCTGCAAGTGTTTGTCGTCCGTAAACCTCTGGTTCTCTTTGGCCAAGAAGATTCAGGTTCGGCCCATGTAATATCAAGATGCGAATCGACATTTCAGCTCAATTCCTCAATCAGATTAAATCTCTCACGGGTCATCAGATAACGCCCCTTACCGAAATTACCATCGTGATTGATGACCAAGGCAACAAAATACTCTGCATTAAGCATCCGGATCACAATAATAAAACGATCAGTACGAATGGAAATCTCCTCCATTTCACCAAGGCTCAGGATCTCCGCAGTCTTGCGAATCTCTTTGAGGACATTTGAGTATTCCACCACAACCATCTGCAAATCAATTTCTCCGTCTGGAGCAAAAAATTGATCAATGGCAATGCCATCATATCCCATCAAGACAGCGCCAATTCCCCCGCCGGTTTGTTCAACAATTCGTTGCAGAATTTCGCTAAACATTTGCTCTCCCCCGTTTATTTTCTCTTCCCCGATTAATTGCAGTCAACCAGCCATTTAAAACAGTCAGAATTGGCCGAGCTTCAGGTTCTCCCTGGATTTCAGGTGATTCTAAAGGGGCTTCCGCTGACATAGTTGAGGCTTCAGGTGGCACTGTTGCGGACTCTGGAGATACTGTCTCCTCAACAGAGGCCAGCACAACTGCTGACGAATCGATTTCCGTTGACTGCTTACCGCCCGGCCTTCCCGTTTCATCGATGGACGGCTCCTGAATCTGCAACATCCTTTCTCTGGCTGCATCATTGTCAGGATTCAGCCTGAGAATATCCTGGTAGACTTTTACTGCCTTAGCCGAAAAACCCTGTTTAACATAGATTTCAGCCAGTGTTGCTGTGGGGACAGGTTCCCCCACCTTCTCGGGCCTAGTTTCATCCGGAGGAACAGTTTCCTGACTGTGAGATGCTTGATTAATTCCCGCCCAGGGCCTGGGAAGATCCAGAGCATTAAGCATATCTGTTATTTTTTCGTCGCCAGGGTGGAAGCTTTCCGCCTGCTTCAGGATCCTCCGAGCCTGGTCACGCTCACTGCGAATCAGGTGCAAGCGGGCCAAACCAACCAGAGCCGCCTGACTCTGGCGATCAATACTGAGAGCTCTTGCATAAGCACTCATAGCTTCATCGATATGCCCCATCTGACCCAGGACACGACCCAGGGTCGAGAATCCAGGGCTGAAATGTGGCAGCATTCTCGTTCCCAGGCGTGCCGCTTCCATGGCATCGTCCATCAGCCCGATCTGACGATACGCTTCTGCTAAGGGAACGAACGCGGTAGACTTGGGGTCCTTGGCAACAATCTGCAGATAACTGCCGATCTTGCCAATCAAACTTCCGCCACTGCTTGCCGATGTCATCATGCCTCTTCCAGTTCTCGTATCCATCCGAAGTTTCCAGATAATCCGAAAGGCCACTAGCAGCCTGTCGGATTATCAGGATTGAAGCGAAAACTTGGTCGTTTGAGACCAGATTTTAGCTTGTTTGAGAGTAATGGCTATAGCTATTTGTCGAAAAGGAGCTGAGGTATGGGCCAAACGAACGAATTTGCAGCCAATTCATTGATTGATCGACAGGCTGCTAGGTTAATAGTTCGCCTAAATATTTATCCAGGTCCTTGACCTGATGCAATTCAGCAGAACCTATCCCATGATTCAAAACGACTCTCAGCACACCATCTTTAACCTTTTTGTCTCGTTGCATCACAGTGAGATAATCCGTAACAGCAAAATCTGGAGGTGTAACGGGCAGGTCAAAAGAGGCCAACAGATCAACAATTCTTGCAACATCTTCGGCAGAACAGAGGTTAAGCCTTGCCGAGATGCGAGCGGCCATAACCATACCGATTGCTACCGCTTCTCCATGCTTGATAACACCATAGCCTGCAAGGGTTTCAACAGCATGACCAAAAGTATGCCCCAAATTAAGGAGCACGCGTGATCCCCACTCTTTTTCATCATTTTCTACAACATTCGCCTTGATTTGGCAAGACATCATTACCGCGTAGGTAAGCGCCTCGGTAGAACGATCGGCCAGAACCTCACGATGATCTTCGAGCCAGGCGAAGAACTCCGCATCATGGATAATGCCATACTTTATAACCTCAGCCAAACCTGAGACATACTCCCTTTTCGGCAGCGTTTCTAAAGCCAAGACATCTATATGAACATGCATTGGTTGATAAAAAGCTCCGATCAGGTTCTTGCCTTGCGGATGATTAACACCTGTCTTGCCGCCGACTGAGCTATCAACCTGGGCCAGTAGTGTCGTTGGAATCTGAACATAGGGGATTCCTCGCAAGAAAGTTGCAGCGGCAAAGCCCACCATATCACCGATAACTCCGCCGCCAAGTGCAATCAGACCGCAATAACGATCAAACCCTCTTTCAATCAAGACATCATAGATGTTTTCGAGGGTTTCAATCGTTTTGTATTGTTCGCCATCCGGAAGCTGAATCACACTAACCTGACGACCTGAAACGACCAGAGCATCCACTGTTTGTTCGCAATACAAGTCACCAACGGTCGGGTTTGTAATGACAGCGACTTTAGTTGGAAAATCGACAGCATTCAGTGCTGTGCCGATATCGGCAAGGATTCGTTCTCCAACCCAGATGGGGTAACTGCGATCTTCAAGTCCAACAATAATCTGGTTCATGGTGACATTTCCGATAAGTTTTCCAAATGGAAAACAATTATAAAGCAGAAACGATCCTCTCAGCCACTTGCAAAGGTGTTAACCCATCCGTCTCGACGACAAAATCGGCATCCTCGTAAAAAGGCTGACGCTTGGTCCAGAGTTGCTTCACATTATCCCAACCGTTCGCCGGGTCTACAAGAGGACGATCGACACTCTGCTGTAAACGAGTCTTTAATATCGGCCAACAGGTCTTTAAGTAGACGACCCGTCCGGAAATTTTCATTTCATGACGATTTTCATCACGCTCAACGATACCACCCCCGGTTGCATAAACCGCACATGGTTGCAGATGCAGGGCTTTCAATGTTTCAGTTTCACAATCCCTGAAATAACCCTCGCCCTCGACAGCAAAAATCTCTGTAATTCTACGACCCTCACGCTGCTCAATTACTTCATCAAAATCAACAAAAGGACGTTGCAACAGATCAGCCAACAATTTACCGACGGTCGACTTGCCGGTTCCCATAAACCCTGTCAGGAAAATGTTTATAGATACCTCAGAGTTCATATTTACCAGTGATCAGTTGAAACAGAAAAGGACAGGGATATCCTGTCCTTTTCTGTTTCATATTTAATACTTCACTTTTAAGGAGTCACGATACGCGGCGTGATAAAGATCAGCAACTCACGACGATCCCGGGTTTTTGTGGTTGATTTAAAAAGGTGACCAAGGACCGGGATATCCATAAGGATCGGTACACCGGACTGAGCGTCTCTTTCATCTTCAATAAAAATCCCGCCAATAACCGTAGTCTGTCCATCGCGGACCAGGACTTTGGCCTCGGCCTTCTTCTCATCAATAGAAACGGCATCACCTGTCGCAGTCGGTACAACGACACCAACAGAACTGTTCGAAACACTGATATCAAGGAGGATACTACCATCCGGATTGATTTCCGGTGTGACCTCTAACTTCAATTCCGCATTTTCAAACTTCACATCTACGCCCTGGTCACTGACCGATGAAAACGGAATTTTGGTACCTTGCGATATGATAGCTGTTTCACCATTCAAAGTTGTGATACGGGGGGTTGAAATAATCTTACCTTCACCGGAGTTCTCCAAAGCCGAAAGACGCAAGTCAATATTAAGCTGGCTTTCAATTGCAGAAATGCCAATTTTCGTGGCAAAGCCAGAAGCAGCAGGATTGATCACAGGAATCAGAAACGCCCCTCCCATGCCGGTTGCGACATCGTTCACAGAGAAGCTTTCGTTGCCATTTATACCATCTTGCTGGTAATCAAAATTCCACTTGACACCCAGGTTACGTAAAAAGTTAGTACTCGCCTCTACAATGCGAGCTTCGATCATGACCTGCCGTTCCGGTTTATCTATATAGCTGATCATCTCTTGCATCTGTTCAAGCACTTCGGCAACGTCACGGACAATAAGCTGCTTGTTCCGTGAATCAGCAACAATGGAACCGCGCTCTGACTTGATATCGGACAGGAAGCCTTTCATATCATCGACCGAGGCATAACTGATTTCGAAGAGTTTTGTTTCAAGAACGCCTTCCTCGATTGCAACTATCTGCTCATTTCTGGCAGCCTGGTCCATCTGTCTGATTTTTTCCTTGGGCATAATGCGCAGGACATTGCCCTGTTGTAGCTTACCGAGGTCGGCAGTCTGCAGAATCAAATCCAGCGCCTGATCCCAAGGCACATCAATCAGGCGCAGAGTCACAGTGCCCTTCACATCACTACTGGCAAGAATGTTCAAGCCGCTGACTTCACCGATAAGTTGCAGAATACTTCGGACCTTTGCTGAATCAAAAACCAGGGTGATCTTTTCACCGGTGTATCGTGTAGCTTCTTCAGCCATCTCATCTGCTGTCACTGGAGTCGCGGTTGGGGCAGAGACTTCAGCAACATCGCCCTGTGGTACTTCAGGGACAACAACCTCTACAATGGATACAGCAGGAGGTATCGGCTCAGCGTATGCACCATCGTCAATGACCAGACGTACAGTAGCGCCGTCCCGTTCAAGAGCATAAGCCACCGGGCCTTTAAGTTCTACAGCAACACGTACATTTTGCTGGTCACCATCTGTCACGGTGTAAGGTATGACAGATGTTACTGCACTTGGGAATGCAGACGCATCAATCGTTCTCCGTAGAAACTGACTGATCGATGAGTTAACAATCTCAAAACGCACCAGATTACCCTCTTCAACAGGGCCCGTAATCTTGGCAACCCCGGAGAGTGAAACGGCAATGACACTTCGTCCATTTTCGTTGATAAAATCAATCGCTTCGACAACTGCAGGTCCCATTGCCTTAGAGGGGGCAACTTTAACAGCGGGTTTATCTTCAGCAACTGGAGCAGGAGTCACCTCACCCCAAGTCACCAGAATATCAGTGGTACGACCTTCGACAAGATGTTCCGGTAAGGTATTTTCACTCGCATCGAAAACCAGCCGGGTTTTATCATTGTACACCCCGATACGCATCGTCTTAAAGCCATCAGCGACAGCAAAGTAACGTTCTTTGAACCCAGGGCGCATGCCATAGACATCCACAACCAACCGCGGCGGGTTACTCAGGGTGAAATATTGATATTTACCTATTTTGCCGTTACTCTCGAGAATAGCGCGACCTGCAGAGATTGCGACGTTGCGTAGCACATAGGCATCCTGAGAGACAGCAACACTGGCACTTTGCACAGGGGCAGTCGCTGACTCCTCTACGGTGTCCTCCTTGACTGCAACGCCAATTGCTGGAGATTTTGTACTATTGTCGTCAGTTGCAAAAGCGACGCTGAATTCTTTTCCATCCAGGCTGACCTGGTATTCGGTGGTTTTCTCCAGGAAGATCTCGACGCGAGTCAATTGACCGGAAGCCAAGTTGAAACCGACAATCCGAACTTCCTGCACAGCGCCCTGGCCGACAGAAATCGTTTCAGCTATATCGGCGACTTCCATTCCAGGAAAATCTACAACAACGCGAATTGGATCAAAAGAATCATATACCGTATAACGGTAACCGACAGGATTGGCTGTTTTAATGATGACAGTTGGGTTAGTTGTGTCAGCACTCATAGCAACAGCGATCATTTTATTTGCCTGATCGGCACCCCAGGCCACTCCGCTTCCCAACAGAAGAAAGGCGACAGAACCAAGAATAAAGTGCCGCCAGAAACGGGTCGTCCGACTCTCCCACAGCTGACCTAACAAGATATTTACCCCACGCATTGCTTAGACTCCTTCCCGCTTGGGAACTGTAATTTCCTGAATATTCTCGATGACATTCCCCTGAAAAATCGTAATATTTCTCTTTCACCCGGATGGCCTCAGTACTTATACTAATAATGACGCCGTTATTTTTGCCTATTTTGACACCCTTGGCGAGAATATACGACTTGCCATCAGGTGCAACGACCATCGCTTTCGATTCGCCCTTACCGACGATAACCCCAACGAGCTTAAACTGGATCAGGTCATATTTCTGCAGCGGTGTCGCAGGGCTCTTCTGATTTCCCAATCGGCTTTCTGATTCTGGACAAAGGCACAAAGGGATCACGTCGTCCTTCAGTGGTATAAACAAACGCTACCTCTTTTTCCACCTCAGCCTTAACTGCAGGAACAGAAAGCTGCTTTTTAGCAGGAGTCTTTACTGCCGTTGTTTTTTTCGATTGTTGTGATGAAGAAGGTTCCTCCGAACAACCGACCATACCGGAGAAGATGAAAACACCACAAATCAGACATACATACCAACGTGTCATCTCAAACCATCCTTATTTTTCAACAAAACGGAACGTGGTCACCTTTGCATTTGATTTTCAGGTCAGCAGTGCCTCCCTGAACCGAGGGACTTGACAGGTTCAGGTCACTGATGTTGACAATCCTCGACAGCATCCCAACAGCCTGGGCAAACTCGGCGAGTCTGATGATATGAACCAATTAAGTCCAGAGATGCCGGGTACTTCGGCATAGAAGCCCTTGTTGACTTCGCCTCTAGGCTGAAAAGAGACAACTTCAAGGCCATTATCTCTTTGCAAGGGTTGCCAGATTTGTCAGAAGAGTCGGGATTTCCTTTTTGTTGGGGAGTTGTGTCAGAGCCTCTTCAAGCAGCTTTTCCAGTTTAGCGAATTCTGCCTTGAACTTCGGCAGGTTGTCAGCTATCTGCTTCTTCTGGATCAACTCAGCTTCCAGCCGAACAATGTCCTGATCCATGTCAGCCAGTTTTTCATATTCCGGCAACCACAAGAACCAGACAAAAACACCTGTTATCAGAACTACCAGTACACCTAAGATTGCAAATCTCTGGTAGAGAGGCAGCTTAAAAAGTTTTTCAACCTTTGGATTCATCGACTAACGTTCTCCCTGAGCATTCGGTAGCGACTATTTCTTTGTGTCCGGTTTTCTGTTAACAGTCTTGCAGGTTAAATCGAATTTTTGAAACTTAATATTATCCTGCGTAACCTGTTTTATGACCTTAAGCTCTACCCCACTAAAAAAATCCGAGGCTTCAAGATTATTCATAAAGAGTGCTACGGTTTCTTCATTGACGCCGACACCACTAATCTTTGCACGTCCCGGGTTCGCCTGAAACTTGGTCAACCACAACTTGTCCGGCATCGCCTCATAGAGTGCATCAAGTATATACAGGGGGCCAACTCTGGCCGCCTTCAGTTGCTCCAAAACATCCAGCTTTGGCTCGTAACTCTTTTCTGCCGTTTCTTGAATTGGTTCACCTCGCCAATCTTTTTCTTCAACCGCAGGATTTCTGCCTGCTTTCTGGTCAATCCGAACCTGTCTATCCTCAATTTCACCAGCAACATACATATAGGCCGCGCCACAAAGTCCGGCAGTCACAATCAATGCCAGAACAACGACCATTAACTGGCCCTTGAGCATCTCTTTTCTCTGGGCAGCCTTTACGGGCAGAAGGTTTATACGAATCATTTGTCTCCCATCCTTCTCATAGCCAGGCCGGCAGCTACCGTGTAGATCGGTCCCATAGCCTGCAGGTATTCAGGGTCAAAGTCTTTTTCACTAAAGGTAATCTGACGCCAGGGGTCAATCACGTGAACTTCCACACCGAGACGATCTTTCCAGAGACGTTTTGACCGCCGGTAGCTTGGAGACACCACCGGTGATGTATACTTTCTGCACCTTCTCATCTGAAGATGTCGCCGAGAAGAAGTCTATTGAGCGCTGTACCTCCTGAGTCAAGATCTCGGTCGCATCTTCTATAACTTCAGCAACCGCATCAGCAGCGATATCTTCGATTTCACCGCCAAGCTTAACTATTTCTGCGTCTTCGTTGTTTACTCCCAGGCGTTTTTGAATCTCTTCGTTGTATGAAGTTCCACCCACTTGAATATCGCGAGTAAAAACTGACATGCCACCACGCAATACATTAACATTCATGGAACTCGCGCCCATATTGATCAGAGCAACGATTTCATCCTCATTTGTGCCGTAATTCGTTTCAAAGACATTTTCAACGGCAAAGCAGTCGACATCCATAACTTGAGGGTTCAAACCGCATTCTTTGAAGAGTGCGACATAATCACTGACAAAATCCTTCTTGGCAGCGACCAGAATAACATTCATCAAAGACGCATCATTCGCATCGGGGCCAAGTATCTGGAAATCCAGATTCACTTCAGAGATTTCGAACGGGATATATTGTTCCGCTTCCCACTGAATTGAAGCCTCCATTTCCTCTTCTGTCATTATCGGCAATTGAATTTTGCGGATAATGACCGAATGGCCGGAAATCGAGGTAGCGACATTTTTTGTCTTGAGCTTCTGGCTTTCCACCAGACCCCTGATAACATCGACAATGGAACCCGAGTCCATAATCGCATTATCAACAATAGCTTCAGGAGGCAACACGGCCATCCCAAGTCCGGCTAACTGGTAACTACCTTTAGCCTCCTTAAGATGCACCATCTTTACTGAACTGGAGCCAATATCGATGCCAATTACGTCTTTTTTCTTTTGGAATAACATGTATGCCCCTGGCCAAACAGCTAACAATACAAACAATTCAAATTGAATCCATACTCTGAACAACCGTAATCATCACTACTGAACAACCGTAATCATCAGCAAATAACATACCAAACATCATTCATCATCAGGAAAAACTTCATTGCGGTCGGTCAGCTTGAGCCCAAGTGCCAGTATAATCTTGCGCTTGGTCGACATACGGCATTCCGCACCATTCTCAATCCGATCAATAGTAACCGGTGAGACACCAGCTTTACGGGCGAGTTCTGCCTTGCTCATCAACTGGGCTTCTCGAATCTCTCTGACTTTGTTTTTCATAAGGCAACCTAAGTTATAGTGAATATAAATTATGCAAAGTTAGGCCTAATTGTAGATAAATTAAAACAATTGTCAAGCAATTATACCTACATGCAAACCATATGGTGGTGGTAAATATCACAACTAGCGGCATTTAACACAAGATCAGGGGGCTCATTAACCAGACAACCACAACATGGGGTAGATAATTTTTTTGCATTTTTTTAGGAAAAACAGGAATTTCAGGGGAGCAACAGACCTTATTTACCAGAAAGATTGCCATATCTGCAGCAGAGCGCTACCGTACCAGCGCATGAGAGGATCAACGGAATCTACGAAGAAAATATAAATCAGAGCAGCGGCGGAGAGAAATGGACCAAAGGGCACGGCAAGCTTGCCATCGGCCTTTTTAAGCAACATTAAAGGGACACCGACCAACGATCCCATCAAGGAACCGATAAAGATAATCGGAAAAATCGCAGGCCACCCCAGGAAAGCCCCCAGCATGGCCAGAAGTTTGACATCACCGAACCCCATCCCCTCCTTTTTGGTCAGAAATTCATAGCCAAGGGCAATGACCAGCAGAGAGCCACCACCAAAGACAATACCTGCCAGGGACTCCTGCCAGGTCACCCACGGGATAACAAAAGAGCAGAGGAAACCGATCGGAATTCCCGGCAGGCTGATTACGTCTGGAATAATCAGATGATCAAGGTCAATAAATGTAATCGTCACAAGCGCTGCGGAAAGCAACCAAAAGACCGGTGTAACCGGGTGAAAAGCAAAACGATAAAAGATGAGCGCGAAGAGCAGACCGTTAAGAGCCTCAACCAGAGGATATCGTACGGAAACAGTCGAGCCGCAGTAGGCACACGTACCCTTAAGAAACAACCAACTGGCAATCGGGATATTATGATACCACTTGATGGTCGTCAGGCAATGCGGGCAGCGCGAGCGTGGCTTGACGATCGACTCTCCTGCCGGAATGCGATAGATGCAGACATTCAGGAAGGATCCGATCACAGATCCGAGGACAAACACTGAGGATAAAAGCACTATGAGTTGATGTGTCAACATCCAGTCAGACCTTTTCTGATTCGAACCCACATTCAGCGCAGAATACGTCGGCTTTCATTTCTGCGGTTCCGGCGGTGGATATAAAAGGGCCGACAAAAAACG
>PVMK01157781.1_pt1 | contig 16718 bp, 11 predicted proteins | sample 1853481 | NCBI WGS metagenome assembly PVMK01 (sample SAMN08533507, study PRJNA380276) | Marine sediment metagenome, whole genome shotgun sequencing project.
GCAGAAAAGCGCGTGTACCATAAACAACGCCCCACATATTGACATTAATCACTCTTTCGAAAGTCTCATAGCTTACTTCATCAAGAGGGCCATTTGAGGTGAGACCCGCATTATTGATTACCACATCAACCTGGCCGAATTTCTCGACCACCGATTCGGCAAATTGCTCCGAAGCGGCGCGATCGGACGCGTCGACAATAAATGTGGCCACGCGATCTTCGTTCAACCCAAGTTTTTCTACTGTTTCCTCGAGACCGTTCTCGTTGATATCCGAGAGAGCCAGGCGGCAATTCTCGCCCGCGAAGCTAACAGCCAGGGCTCGACCGATACCCGAACCGGCACCGGTAATTACGACTACTTTGTCATTTAAATTTTTCATGGTGTACTCCTCACACAAACGTCAGCTATGGCCAGAAATTAGGTGCAGATATTTGAGGCCCCGTCCGACCGGTAGCCGGCGAATTGAGTTATTGCGCTACCGTAGAGGCACAAACGCCGGACTAAGGCTCTATCTGCGATGGAAAAATGATATACCGGCGAAGATAATCAGGGAATTTCCATTTCGGACAATGACCAATTACATCCGGACAGGTGAGCCATTGTTGCCCGATAGTTTCGAACAGCGATTACAAGAACAACACTTTTATGGGGATGTTTTCTGATGTGGATAACGATGGCCTGAAGACCTTGTGGGTTCTCGAGGAAACCTGTAGCGCTTAGATAGGCTATTTGATGTATTCATCTGCGTATTGTCACCCAGAGGCTGTTACCTGGCAGTACTGGTCATGTATAGTCAATATCCGGTTTTGAGTGGTGACTAAAATGGCTAAACTCCAGTGGATCAGAATCAGAAGTGTCGACTTATTTCGATACCAAAGACTTCAGCAGTTTCACCGTCAACGCGATCGAAACTAAACGTTGGCTCTATGCTGAAGTCGCCCACATGAAAATCATAGGACAGCCCAACGCGGACCAGGTCTTCAGTATGCCCGTGGGATCCGTGCACACGTTCTTCACCCGCCCCTACTCCAAATCTCCAGTGGTCGTTCGGGTGCCAATAGACTACTATGCCCATGTACTGGGTTTCTGGGATAAACCGAATATGAAGTCGCCGGCCTAATCACCGCAGTGCTGTCACTGGTCCACATATGCCCTGCCCCAATTGCCCCTATATACGCATCGTGATACCGCGCTCAGCCATGTAACGTTTGGCCTCGGAGACGGTATGCTCACCAAAATGAAAAATGCTGGCCGCCAATACTGCGTCTGCGCCGCCCTCGATCACCCCTTCTACCAGGTGCTCTAGATTACCCGCGCCACCTGAAGCGATCACCGGCACGTGTACCGCGTCGCTGACCGCCCGGGTCAGCCTGAGATCGAAGCCTTTCTGGTGCCATCGCCATCCATGCTGGTCAGCAGTATCTCGCCGGCGCCATTGGCGACCATCTTTTTGGCCCATTCCACCGCATTTATTCCAGTAGGTTTGCGCCCGCCATGGGTAAATATCTCCCAGCGGTCCATCTCCCCAGCGTCACTGACTTGCTTGGCGTCAATTGCAACTACGATACACTGGGAGCCGAAGTGCTCGGCCGCCTCATTGACAATGTCCGGACTGTAGATCGCCGCCGAGTTGATAGCGACCTTATCTGCACCTGCATTTAGCAACAATCTGATGTCCGCCACCTCACGAACACCCCCACCGACTGTCAATGGGATAAAAACCTGCTCGGCAATTTTTTCCACCGTATGCAGTGTGGTATCACGCCCCTCATGCGTCGCGGTAATATCGAGAAAGGTAATTTCATCAGCGCCCTGGTCGTTGTAGCCTTTGGCCACTTCAACCGGGTCTCCGGCATCGCGAATATCGACAAAATTTACGCCTTTCACGACTCGGCCGCAATCGACATCAAGGCAAGTAATTATGCGTTTGGCCAGGCTCACTATTTCAGTCCTCTCCTATATTTTCATATTCCGGATGGGTACCGCTCAAGAAAGGATGCATCACTAGTGCGAATCAGAGATTTCTTCCTGGTCCTGCTGAAATAAGCTTGCAAGCATTTCACGACTGTGCAAACTATGTTCTATCTGTGTCCCTATGTCACCATCAAGCTCAGCGGATTTTTCAAGCACTTGCCTATCGTGGCGTTCGAAAATTTGCACCAGGTTGCCTGACTCAAATTCGCTAAAGCCAAGTTCTTGCAGCACCAGTCCGGCAGCTTCTAAACTGCTGCCCATTAGCTCACGCACGATGGTACTTACTCCCTTCTGGCGATAAAGTTGCTGGCTGAACCTGTTATGGCCGCGAACCACTAGTCGAACCTTCGGGTAATGCTTTCGAACCACCTCAGCCACTCGTAGGCCTTCTTCTTCGCTGTCCAGGGCAACCAGCATAATCCGTGCATGCTCAATACCAGCTATTTTTAGCATGTCCAGGCGGCTGGCATCACCATAGAACACCTTATTGCCGAACCTGTTTACAAACTCAATGTGCCCAGCATCATTATCCAACGCGGTAAAAGGTATATCGTTGGCAGCCAGAATTCGGCCGGTAATCTGACCAAAGCGTCCGAATCCCGCGATGATAACTGCGGGTTCATCATGCTCCCTGACATCATCGTAGACCTTGGGGCAGTTTGGGGTACTGAAAAACTGACTGTGCATAATCACCAAAGGTGCAGTCAGCGCCATTGATATTCCAACAATCAGTGTCACCTGGTTGGCCAGAACCGCTTCAATCAAGCCATTACCTGCTGCCTGTGTCATTACCACGAAAGCAAATTCTCCCCCTTGTGACAGCATCAAGCCGACATGCAGTGCGTCCTTCGAAGATTGTTTAGCCAGCCGCAGCAAACCCCAAATGATGCAGGTTTTGACAAATACCAAGGCGATAGCAGCACTGAGTATCAACAGGGGTTGTTGGATCAACAAACCCAGGTCAAGGTTCATGCCGATAGCGATGAAAAACAGGCCCAGTAATAGCCCCTTGAAGGGTTCAATTTCCATTTCCATTTGATGCCGAAAACTGGAATTTGCCAACAGCACACCTGCTACAAAGGCGCCCATTCCCATCGAAAGGCCAGCCGACTCCATCCCCAATGCGGTGGCCAATACGATTAACAATGCAGAAGCCGTCATTACTTCCGAGCTGCCGTAGCTTGCCATCAAGCGCAAAAAGGGATTGATCAGATATTTCCCGATCAGAAGTACTACCAGGATAGCCCCAAGGCTTATATACCAGGCCGGATCGCTAGCAGACGATGGAGTCGCCAGGGCATCCACCAACAACAATATAGGAATGACTGCCAGGTCCTGCATTAACAAAATGCTGAAACCCTGTTGCCCAGGGGGGCTCTTGAGCATACGGTGCTCATTCATCAGTTGAATGGCAAAAGCGGTGGAGGACAACGTAACCGCCAGGGCTATGACCAAAGAGGTGGCCCAGTCACCGTAAATGGTGATCAACGCAGTACCTATCACCAGCGCCGTGATAAGCAGCTGCCCTCCCCCTGTCACAATCACGGCATTACGCAATCGCAGAAGCTTTTCTGGCTCCAATTCGATCCCGATCAAAAATAGCAATAACACAACGCCAATCTCGGCAAAATGCATAATGGTGCCGGGATCGTTTACGAAGTTTAGTAGGAATGGGCCGATTGCGGCCCCCGCAACCAGATAGCCCAGGATGGCACCCAGTTTGAGTTTCTTGAAGATAGGCACCGCAATGACAGCTGCGCCTAAAAATACAATTGTTGAACCCAATAAGCTCATTAGCGTTGTCTCCAAAATGTAGATTGAAAGTACAATACGAGCTTATTCAAGACAAGACCAGGCATGTGGGGAAGGCCAAAAAAGATTGGGACACACGTTCAGCACCTACCTCGCACTCAGCGCCACTAGTCGCTCAATCCCTTACGCGTCCATGGAATTACCAATAGTCTCTCGTAGGCTATAGGTTCACCCGATTCTTCACTTATGCCGTAGCAGCCTTTTTCAAGCCGGCTAAGTGCATGATCAATTTCAGCTATCGTCTGATTGTGCATATCAGCCAGGCCGCTTGCGCGAGAGACTACTTCTCTCTGACTTGCAGCTTCAACTACATCTGTAAGCGAACAATCTTCTTTCGCGACAATTTGCCGATTTAATACATCCAGCGTATCGTGAAGTTCACGACGTTTGTCCAGCAAGAGGCTCTTTAAGCTCTCGAGCTGAGAGCGATTAAGCCCGGCATCGGTATTTTCTTGAATTTTCACTACAATAATTCTCCTGAGAACTCCTGTGTTGGCGCCGGTCGGTGTATCATGCATATCTGGCCTTGAGATACTCTACAATATCGCCTGACTCTGGCATCCATCTCTCCTCACCGCCTGGGGAGGTAATGCGAAGCACCGGTACAGTGGCTCGCCCCCGAGCTTTGATAAGATCATCACGATCTCGAGGGTTCTCGAAGATATCGCGCAGCTCTACGTCTATACCCAGGCGGTCTATTGGGGACCTGGCGATGGAACAAAACGGGCAACCAACGAAATGATAAAGTATGAGCTTTTCCTCTTCGAGGGCATCCGTTGCCGAAATTGCCTGGCGATGGCCATTTTCCACCTCTATGAGACGTTCAGTACAATTACTTTCAAATTCGATGTTCATAGGAAGCCTCCCTCTGTATTCCACAGTCGTGGATGGTTATACCCTGACATTGGACCGCAACGTCATGAGTGACCAGTATCGCTGAGTACCGTCGGCAAAGATGTGTGGGCACCTGGTGAGAAAGTGTGCATAACATCACCCGATGTGTGATGGAGTAGGGTCAGGCACACAATGTGTGTAGTGGGGCTAGCCTTGTTCGATTTGACGGATGTGTCTGGATAAACGCGCGAGCATAAGCGTCTGATTGATTGGCTGCTGGAGAACGTCATTGGCACCCGCTGCCAGGCAGCGCTGAGCTTCCTCTTCACTGCCCGTGTCGCCTATCAAAAGAATGCAGATATCGCTGCCATTGTGCAGGTGCCTGATACGCTGACAAAGTTCTAAACCATCACCATCATCATCTAAACTTACGTTGATCAGGGCCAACTGTGGCTGGGGTTCCAAGCCTGCAATTTCAAGCGCTCTCTCAGGCGTGTTGGCAACCATAACGCTATAATCCTGCTTGAGGACATCGATAAGCGGCTTTCTTCCCCGAATGTCAGCATCAACCAGTAACAGCCGCGGTTTCAAGATTTTTTGTGTGTCATCCAGTATCACACTGGACCTGGAACCAACTGGTGCTATGACTTTGGTGCTCACTGAGGCGTTATCCGCGGGAGGCAGGGATTGAATTTGCTCACAGGAGCGCTCGAGCAATAAGTGGAAATCCCTGAGCAGATCCTCACTGGGCTCTTCCTGCTTACGGCCGCTGGCCTCGAGTTCAGCTGCAGCGCTCGCCAGGCGTGTAAGGCCGAGGCTGCCTGCGCTACCTTTGATACTGTGGCTTAGATCGGCAAGCTCCTCAAACTCCAGGCCCTCCAGGCGAAGCTCGGTGTTGTATCTATCGGCAAAATCCGTCAGCAGTTTCAAATACAGCTGTTTATTGCCGCTACAGCGCTCAAGGCCAGCAGTGAGATCAATCTCAAGGTCAAGATCAGCAATATCTATGCCGGCGATGATGCTTGCAGCAGTCGGCGGAACAAAACTGCGGGCGGGCTGTGGTAACCATTGGTTGAGTAATTCCCTGAGTACGCTGGGCTCCAGCGGTTTACTCAGGTGATCGTTCATGCCTGCGGCAAGAAAGCGTTCGCGGTCACTAACCAGCGCGTGAGCAGTCATAGCAATCACCGGCAGTGTGGCCAGCTGTGGGCTCGTGAGCGCGAGCGCACGTAGTTTTGCGATGACCTCGAGCCCACCCATTACCGGCATTTCTATATCCAACAATAGCAGATCGTAATGTGTATCATGTAAGGATTGCAGTGCTTCATAGCCGTTCCCAACAACGGTGACCTCCAGCCCCTGTTGCTCCAATAGTTCCCGAACGATTTGTTGACTGATTTCGTCGTCTTCGGCAACCAGTATCCGGTAAGCCCGATCAAAGCTTCCGGGGAAATCGTCCCCTTGTTCCAGTTCACGCTGGTTGTGGAGAGCAGTCTGTAAACGATTCAAGCTGGAAGGGTATTGTAACTGCCGCTTCAGCTGCATAGTTGATAGCCAGCGAGGCGGGGCGGAACCTGCCGCCAGCAATGGGTATATATCCAGAGAAGGATATTGACTGACAATATCAAAGAGAAATCTACTTGTCGGCAGGGCTGGTATTGAGATGACTAACTTTTCATATTGATCGAGATTAAAACAATTAATATCCGTGCTCGCCAGCGGCAACTGTACAGCAGTATGGCCGAGCAAGGCGAGATGAGCCTGCATAGTATGCCCGATATTCGCCTCAGCGTAGAGAGCGACCCGCAAAGGCGTGGAGTGATCCAGGGCGTGCTGTTGCGCGAGGCCAATAGTTGCGCAGAAGGAGATGCGGCTTCCGCTATCCGGATGGCTGTTGATATACAGTTCACCCTGCATAAGCGAAACCAGCTCGCAGCATAGGCTCAGCCCCAATCCGGGGCGCAGAACTGACTTGGCACTCTTATCGATGACGCCCTCAACAGGTTGTCCAGAGATACCGCAACCACTGTCTGCAAGACAAAAGCGAAGCGTAAGAAAGCTCTCTTTTTGTTCCATGATCTCGACGCTGAGCTCAATGCTACCGCGCTCAGTAAATTCAATCGCATTCATCAGGAGGTTGAGAAGCAATTGCTGCAGGCGCATCGCATCCCCAGCTAAAGCGGGAACGATTTGATCTGGCAGTTGGAGATCCAGGCGTAGCCCTTTTTCAACAATCCGTGCACTGGCAATGTCTATCAGATTGTCCAGCACGTCATCCAAAAGGAAGGTTTCATGCTGTAGACTAAACTCTCCACGTTCAAGTTTACTGATGTCAACCATGTCGTTTACCACACCCAACATATAGAGGGTGGTACGATGTATTTTTTGCAGGTAGTCGCTGGTAATATCATCGCTATCGCGTTGCAACGCCAGGTGGCTGAGCCCCATGAGGCTATTGATAGGGGTCCGCAGTTCGCGGCTGACCCGGGCTAGAAAATCACTCTTGGCTCGGTTTGCCTGCTCTGTTTCCTGGTTCGCTTCGTGCAGCAAATTCAAGGCTTCTTTTAATTCGATTTCAGCAATTTGTCTTTGTTCCACCTCGGCCTGCAAACGCACATTCCAGTCCTGCACCTGGCGCTGCATCAGTGCCTGACTGGCGGCTATAAAACGATGATCGATTTCGGGAAGGTGTTTTCCCTCGCTCCACCGCTTGGCATCCTGTAATTCCTGGTCGTCCAGCAGCCACTGCTCGTTCTTATCAAGCTGCCAGTGCTGTAGCTGCTTGGCATAGGGGCGTCTCGCATCGAGTTGTGCCTGCAACCATGATTCATCGAATACTTGCCTGTAGACCTCAGTGCGCGAACGGATTACACCCTGTTCCACTGAGATAAGACCGGTGAGGTAAAGTCGGCTGTAGTCGTCGATATCTTCAACATCGAGGCGTTCACCCTCGCTGGACAGCATCTGGGAATAGGTGGCCAGATTGACGATGCTGTAATCATCGTCAAGCAGCATTCTGTCGCGAATAGTGCGTAAGTGTTCGGGGTTGTCGTTGCTTTCCCAGTTAGCAATAACCAGCGCCTGTACAAGATTATCCACGCAAGCCTGGGCGGAAAGCGGGCTATTCTCTGAGCAATTATCAATAATGAGCTGGCAGATTTTCTGGGTCAAAAACGGCTGTCCTCGAGTCCAGGAAAAAACTGCATTCAGCAGTTCTTGAGCGTCGTACTGCAGATCCTGCAGACCCGCTTTGAGGGGCTGGCATTCGCTGGATGTAAACCCCTCCAGGGCAATGGCACGGCCGATGTTGAAGGGTGATCGCCGGTTGTCACTGATCAGGTCCGATGGCAAAGCAACACCGAAAAACGCAAACCCGACATTACGCATCCTCGCGTCGTCGGCGCGTTGATTATAGCAAGCGCGAATGATGGAAAAGAAGTCATCGGCAGGAAATGGGAGGCTCAACACCGAGTCCACTTCATCGAAGAAGATAATGAGTTCTTGCCCAGGATAGTGCTGTAGGAGCTGTTGCTGAAAAATGGCCGCAAACTTTTGTGCAGGTGAAATATCCCCAAGGGAAGTCCACCATTGCAGCATAGTGTCGGTCTCGCCCAGCTGGAAACCGCGCCACAACTCTGAAGTTACCCCCGCATACCATTGCTCGCTGCTAACGTTTACGCTGCCGATGCGGCTCATATCGATAAAACAACAGATGCAGCCCTCCGCCTGCAGACGACTTTTAACACTAAGTAATAAGGAAGATTTACCCATTTGACGGGAATTCAATACATAACAAAGCTCACCTTGCTTCAGCGCATTGAACAGTTGATCATCGGCCTCGCGCTTTATGTAAATGGAGGTGTGTTCGGAGATACTCCCGCCGATCTGAAAATTAGTGGCTGGGATGTTGACCATGACTAAATATTGGCCAGCAGGTAGTCGGATAGCAGGTGATTACTGGTGACCGCTTTTCCATCCTTGATCGAGAGCAAACCCAGTCGTTCCAGCTGGTACAACTCAATACGGCTGAGTTCCCGGCCTGGTTCCTGGTGTAATTTCTTGAATCCGGCCACAGCTGTATCGTTGTTGGAAAAGTCCTGCAGGAGCTGTTGCATAAAGTCGCTGTAAATCCCTCCGGCATCGGTGGAGTGAGATAGCAGGGACTTTAGGGCATTAGACGGGCTCTCAATGAAGGTTGCGGAGCTAGCCAGGTGGTAGAGGGCCAATTGACACAGGTATGGGTGGCCGCCTATGGCTGTTAAAAGCCGCGTGACGGGACTGTTGGCCATACCATCGGCTCGCCAATTGAAACCATAGACCGCCGCCAGGTTGGCCAACTGATCACCGTCAAAGGGCTTGAGGTCTATGGGCAGGCCGACATTAAACGGCGACAAATTCATATCTAGTTGCACATAGACCTCGGTTGAATAGATCAATATTTGTCGCAATTTTTGCATTGCCTGGTTGTGCTTCGACTCCTCATGCCAGGAACGCAACAGAGGTAGAAAGTCCCGGCTGACGGTTTCATAGTCGAACAGCAGGTTGACTTCGTTGATGACCAGTACCAGTGGCTGATCAAGGCTCTCCAGCACATACTGTTGCAAATAATTGCTGCAACTTAGCTTGCTGCCTATCAGTTCGTTCCAGTATTCATCAAGTTTTTGTTCAATGTCCAGCTGCTGACAGATATGCAGGCAGAGCCAGCGTAACAGCCGGTCCAGGTCTCCGAGGATCGCGCTGTCAGCCTGCATAAAGTCAATTTTTACAACGTGATAGCCTTCACTGTCAGCCTGATCAATGATTCTTAGCATCAATGAGGTTTTCCCCATTTTTCGCGGTCCTTTGATACGTAGTACCGAGCCGGGACGTGTGATTTCCTGGTAGGCCCTGGCCTCTTCTTCCGTGCGTTCTATGTAGAAAGGTGAACTGAAAGAAATTCCGCCTCCGGGATACACGAGTGTGTGCTTTCTCTCGTCCAGGTTGCTGCTTAATTGCTCCTCCAGCAGGGGACGGAAATTTCGTTTGGTAATATTGCTACCTGTCTGGGTGCTGAGTTCGCTCCATAACTGTGAACCGGCTTTGCGTACGTAGTCATGATCGTAACCGGTTTCGTCGGCAATAATGTTATATCCCTTGCCCTCCCATGAGAGGCGAAACACCTCAACCTTAATAAGGCTAAGCTTGTCCGCGGGGAGTAGCCCGGTCAAAATATCCTTTGCTTCCTGATGGTTCATAAGATCGTTCAGCTCCGATTATGTGGCAGCTGTTATCAGCCATTTCAAGGGCTATCTCAACAGTGTACCCTGTGTTTCTGGCCAACGGCTACAGCTCAACACGCGCTCTTAGTTGATTCAGCGCTTCCAGGGATAGTTCAAAGTCGTAATTATCGATGGCGTTCTTTAACTGCCCCATTTCGAGTACGCAATGCCCTAGCCCCCCATGTGACTCCAATTCCAGGAACAGGTCACTGGCATCAGTATTGTTTTCCCGCAGAAGACCATGTATTTGGTCAAGAAGTAGTACCAGCTTTTCCGGTGCGTCACTTCCCGTCGCCTGCGATACCACTTTCGATACTGCGTCCGATGGGAGGGGTGCTTGTGCCGGGGTGATCCAGCGAGCCATTGTGACAAAAAGCTCACGTATTTTTACCGGCTTGCTGATGTGATCATTCATACCCACCGCGAGGACTTTTTCCCGGTCGCCGACCATAGCATTAGCCGTCATCGCCAGAATCGGGAGTGCGTGGTACTGGGATTGCTCTCTAATTTTGCGCGTGGCCTCGTAGCCATCCATAACTGGCATATGGCAGTCCATCAATACGCCGTCGAAGGCTTGTTCCTGCAGGCGATCGAGGGCTTCCCGGCCATTGCCTGCCAGCACAGTGACCATGCCATTGCTACGCAGCAACTCCTGGGCAAGTTCCTGATTGATTTTATTGTCTTCGACCAGCAGTATCCTGGCACCGGCCAGAGAAGCGACGGCAGACGCCACTTCTTCCTCTCGACTACTGCTTCTACGGTCGTGTTGTAACTTACCATCTTTGGAATGCATAACTGCATCCAATAAGCTTGATGGCGTAACTGGCTTGGTCAGAATGCTGCGTATATTGACTCCCTCAGCCGCTCGGCTTACTTCCTCCCGACCATAAGCGGTCACCATAATAACCGTGGGGGGTTGGTAGTTATGCTGGTGTTGTATGTGTTCTGTCGTTTGGATACCGTCCATCTGTGGCATTTTCCAGTCCATTATCACCAGCTGGTATGGGTCGCCATGGCTTGCTTGTTCCAGTAGCGTTAAGGCAGCTGGTCCACTGTCCGCCTTATCTGCGCGCAGTCCAAAGCCTTCGAGCAAGGTGCAGAGTATTTCTCGAGAGGTGGCGTTATCGTCGACCACCAATACTCGCAGGGATTTAATTGGCGCTGAATCTTGTAACGTCCTGTACAGTGGCATTTGGTTTTGCTGTAGTTGCAGCTGCGTCGTAAAATGGAAGCTGCTGCCGACCTGCTCTTCACTTTCTACCCAGATCTCCCCGCCCATTAACTCGGTAAGCTTTTTACTGATAGCGAGGCCCAGGCCGGTACCCCCAAACTCCCGTGTAGTCGACGTGTCGGCCTGGCTGAAGGGCTGAAAAAGAGCCTGTTGCTGCTTCTCGGAAATGCCCACGCCGGTATCACGTATAGTGAATTGCATTGTCAGTCCGTCCGCATTCTGGCTTAACACCTTCGCGCTCACCACCACTTCACCTTTGTCAGTAAATTTGACGGCATTGTTGCCAAGATTGACTAACACCTGGTTGAGACGTAATGGGTCGCCTATCAGCCCACAAGGAAGGTCAGCTGGCAAATCAAATAAGAGCTCCAGGCCTTTTTCTTCGGCCCCGAGACCGACGAGGTTGGCAAGATTGTCGAAAACATCCTCGAGACGGAACTCGATATTCTCCATGAGCAGCTTGCCTGCTTCTATCTTGGAAAAATCCAGAATATCGTTAATGATACCCAGTAGTGACTCCGCTGAGCGGTGAACTTTGGTGATATAGTTTCGTTGTTTTGCATCCAGCTCGGTTTGCATTGCCAGGTGAGACATGCCGATAATGGCATTCATTGGGGTGCGAATCTCGTGCGACATGTTCGCTAGAAATTCGCTCTTGGCTTTATTCGCTTTATCGGCCTCCTCTATTAGCCTTACCTGAGCCGCTTCAGCTTGCTTCTGCTCATTAACATCCATTGCGAAACCATCAATTAAAGGCGTATTTCCTTCACCCTTATCAAAATAGATTCCAACCGAACGAATCCATCGCACCTGCTCATCTGCCGTTATAATTCTGTAGGTAATATCGAACACTCCTTTTGTTTCTACAGCCTTATCAACAGCTTCAGTTAAGCGATCAATATCTTCAGAGTATGTTAAGTCAATCCAACGAACCTTTCCTTCCACAAAGTCTTCGGCAGGATACCCCGATATTTCTTTTGCACCTTCGCTATAATAAACAACGGGCCATCCCGGAAGCGCCTTCACTCTCCAGAAATGACCTGGAATATTATCGAAGAGTTTTTTGTTATCTCTTTCTAGCTGCTCAAGTTCACGAGTCCGATTTTTAACCTTTATTTCGAGATTATTTTTTTCAGCAGACAAAGCTTGCTCAAGAAGGAGCTCTGCCCTGTAGGTATGCAGGTATTCGAGCAGCAGACCAACAAAGGGGACTACATAAGCAATGATTTTAAGAAAGTGGGCAATATTGAAATGATTGTCGTAAAGAGCGGTGGAACCAAAAGCCATGTGCAGTTCCGTCATGATCTGAGGAATCAGACTAATCCACAGGGCATGAGTAAATAATGAAGGTTCGCGTTTATAGAACTTAGGATATAGCCAGGAAGCGCATATTATGTATAAGGTCAGCGGAGCCATATCCCAGGGACGAGTGATAAGAGAATCGGGATAAATGGTTTGAGGAAGCTGTGCTTGGGTGGCGCAATATACGATGATCGCATAGGCTATAAGCCCGAACGCACAACTCACCGCAAGGATAAACCGTAGGTTGGTGCGCTTCTTGCCTCTAACCAGGAGCAACCCAACTCCTACCATTACAATTGATGCGTTGAATAATCGGCTAATGGCCCAGGTAAAGGGGACCAAATTTTCATTGGGCGCAGTGGCTGAAATCAACCTATCTGCCGCAAGTGTGTGGAATGCATCCATACTACCTGCAGCAAATAATGCTACTCCAATGATAGGAGTAACGGCATCTCGCTTGATTTGAAAATGAGCAAATGCCAGGGCCGCTGTGACTATCGCCACGCTGAAAGCACTCCACTCCAATATGGTGTGAATGAAGCTTCCCGAAAAATTGACATACATCGAATCGAGCAGTTGATTCGCTGGTAGCTGTTTGGCTAGTTCAAGGTCAAAGGGGCGACTGGATGAGCCAAATTCAATTCCAGCCAGGTTCAGCAGGGAAGGCAGTATAGAAATACTTATAATTGCCAGGATGTAGGCAGCAGGAATTTTATTGACTGATGGCATTGGGTTTCATTCGGGCTCAATAACAGTTGGAAATAAGAATAGAAGTTATCGCCGCCAGAGTCCATAAAGCACTTCTAGCTGGGGCGTACCTGGTTTGACGTCCAATTTTCTTTCCCGGCCTGCCATCACTCCCTGCATTGGTGAAAGCCCTATATTCTTTGTGGCCAAATTGTACTCTTCCCCGCGACATCTGGCGGGCTTGCAGTGGCTTCCGTACTGGGCCACGTTATTACTACAGCTGGACACAGGCAGTAATCAGTCGAGCGTATTCCATTCAAATACCTCCCGCAAGCCAGGTCAGCGCACAGTGTGCTGACATGCCCGGTTCAGACCTGAAACTACCACGTATTGCATCGACTTCAACCGTTGAGCACAGGCCCGCGTCAAATACACACATTCGAGTGCACACATACCCGGAAGTGCCAGATTGCCATAATGGCCCCATGTTCGAGACAGCGCATCAAGGCGATGACCTGAATCAAACACATGAAACTGAAGCAATCACTTAACTCGTAATCACAACAGTAGGGAAATACAGACCATGAAAAAATTATCTTTAACAGTAGCTGCAGTCAGTGCCAGCCTTTTCGTTTTGAGCAGTGTCGCCAAGGCTGACGCGCTTGACCCCGGGTCAAAGTTTGTCAAGGTAGATTCCGCCGGTGCATACGTTTACAAGCAAGGCTTTATGCCCAAAGAAACCGTGGAGATCGATCTGTCAAAAACAGCCATGTTTGTTACAGACCCTCAAAATGATTTCTTGTCTGAAGGCAGCCCCGCCTGGCCCCTGGTTGGCCCAGGTGTGACAGCACATAACGTGGTCAAGAAGGAGAAGACACTGAAAGCCCTCGCTAAGGATGTGGGCATACCTGTCTTCTACTCTACCCATATTTACACGCCGCAGGATTTCGCGAACTGGAAGAGCCTGAATAGCATCGACAAGATCATGTTTGACCTGAAGATGTTCGCTGAAGACTCCTGGGGGCATGACTACCACCCCGAGCTGAAGCCGGATGACAATACCGTCGTTATGAACCCGCATAAGGGGCTGAGTAACTTTTGGTCTGGTGATGCCGCTATCCAGCTGAGGCAGTACGGTGTGGAAACAATCATTCTGTACGGGATGTCAGCCAACATGTGTGTTGAGTCACACGCTCGAGATGCGATTGAAAATGGCTTTGATGTGATCATCGTAGCTGACGCCACTGCAGCAGCGGGCGACGCAGCGTATGAGTCGGCTATTACCAACTTTGAATTCCTGGCCCACGAGGTGGTGACCACGAAGCAAATTATCAAAAGACTGGAAGAAGCAAAGCAGGCCAAATAGTCAGACGATTGGAAGAGCGGAAGATTGCTTCTGCTCTTCCTTTTCTACCTGGATAATTTTTCAGCCTGACAGCATAGCTGATGGCATCCGCTGGGAAAGGGCGGCGTTTGTATGTACTTATCGCCAGTTTATCGACTATAGCCGGAAAAAGTTGCCAGTGCGCATGTGGCCCTTAGAGGTATTAATCTAATGAAACATAGCCAAAGTACACTACAATGCATAGATCGCACCCCGAAAAATCTTCTCGGAAGACTCCTACACGGACAAATGAAAAGCACGCTGCTCACAGTCACCCTTGTACTAGCGACCTTCTTGGCACTTGGCTATTTATTCCCGAAGCCACTTGGGGAGGCGGTTGACGCATGGACGACCCGAAACATGTTTGTCTCCGCCGAAGCAGCGGACTTCACTCCCGGGCCGGTCACGGGGTCCCACTTTCCCGGCTTGGAGGCGGTTCACCAGGGGCGTCGCATCACCTCTATCGACGAGTTTGCGGGCAATAACGGCACCGTCCTGGTTGTCCTTCGCTCAGTCGATTGGTGTCCCTACTGCAAACGGCAGATGACCCAATTGCAGGAGTATGAAGCTTACTTCCGCATGTACGGGATCGCTCTGGTAGCAATTACTTACGACCCGCCGGATGTACAGCAGTCTTTCATCGAGCAGCACGCCATCTCTATCCCCGTGCTCTCAGATGAGCAGTCCATGAGCTTCCGCATGCTGGGAATCCTCAATGAGGGCTACCAACCTTCAGACAGTGAGTACGGGCTTCCACACCCCGGTATGATCATCATCAATCGAGAGAATGTCGTCGTAGGCAAGTTGTTCGTCGAGACCCCAACCCTACGGGTTGACTCAGCTGAAGCCCTGGTTTACGCCAAGCGTGCCTTGAACCTGAAAGGCCTTTTTGGTCCACGCTGAAGGAACGGTAGTGGCGTTAGAGTACCGCCTGGAGCCGATGGATCAGAACAGCCTGGCCGGGGGGTCCAATCTGTTCTGACCTTGCGGGCTTCGTTGCTTGCGGCTCGATTCAAGAAGCAATTCGACGACAACAACGCGCAGTCAGCAAGGGAGCCAATAAAACAATTCTTGGCTTCGCCCCTGTGTGCTGCAGTTCAGGAGTGAACAAATATGAAATGCTATTTCTCTTCGCGATTCCTGGCATTCCACATGAATACAAAGCAGCCAATAATGATGGCAATCAACAACGCACCCAGTGGCCAGGAAAAATCCATGGCCGCGATCCAACCCTGCTCCACGCCTATCGACTCTGCCAGCGCAAAAAAACGTCGATAAAGAGATAGAATAAGAAACCCGAATATTCCTACTGAAGCCAGGAAGCAGGAGTTTACTATCGATAGTTGAAGCCTGGTGAATCTGTCTCCGGCGGCGAAAGCCGAAAGAACATAAGCGCTTACAATAGAGAGAAAAACGGTAAATGCCATCAAAAAGTTCGATAACACTGCTGCTGCTAATTTGGCGACCTCGTATTCGGTCATTACTGTATACTCACTATTTGCCCAACATTTCGTCGAAGTCTAACACCAATATTGCTTTCAGTGGCGCCCACACCCACACCGCATTGGCTGCTACCAGAAAATTCGGTACCCGCCTGGCCAGCAATGATGCCAGCTAAGTAACCTGCACACCTTTCCAGAAGGCAATCCGGCCGGCGATCTCGCTCGCCGCCGGCTTTGGCTCAGGGTAGTACCAGGCCGCGTTGACATTAGGCTGGCCATCGACCTCCAGGCTGTAATAGCGTGCCGTTCCCTTCCAGCCGCACACGGATGTGTGGTCGCTGTTACGCAGGAATTCCTCATTGACGTCCCCTGGCGGAAAATAGTGATTACCCTCTACCACGACCGTATCGTCAGACTCCGCTATCACCCTGCTATTCCATCTGGCTATCATCGTTGGTCTCCCTATCGGCTACTACAGTCAAAAAAACACCAGCAGACGTGATTCCATACTCTCGCGTGCCGGCGCATCGGGCGGTGCCTGGCGGTTGTGAAATGCCGTATGTATCGAGCGCCGGGCTCGACCGTCCCTGGCCGAATCAAAGGTCTTTATGAGAAGCACCTCATGGCGCTCAATTGCCGGATAGTAGTACCAGCTATGTGCCGGATTCCAGCTGACCAGTTCCGGTTCCCCAATGCGCTCCTCGGCGCGCCTTTCACTGGCGACAAGATCGCCCGCAACAACTGTCGCCGCATCGCAACAGCCACTGGCCTGTTCAGGACAGGGCCTTGGATGG
>PVMK01124082.1_pt1 | contig 16714 bp, 12 predicted proteins | sample 1853481 | NCBI WGS metagenome assembly PVMK01 (sample SAMN08533507, study PRJNA380276) | Marine sediment metagenome, whole genome shotgun sequencing project.
GGAGTTGGAGCGCCAGGTCGATCGCTTGGTGGGAGGCAGCGCCAGCGAACTGCGTCTGCACCGAAAGATCGATACGACGCAGCTCGCTGGCGATGCCTCCCACCAGGCGATCGACCTGGCGCTCCAACTCCTGGAAGGCCTCCCCACCCGGCTTGCGCTTCTGCTGCCGACGGTGAAGGGTCTGGATCTTTCGCTCGAGCTGGGCGATGTGCTTGAAGGTCTTGAGCAGCTCTCGAACGTTCTTTTCTCCCCGCACATCCAGAAACTCGTCCGGGTCGGCCAGATCGGGCTGATGTCCACCCCTGTGCGCCATTTCGCTCAGCCGGAGGATCCTCCCCAGGACGATGGGATTGGCGGCGAGCCCCTGATAGACCAGACGCTCTCCCTCCTCGATGCGGCGGGCGATATCCACCTCGCCGGCGCGATCGAGCAGAGGAATCGTACCCATCTCCCGAAAGTACATCCGTACCGGATCGCTGACCTTCTCCTGGTCGGAAAGGCTGAGGTCGAGACCCTCATCCTCCGCGGCCTCGCGGTCGACCACGCCGGCCCCGTGCTCATCACGGTTCATGTACCGCCCTGGCCGGTCGATGACCCCGATGCCCATCACGCTGAGACGCCGGTAGATCTCCTCCAACTCGTCAGGGAGGCTCAGGATCTCGTCAGGTAGCAGCTCACAGATCTCGTCGTAAAGTAGATACCCCTTCTCGCGGCCGACTTCCATCAGCCGCTTGAGCGAAGGGATTCTGAGCTCGACAGCACTCTTTTCCATCAACACAGCCAATTCTCAACTCCTGCTCGATGTTTTCGAGCCATTCCCGGTACCGGTCCGGAGACAGATGACCCGTCTCTCCGGCTCCTGGCGCCGGTCAAGTTCCGTTTTTACTAATGCTGTACTCCCTTATCTGGGGAACGCAGACAACACCCCACACGCTCTCGCCAATGGCCACTTGCGAGTCGATGCCGGGCGTACCCGACCCCTCGAAATCTCTTCTAGGCAGACGGAAAGTGCCATTCTGCCGCCGTCCCTAGTAATGACGAAAACAGGCCGCGGTTTATTCCTTTTCACGGCTCGCGGGTTGATTTTACCCCAAAAGGGCCCAAATCTCCCAATTAGTTTTTTCCGCCCTTTCGAGGGGCTGATCGGGGTGCGCGAGGGGGTTGGAGGTCTACGGCTTCAGAATCGAAAAAGCACTGGTGTCATCGTCGGTCTTGGAGCCCACCGAGGTTCCACAGACCGAGCAGCGGTAGTCGAATTTGTTGCCGCTCGGAAGAATGATCAGCAGGTGCTTGCGAGTGGGAGTGGCCCGCCGACACTTGGGGCAGAAGAGCTCGGTCGCCTCGAATTCCTCGAAGGAGTCGGGTCGTCGCGTCATCGGTTCTCTAGCTGGGCTTCGCCCAGCCCTTCCCTACTACTTGTAGCGAACACCGTGCTTGATGACCAGGTCGACGTCCTGGAGCAGGTTGATGTAGCGGAGAACATCGCCGCGAACAGCGATGATATCCGCATACTTGCCCTCGGCGATAGTCCCGACCTCGTTCTCGACGCCCATCAGCACGGCCGGCCAGTAGGTGGCCGAACGGATGGCTTCCATGGGGTCGACACCCAACTCCCTGACCCAGATATCGAGCTCGTTCCAGGTCGACTGGCTGTGGAACTTCATCGGGATGCCGCTGTCGGTGCCTATCAATAGCTTCACCCCGGCATTCTGGAGCTGGCGAAACTTGTGCGCCAGGGTCGGCTTGCGGTCTGGAGTAATCTGGAAGTAGGGCAGCCGCTCCGGATGCTCGATCGAGGCCCTGATGTCCTCGACGATGTCCGGTGGCAGACCTTCCTTCCATGACGGGTCGTCGAGCATCTCGGGGTTGTCACGCACATACTCGTAGTTCCAGAGGCCCTCGATGGTCGGCGTCCAGAAGAGGGGTCCGATGTTCATTTTGGCTGCGCGCTCGCGGATCAGCTCCAGGACCCCGGCGGGATACTCGGGTGCCGTGGCGAGACCTGTGTGCTCGAAGCAGTCGACGCCGGCAGCAAGCCCGAGACGGATCTCCTCGGGTCGATGAGCATGGGCGACGACGGTCAGTCCGTGCGCGTGAGCCTCGTCGACAACGGCTACCAGCTCCTCCATGGTCAACTCGTCCTGATCGATCAGCTTGATGACATCGACGCCGGCGTCTGCCAGCTTTTTCACCTTGGCGCGGGCATCTTCGGGACCCATCACACCCCAGCGAAACAGCTCGGTCCCGGGATAGGCCATCTTCTGAATGAAGGGACCCGATACGTAGAGCGTCGGTCCGGCGATTTCGCCCCGATTGATGGCGTCGCGCACCGCGATGCTCGCCTCGAGCGGTGCCCCCAGATCGCGTGCGCTGGTCACTCCGGCCAGCAGCAACTGCTTGGCCGAGGCCGGCATGATCACCGACTCGAATTGGTCAGGATAGGTCTCGTCCCAGTAGGCATAGTCACTGTGACCGTTGATCATCAGATGGACGTGCATGTCCCAGAGCCCGGGGAGCACCGTCATCCCCTCGGTCGAGATCACCTCGGCACCGGCGGGCACCGGCAACGTGTCCACCTGCCCCACCTGAGTGATCCGCTCACCTTCGATGAGCACCACGCTATTGCGCAACAGATGACTGCCATAGCCGTCGATGAGCGTTCCACCCACCAGGGCTTTGATCTCGGCCGCCAGCGGCGGCGTGCCGGCCAGCCCCAGGGCACATAGGACCGTCAGTAATACCCCCAGCAGACAAACTCTAGCTGCCAGATTTCTCTTCATCTTCCTCCTCCAGTGTCGGTGCAAGCAGTGCCTATCGACCAAAAGTCTAGCAGTCCGTCGCACCTAGAGCCGATAACCCAAGGCTGGCTCGAGGCCAAGGCTTGGGATATGGTCATGGAGGGAGGGCGCCCATGAAGAACCCATTCGTCGTCGTGCTTGCATTGCTCCTCTGTGCCCTACCGCTCACCGCGGAGGAGTCGACAGAGGCCGAGCCATCCGCCGATCAGCGTCTCGAGAATCTGGAGAAGAGTCTGGAGGGCCTCTCTTTTTCCGTCGACCGCTTGACCAAGAAGGTAGACGACCTCCTCTGGTTCGAGCGGGTCGGAGACGTGGCCGATCTGGACAAGATCTACTTCCCCACCGTCCCCAACCCCAAAGCAGAAGAGACCTATGGGATCGAGAGTGAGCGGCACCCTTTCAGGATGTACGCCTACGTCTTCGTCCCCCAGGGGCTCGACCGGGGGAGCCGCCACCCGCTACTGGTCTTTCCTCATGGCGGTGTCCACGGTGACTTCAACACCTACTACACCCACATCGTCCGCGAGCTCATGGAGCAGGGATACGTGGTCATCGCTCCAGAGTATCGCGGTTCCACCGGCTATGGCCGCGACTACTACGAAGCGATCGACTACGGTGGCATCGAGATCGAGGACGTGGTGGCGGCCCGGGACTGGGCCGTCGAAGGTCTCGACTTCGTCGACGGCGGGCGGGTGGGAATCATCGGCTGGAGCCACGGTGGTCTCATCGCCCTCATGTCGGTCTTCGATCACCCCGACAAGTTCCAGGTGGCCTACGCCGGGGTTCCCGTCTCCGATCTGGTGGCCCGCATGGGTTACCAGACACAGGAATACCGCGACCTCTACTCGGTCGAGTACCACATCGGTGAGACCGCCTTCGAGAATACCGACGAGTACAAGCGTCGCTCCCCGGCCTGGAACGCCCACAAGCTGCAGACACCGCTGCTCATTCACACCAATACCAACGACCGCGATGTCAACGTTCTGGAGGTCGAGCACCTGATCAAGAGCCTACAGGCGGCCGACAAGAACTTCGAATACAAGATCTACGAAGATGCCCCCGGCGGCCACAGCTTCAACCGGCTGGACAGCTCGGTCGCCCACGAATCGCGGCAGGAGATCTACGCCTTCCTCGGGCGCTATCTCAAATGAGAAAAGACCAGGACCCGATCGACTTCTATGTCGGTTAGAACCTTCTGCGAGCCGTCGGGCCAGAGCAGGGTCAGCTTCGACACCCGGTCGGTCTTGCCGAGTCCCAGGTGAAAGCGCTGGTCGCTGACCGAAACATAAGAGGCGGCGATAACGCGATGGCGGATCAGCCGGTTGCCGCCAATCTCGACGGTCACCCGCAAGACCTCTGGCGCCTCGATCATCAGCCACGAGCCCCGGCGCTGGGAGTCGTTGCGCAACAGAGTCGGCGGCGCATCGACGTTGGAGACCGCCAGGTCGAGATCGCCGTCGCCGTCGATGTCCCCGACCGCCAGACCGCGACTCGACTCGACGACCGCGAGACCCGGACCCGAGCGAGCGCTGACGTCGACAAAGCGCCCCCCCTCATTGAGCAAAAGCAGATTGGGCTGCTTGAAACTGGTTTGCGACGAGGGCGGAGCCTGGTCGGCCTGCGGAAAGATGTGGCCGTTAGCTACAAAGATGTCCAGATCACCGTCGAGGTCGAGATCGGACAGCGTCGTGCCCCATGACAGCGGCAGGTAGGTCGACTGCTGTAGCCCGAGCTCCTGCGTCACATCCTCGAAGATGAAGTCCCCCAAGTTGCGATAGAAGGTCGAGACGTCCTTCCAGAAGTTGGAGACAAAGAGATCCAGCAAGCCGTCGTTGTCCAGATCCCCCGCCGCCATCCCCATCCCCGCCTGGGCATTTCCCATCCCGTCGAGCGCGGCGCCGCTCCACAGACCCACCTCTTCGAATACCCCGGTACCGTCGTTGCGATAAAGATAGTTGGGGTTGGAATCATTGGTCACATAGAGGTCGAGATCGCGGTCACCATCCAGATCGAGGGCCGAAACAGCGAAAGAGTAGAAGAGACCCGCGTCCTCGAGCCCCGACTCCGCGGTGGCATCCTCGAAACGGCCATCACCCAGGTTGCGAAAGTAGTGGTTACCCAGCCCGTCGAGACCGAAGGGGCCGGGCATCACCCTCAACCCCTCCCACAAGAGGGTGGGCTCCGCGAAGAGGACCTCCTCTAGGGTGGCATCCACATAGCCGGCCACAAAGAGATCCTGGTCACCGTCGGCGTCGGTATCGAAGAAGACCGCGCCTGTCGACCAACCCTCGACGCTGGGGCTATCCGCCACCGCAAGGTAAGTTCCGTCTCCCTGATTCCGGTAGAGGATGTCCGTACCAAAGTTGGTTACATATAGATCGGGAAACCGGTCGCCATCCACATCACCGGTGGCGACACCGGTACCCCACTGATCGTCGCCCACTCCCGCCCGCTCCGTGACATCCAGAAAGACGCCGTTGCCTTCGTTGCGGTAGAGCAGATTGCGGCCCCGCTCTGCGATCTCGGTGCCGTCGAGCCGCCAGCCGTTGACCAGGAAGAGGTCCAGGTCCCCATCAACGTCGTAGTCGAAAAGCGCCAGACCGGTGCCACCCGACTCCAAAAGGTGGGGTTTCTCCTCTCGACCACACCAGGTGGGAGCCTCGAGGCCGGCCTCGGCCGCTATGTCGACAAACAAGAGCGGCGAGTCGGACGCGGCCGCATACACGGGACCGCTCGCCACCCAGCAAATGACGCTCAGCAGAGAAAAAGCAAATCTGATGCGGGTGATCACTCCCCGGCCAGCAGGGGCTCGACCACCTGGGAAAAATCGTCCCAGGCAGCCTGGCGGGCCACATCGTCCTTGGCCTGCCGCAGCGCCGACGACGCCGCCAGTAGCTTCTGCTTGGCCTCGCGGGTGACGACCACATAGCCCGGCTCGAAGACGCCCTGCTCCTCACCCTCGGCGTTGAAGTGATGACCACCCTCGAGCAGGCGCTTACGGACACCGCCCATGGCATTGTCGCCTTCGTTGGCAAACAAAGCCATCTCAGCTGCGGCGCCCTCGTAATTACCCCTCTCGAACAATATCTTTGCCCCGTGCGCGTGGCCATCCAGCACTGCCACCACGAAGTCGTACTCGGCTTCGCGCATATCGAGGATGATGTTGCCGAGGGCATCGTAGGCCGCCACCACCTTCTCCGGTGTCTTCTGGGCCATGGTCGGCAGGGCGACAAGAACAACGGCCAGAACGACTAGTGAGATTTTGGTTTTCATCATCGACCTCCTAGAAAAAGGTTGACATTGGAATCGAGGTAGTCAGACAACTCGAATACTCTATTGTCTCAAATCGGTTTTGGCTCCACCCAAAAGGGTAGGGGCAGGCTCTAGGGTGTTATCCAGGTGCCGGTATGGCCTTCGAGGGCGTCACTGAGCTTGAAAGGGTCGGTAATCAGGGTCCGGCTGCCGCCACCCTCGATAAAGCGGCAAGCGGCGTCTATCTTGGGACCCATGCTACCAGCGGGAAAGTGGCCCTCTGCTTGATACTTGCGGGCCTCCAGCACCGACATGATGCTGACCGGTGTCTCCTCAGGCGTCCCAAAGTTGAGCATGACCTTCTCGGCCCCGGTGAGCACGACCAACTCGGGAGACCGGACTCCGAGGGCGATGATCGCCGAGGCCAGGTCCTTGTCGATGACCCCCTCCACCCCTTCGAGCTCACCCGATGGGGTCCGCGCCACCGGTATCCCACCACCACCGCCACAGATGACAAGGGCTCCCGACTCCAGGAGAGTGGTGATCTCGTGTTGCTCGATAATGGCGATCGGCCGGGGAGAGGGGACCACCCGACGCCAGCCACGGCCAGCATCCTCCTTGATGATCCAACCCCGCTCGCGGCTCAGAGTCTCTACCTCCTCCGCCTTGTAGAAAGGTCCGACAAATTTGGTGGGGTTGTCGAAAGCCGGGTCCGCGGCATCGACCTCCACCAGAGTGATGAGACAGCACACCCGGTGGGCCATGCCCTTCTTGCGTAGCTTGCCGCGCAGGACCCTCTCGATCATATAGCCCATGCCACCCTGGATGTCGGCCCCCATCAGGTCGAGCGGCAAGATCGGTGCTTCGTCACGGGCCACCTCGACCCGGATCATCTGGTTGCCGATCTGGGGACCGTTGCCGTGCGTCAATACCAGCTCATACCCCCGTTCCAGCAGGGCCACCACCCCTTCCAGACTGCGATCCAGATTGGCGTAGTCCTGCTCAACCGTCCCCGCTTCTCCCGGTCGAGTGATGGCGTTGCCGCCCAGGGCCACGACGGCTTTCTTGCCATGAGATCTTCTTGGCATGGACTTACTCTATCCGAGCGACCTGGGTGGGTGGGCCCTCAAGCCCTTTCTCCCCTCCGCCTTTCCTTTCGAACTTGGTCACATCCAGGCCTATCCTCAACGCGTCTCTAAACTCGACCGCCGCCATTCCTCCCGCCGGTCGGCCGGCTAGCTTTTCCAGATCCTCGATGAATTCCCACCAGACCTTCTCCCGGCGCGAGATCTCGTCGAGATCCCAGAGCTTGCCGAAGTTCTGGACGTACTTGTTGTGGCGGCAGAGCATGCGAAAGGCGTGCTGGGTGTTTGGGCGGGTTTCGCTCAGACCCAGCAGCCTTACATCGTTGCCCACCTCGTGGATCGGCTGCCCCCACTCCGAGTAGCCGCCGAAGATCGTGCCCAGGGTGTTGAGCGCCCGGGAGATCTTCTCTTGCTTCATCCGCTTGAGCAGCCTGGTCATGCTGGGCAGGGTAACCGTCCTGTGCAGCGTCGGCTCGGCCAGTTTGACCCTGATCCCGAGCTCCTCCTCGACCGCGCGGATCATCTGCTCGGAGGTGAGCCGGTTGTCAGTGGCCAGATGCACCCGCTCGCCCACCGCGGCCGGCTTCTTGAGCGCGGCGACGATCCCCGCCACTACCCGGTCGACCGGAATCATGTTGATCTCGGCCGATGGATCACCGGGAAAGACACACGCCATCCTCGCCAACATCGATCCTTTGGAGCGATCGACCCAGCTACCGGTGGTGGATCCCAGGGCCTCTTGCGCGCGGCCAAAGAGATTGACCGGGGCATTGACGACCTTGGTGTCGCCCCGGTTGTTCCCAGCCCTCGACTCACCGATGACGATCGCCGGACAGAGCTGGATGACACGTAGATCTTTGGCCAGCATGAAGCGCTCGGTCTCGATCGACGCCATCGCCTTGGTCAGCTCGTAGTAGTTGTTGTAGAAGTTGCGGGGAAAAACAATCTCGTCCTCGCGGGCCGTGCCCCGCACCTGACGCCCGTGGATGTAAGAGGTCTCGATGCCGAGGTGGGCCACGAAGGGGCTGTCCGGCGCCGACTGCAGGCGATGGGAGAATCGCAGGGCGTTGAGGGTGCCGGTGACATTGGCATGGAAGCTCTTCTCGTAGGGGTCGTCGAAGGCTACGCTGGCCGCGCAGTGGATGACATGGGTCAGCCGGGTTTCGAGATCCTCGATCACGGTGGGCTCGAGACCGAGGTCGGGCTGTTCGACATCGCCGCCGACAAAGCGGAACTTGGAGCGCAGGTCTGGGGTGTCGAGCCATAGTCGATCCAGCAACACCTCTCCCCGTTGAGCAGGTGATCGGGTTTCGATCAACTCCTGGGTCTTTCGATCACGGATCTCCTTCGGCCGGATGACGACGATCATCTCTTCGATATCGTCGTCGTGGGCCGCCTGCCAGATGATCTCCTTGCCCACAAAGCCGGTGCCACCGGTCAACAACACCCGTATGCCGGGAGATCCGTCGTTGCCGACAGCCTGCCAACGCTCCACCGCCTCCTGCTTGAGCGCCGTCAGACGGTCCTCGACCTCCTCCTTGGCAAGATAGGGCTTCTTGTAGTGGAAGTAGTACTCGCGATTCTTGAGACCAAACAGGGCCTTGGAGATCTTGGTGACGTCCTTCTGGCCGATGGCCTTGGCGATGACACTCGCCGCCCTGTGACCCAGTCGCCGCCTCTCCTTCATCTTTCTGCGGGTGGCCTCGGGGTCTCCGGTGGCCCGCATCATGCGGCTCATCATGTGGCGGGCAGAGATGTCGACGACGTGGTAGTCCCGGTGATAGCGGACGAGGAGCTGGTGCGGCAGGATCGGCTCATCCAGTACCTCACCGGTCACCAGGCTCACACGCTCGATGTAGCGGGCGGGATCGAGCTCTTCGGGTAGTGCCGTCTCTTCAGCCATGACCTTTCTGAATACTCCGGAAACTCTAAAATATCACTCCCGACGGGGAGGCGGGAGCCAGGTCAATAGATGAATTCTCGGATGTCATAGCGGCTCGCCTTCAACCCACGAGCCCGGATCTTGACGGCCAGTCGCTCCAGCTCCGACTCGATCTCCTCTTCGTCCATCGGGTCGAGCCGCTTCTCCACCCTTTGTTGCTGGTAGGCGGATCCACTCTGCTCGACAAAGGGAGAGAGATAGACCAGGTCTTCGGAGCTCAAAGGCATCGCTTTGAGCACCTTCAGGGTGGCCCGGGCGTGATCCTCCCGGTACTGACGACCGCCGAGTCCCACCATCACGATCAGGCAGACACTCAGCCCGGCGGTCTTCAACGTCGCCACGAAGGCCTCGAGCTCCGCTGCCTTCCCAGGTTTGTTGACCAGGGCCAACAACTCGTCCAGACCCGTCTCCATGCCGATGTAGACCCTGTCCAGACCCCTCTCCGCCAGCTCGCGCCAGTCCTCCGGCCGCCGTCGCTCGCCGCTATAGAGATCGATAAAGCCGTAGAGCTTGCGGTCCGGGAGCTCTCTCGAAGCGATCTCCAGCAGCGGCATCAAGCGGCGGTTGGAGAGTGCCAGGGCGTTGCCGTCGGCTAGGAAGATCCCGCGCCGGAGCAGCAGGCCCTTGCCCAGAAGATCCTTGACGCCGGCCACGTGGCGCTCGAACTCCTCGGGCTCCTTGACAGTAAAAGGGCGGTCCATGTAGAAGCTGCAGAACGTGCAGGCGTTCCAGGTGCAGCCTTCGGTCGCCTGCAGCACTACTGCCAAATACTGATCGGGCGGCAAGATGGAGATGGGTTTGTAGACCGCCGCGAACCGCCGGCGCTCGGCCTCGAGCTCCTCTCCGCTCCACCGCAGGATCTCCTCGTCGAGTCGCCGCCGCAGCTGATGTGAGGCTCCCGGCCGCGCCTCGCGAGCCACCGCGTAGGCCTCGTCGAGGATCTCCAGCCCCTCGTCGATCCCGAGCTGCCGGCGCTGCCGGGAACCGCGGCGGAACCGCAGGTGCACCTCGCTGCCGAGACTCCGTTTGAAGGTCTCACCCTCTCGGAAGTAGATGAGCAGCCTACCCTCGCGGTCGAAGGTGAGGGACCGTCCCAGCTCAGGGCTCAGAACAGTGGAACGGGGGCTCAGGTTCTCGAGCAGCACTTCACTTTCCAGCGACGCCCCCGAGCATCTCTCGGGCTTGCAGGATCAGGTCGACCGCCTGCTGGTGGCTGAACCGCTCCAGATTGATCATGATGTCGTAGCGCAATGGGTCGTCGGCATCGATGCCGAAATGGCGCCGAAGAAACTCGCCGCGCTCCTTCTCGATGCGCGCGATCTCATCACGGGCCTTCTTTGGCGACAGACCCGTCAGCTCGGCATGGCGCTCGGTACGGGTGGTGAGCGGCGCCACCAGACGCACCCGAAATCCCCGGCCTCCGGGCAGGACGAGGTCGGCTCCACGACCCACAAAGACAGAGTTTCCCTGTCGGGCCAGCGACAGCAGCGTCTCGCACAGACGGTGGAAGTAGTCGTTGCGGACAAAATCCCGGTCCAAGAGCGACCGCAGTGCCTCCTCCCACCAGGACAGATCGCGCTGATCCATCGAGGTGTAGATCTGCCGTCGAAAGTCGTTGTCGCCGGCCATCGCTTCGAGGATTTCACGATCGAAGACCGGCCAGCCGAGGCGCTCGCCCACCAGGGCGGCGACCTTGCGGTCGTCGACCCCCACCATCCGCGAGACACAGAGGAAGTCCTCTACCTCTTTACGCTTTGGCGTTGGTGTACTGATCCGCTGGGAGCGCGCCAGCTCCCAGTTTCTCATCTGCTTTTCGACCAGTCTGCTCAGGGCGGGATCGGCGGAGGTCAGCTTGATGGCCATGATTTGTCCCCCGTTTGAGTTTACTCCTTCTCGAGCCCGCGGAAGGATGCGGCGGCCACCAGATAGAGCGCTATGGCCAGGGCCGTCACCACCCTGAACCCGAGGTGTATCGCCAGTATCGGCGTCAACGCGGCGCTCACCACCGAGGCACTGCCGTTGATCCCCCACGCCCAGGGCACCCAGACCGGTCGCAGCCTCGCCGCTCGCTCGAGACCCAGTGGAAAAGGCATCCCCATCAAGAATGCCGGTGGCGCCAGCAGCGCCAGGGCGATGGTGACTTTGAGCCACACGGGCAGATGGATGGCCGACCGCAGCACGAGCGGCAGCAACAGAAGGTAGCTCAGCGACAGAGCCGCCAGGGAGAGGATCGCCACCTCGATCGCCGACAGCTCGGCGCCGAGAAGCGTCCGGGTCCGTCGACGCAACGCCTGCTCCAACCGGGCCGAGCTGCCGCTGCCGAGACCGGCGAAGACCAGAAGGGCGGCCAGTACCAGGGCCACCGCATAGAGCGGGTGACCGAGAAACAGGGTGAGCTTCTGGATAAAGACCACCTCCAGCATGAGAAACCCCAAGCCGAGCGCCCCGAAGAAGACCACCACCCGTGCCGACGCACCGGCCGGTTGCCCGGAGGGCCCCAGGGCACCGAGCGGCAGGAGGATGAGCACAACGGCCGCCACCAGCGCCTGTACCAGCGTCGCCACACCGATCAGATACCCCCACTCCACCAGTGGGGTGCCGCCCCTTCCCCTGAGCTCGAGCAGCTCCGGCAGCACGCTCCACTTGAAGAAATGGAAGAAGAAGGGACGATCGTCGGTCGCCGGCCGCAGGTTGAACTTGTATCGCTCGTAGAACTCCTCCCGATCGACACCCAGAAGGGCCTCGGCTCCTGTGGCCAGGTAGGGCGCCTCGAGCAGGTTGTAACGGTTGGTCTCCTCCGCCTCGATGCCGGGGTAAAACGCCAGGTCGAAAGAACGCTCCCGGCAAAAGCTCCGCAGGGCCTCCAACTGTCGAGGTGCCAGCGGCCGGCGGCTGACGATCAGGGTGGCAGTGCTCCAGCTCCGGATCATCGCCAGATGCTCGCCAGCGGCCTGGACACCCAGCTGCTCGAGCGCGGTGACCGCCGTGGCAAACAGCTTCAGACTGTCGCGAGGCGGCACCTTGAGCCACCGGTTGACGGCCAGCAGACCCTCCGGCTCGAGCCGGGAAAGGGCCTCGGCAAAGGACTCGACGGTGTAGACGTAGCTCTCGCTCGCCGACTGCGAACCGGCCGCCGCGACCGTCGAAGAATCCAAAGGCGGCACCAGAATCAGGTCGAATAGATCTCGCCCGCGGGCGAGAAAGCTCCTGGCGTCTTCGATGTGGACCCGGACCCCGGGACGGCGGTAGGGACTCTGGGAGGGCGGATCGAAAACACCGTCGACCAGACGGACGACCTGTGGATTGAACTCCACGGCATCCACCCATAAAGCTCCGTGGTGGAGCGCCGACAGGATTTCACCACCCCCACCGGCGCCCAGGATCAGGACCCGGGGCTCACTGAGCAGGTGGTAGGGCAGGGCCGACGGTAGGTAGTCGAGATACGACACTTCCCCACCGTTGCCGCCGACATCGATGACGGCCAGCGAGTCGCCATCGGTGAAGAGCCCCAACTGCTCGGGTAGCTCGCCTGGAAAGTCGAGGCTCAAGCCCGGAGCCTGACGAAAAGGGATGCGGGGGCTGGCGACCACCGACAACCGGCCGAGCGGGCTGGAGCTCTCCGCCAGCACCCGAGTGGCCGGGACCAGCATCGTCTTGCTCAGCCCCTTGTACTCGGAGAGCTGCGGGGTCAGCCAGCTCTGCGGCCAGACCCAGACAAACAGCACCGCGGCGATGCCAAACAGCGGCGCCGACTTGCGAGCTCCACCTAGACTCCGATCCAGCCCAGCGATGCCGGCCGCCAGCAGACCGAGAGAGCCCACCAGCACCAGGGCTGTCGTCAGCGGCGAGACAAAGAGCAAGGCGACGACACCGAGGGCGCCGACACCGGCTCCCACCAGGTCCGCACGGTAGATCCGGTGGATGTCCCGTCGGGCTCTCATCAGTGCCAAACCGATAGCGGTGCCGGCACTGAAAAAAGGGAGCGTCAACAGCAGATAGACCGCCCACAGCCGCCAGAACTGACGCAGGTCCCAGGCCATCTCCAGGGGATTGAAAGGCACTCTCTGCGCCAGGGCAAAGGCCCCTACCGCAAGCACGGAGAACAGCGCCGCACTGGTCATGAAGGCGAGACCGAGGCGCTGCTCCCGCTGCTGGGAATCGGGCCCCAGACGCCGGCCGGCAATCGTCAGAAAGGTGCCACTGGCACCGTAGCCCAGCAACGCCAGACTGATCACCATGAAGGCGAAGTGATGCCACTGGATGATCGAGAACAGACGGATCAGGAGGATTTCGTAGCCGATCGCCGCTGCAGCGAGCACCGAGACGGCGAGACGGAATGGCATCTAGCGGTCGCCGGTCAGCGGCACAAAGGCGACCGGAAGCAGCTGCCGGGTCGTCACCTCGCCCGCCGCGGATTTCTCCACCATGGTCAACTGTTGGACCCGGAAAGGTCCGCCCACGGGGATGACCATTCTGCCCCCGGGTTTCAGCTGGCGCACCAGGGGAGGCGGGATATGGGCGGCGGCGGCGGTGACGATGATGCCGTCGAACGGCCCGTGGTCTTCCCAGCCAAAATAACCGTCGCCGATGCGGGTGGTAATCCCTTTGTATCCCAGCCGCTCGAACCGGTCGGCTACCTCCCGGCCGAGCTCGGGGATGATCTCCACCGTATAGACGTCGGTCTCCAACTCGGCGAGTACGGCCGCCTGATAACCCGAGCCGGTACCCACCTCGAGCACGCGGTCACCCGGTTCCAGCCGCAGCAGATCGGTCATCAGAGCCACGATGTAGGGTTGCGAGATCGTCTGCCCATAGCCGATCGGCAGCGGCCGGTTCTGGTAGGCGTACCGCCTCTGGTCGGCGGGCACGAATTCGTGCCTCGGCACCCGCGCCATGACCACCATCACCCGGTCGTCGAGTTGGGCTCTGCCGATCTCCCGGCTGGTGAGACGGACATCGCGCCGGATCTTGTCCATCAACTCCTGACGCTGTTCCGCGTAAGGCTCCGCCGCCAAGATCCCCACGACCCCAGCCAGGAATAGCAGGATCGTTGCCAGCGCACACGAGGTTGCCGTTCTCATTGTCGAAGTCGTCCTACCGGCATGAGCGCCATGGCCTCCTCAGCTTCCCGCAGCTGCATGATGGCAGCGACCTCGTGGTCGTCGAAGGCCCCGACCAGAACCGCTCCGAGACCGAGGGATTGGGCCTGGAGATAGACATTCTCGGCGGCACACCCGACTTCCATATAGACATAGCGTCGAGCGCGCGCGCCGTATTTGATCGCCGTTTTCTGTACGACCCACCGATCGCCAGCACCGCGGGGGCCGAGTCGACCCACTCCACGCCGTGCGAAGCCGCGGCGAGCTTGACCCGCACATCCCCCTCGGCCACCGGCTCGAGATCGTGTTTGTCCGGCCGATATCTGTAGATCCCGACCTCCAGACCGTCCACCCGGGCCGCCACCAGGTAGATCTGCAACGGATAAAGGCCTCCAGCCGATGGGGTGGTTCTCTCGCCTCCCGTACCGGTGACTCCCTGAACGGACCAGAGGAGCTGACCGATCTCATCCAGCGTCAAGGATTGCGAGGCAAATCTGCGGATCGACCGGCGCTCACGCAGAGCTCCTTCGACTGTCACTTTGCCAGCCAAACGCGGTTCCGGCAGCGTCAACCTTTTCACGACCGATCCCTCCCGCTGCTATCGGTTGATGGAGGTCCATCCATGTCTTTATAACAGAGTTGCATGTCGATGAATTTCTCAGCCTCCAGGGTCAAACCGGCGAGAACGGAAGCAGACTCCAATAGGCGAGAAAGGGGATGAAAAGCAACGCCGCCAAGGCTACCGCACTGTAGTACCAACGAAGGAACGGACCGGCCGCCGGTTCCTGCCAAACCCTGGCCGTCATCCACGAGAGCAGAAGAGATCCTACTATCGACACGGCCCCCGCCGAGGTGAGCAGTCGGGGCAGATTCCCCACCTCGGCGACCTCGGCGCCGGCAATGGTCCACAACCGCACGAGCAGCGCGGAGAAACCGGTCAGCAGCAGCAGGTTCCAGCCACTGACGACCCAGGCGGCAAATCCGAATCTCGAAGTACGGGCGGCTTGACCTCCTCGCTTTCGGTCTATCGCGGCGACCACGGGGAAGGCGACGAAACAGCTTCCAAAGGCGGCCGCAAAGAGGAGCAGCAGTGCGAGTTGAACCGGCGCCGAGCCAAACCAGGACGGGCGACCTGGGTACAACCTCTCCGCTGCCAGGTCTCGAGGTTGCAGCAGCTCGGCCCCGGGGGTGGGCGGAATGGTATCGTCGGCTACCGCCCGCACCCAGTCGAGAGTCAGCTCCCACACCCCCGGCGCGTAGCGCCGCTCGCTGTGAATTTCGAAGCGGCTGCCGGTGGCGGTGAGGAAGAGCCCATGATCCGCTTGCGGAAAGATCGCCACGTGGCTGGGGCCGCTGGCCCCGCCCCCACCAACCGACAGCTGCTCGTACCGTCGGGCCGAAACGCCCACGGGAACCAGACTGTCCAGCTCGCCAAAGAGCGCCAGTACCGGCTGCTCGAGACGCGCCAGATCGGGTCGTGGGTCGTACTGCATGTCGAGTCCCGGCAGCCAGGGCTTGCCCGCCAGGGTGGGGGTCGCTTGCGCCCGGTAGAGAAAGTCGTAGGTCAGCTGCTCCATCTTCACCGCGATGTCCACCAGCCCCTCGGAACCGGTGAGATCCCGGATGTTTCTGGCAATCCGAAAGAGCTCCTGCTCCGCCGGGCTTACCGTCGCCCCCGAGAACGGCACCAGGAAGGCCACCTCACTCGATTCGACCGCGGCAATGGTCGAGATCCATCCCCCTTGACTGATCCCCCAGAGACCGATGCTCCCCGCGTCGACTGACTGGTGACGCCCGAGATAGGAGACCGCGCCCGCCGCGTCGCCCGCCAGTTCGCGCAGTCCGGCCTTGAACCAGTTGCCGGTCGAATCCCCGGTCCCTCGCTTGTCGTAATACAGCGCCGCGATACCAGCCTGGGCAAAGAGATGAGCCACCGGGCGGTAGGGGTGTCGGGTAGCGGCGCCCGAGCCGTGGACAAGAACGATGGCCGGATGGGGTCCGTCTCCGGGCGGCAACAGCAGGGTCCCGGCAAGCCACTCGCCGGCACCCTCAAAGACCACCTCCTCCTGCTGGTAGACCTCCACCGGCGGGTAGAAGAACTCGAGGCCAAAGCGGTTTTGCCAAGCCAGCCCCACCTCCTGCCCCTCGGCAGCGCGCACGATATAGATGACGTCGCCCCGCTCCGAATAGAACCGGTTCCGTGCGAGCGGGTGGAGACGAAGACGCTCCTCGCCGTCGAAGACAAAGAGATAGTCGAGCGTCCGCCCACGGGTCAGCAGCAGCGGGGCATCGCCGGGCAGACCGTAGGTGCCGATGAGTGGATCGAACTGCTCCGCGGTCAGCTCCACCGAGCGGCTGAGCTCGAATAACCCAACGCCGCCGGGAGTCATCGCTGCACCGCTGAGCCGATCGCCCTCGGTGGTCCCTTCGAACCGCCACTCGCCCTCCGGGCTGGGCAGTTTGATAGTGAACCCTGGCCCCTCGGTAACGGTCAACCTACCTGGGATCGCCCCCAGCCCTTCGGCGGGGATCCACCCT
>PVMK01119970.1_pt1 | contig 16712 bp, 12 predicted proteins | sample 1853481 | NCBI WGS metagenome assembly PVMK01 (sample SAMN08533507, study PRJNA380276) | Marine sediment metagenome, whole genome shotgun sequencing project.
TGCCAGTGATCGAAAATGGAGATTCCGTTCTGGTACACTGCAAGTCGGGTGTGCATCGCAGTGTAGCCCAGGCGGCTTGTGTGCTGATCGGTATGGGTTACACCGCTGATGATGCTATGCAGCTGATCAAAGAGAAGCGCGCAGTGGCCGACCCAGATGCCAGGCATATCCGCAAACAGATAGAGAAATTTGAGCCTTACTGGCGTGAGCGCCACCCATAATAATTACTCCCATCGATTGTTTTTATCCCAAAAATCATGGGGAAGGTTGTTTGAGTTGGGTCCAATACCGCCCACAAAAATCGCTTGATATGCCTCTCGAGCGATTTTCGCATCACTGCGCTTCTGGCAAAGCGGAAGGCTGGACCTCATGAGATTTGAAATTGGTTAATTGTACAAAATATTGAGTTGATGTATCACATCACAACCACATCATGGGGTTTTGACTCTCGCAGCCCCACAGAAGTCATACGTACAAAGACTGCCTTCTCATGCAGCTCATCAATGGAATGAGCGTTCGTATAGCTCATCCCAGACTGAAGACCACCAACCAGCTGTTTGAGCATCTCACGCGCAGAGCCGCGATACGGAACGATGGCTTCAACACCTTCGGATACATAATCCTCGATCTCTTCCTCTGAAAACTCACTGTCGCTCTCGCGAGTCTTGCGATCCATACTGGCTTGAAGGGAAGCCATGCCGCGTGATGCTTTATAGCGATGGCCTTCACGGGTGATCAGGAACCCCGGGCTTTCATCTGTTCCAGCAAGCAGGCTGCCGATCATGACTGTAGAGGCACCTGCTGCCAGTGCTTTTACGATGTCGCCGGAAGTGCGCACACCACCATCGGCAATGATCGGTATTCCCTGCGGACGTGCAACCGCGGCACAGTTCATAACCGCAGTCAGCTGCGGCACACCTGCCCCGGCCACAAGGCGCGTGATGCAGATCGACCCAGGACCGACTCCAACTTTCACCGCATCAACCCCTGCATCGATCAACCTTTGGGTGCCTTCGGCAGTAGCGACATTACCGCCGACAATTTGCGCCTTGGGGAAGCTCTTGCGAATTTGGAGTATGATATCGATCTCCTGTTTCGAGTCACCATGCGCAATATCCACCACAATGCAATCTACCCCGGCTTCCAGCAGCTGCTCAACCCGATTTAGTTCAGAGGCTTTCACACCCACTGCGGCTCCAACAGCCAGACGACCACGTGAATCCTTTGTCGCCAGGGGATATTTCTCTAATTTCGTTATATCCTTTACCGTGATCAAGCCAGTCAGAGCACCATTCGAGTCCACAAGGGGTAATTTTTCAATGCGATGCTTGTGAAGGAATTTTTCAGCATCAGTTATTGTTGTATCCGATGGCGCAGTGATTACCTCGCGGGACATTACCTCTGCAACTGGCCTGCCCAAATCCTTTTCAAACAGCAGGTCGCGCGTGGTGACGATGCCGACCACCCGCCTCTCACCATCCAAAATCACGATCCCACCTGTATACGTTTCTTCCACAATACGATTTACATCCCCAATGGTGTCAGTCTCACGGAGGGTTATGGGATTATCAACGACAAATGATTCACTCTTTTTCACCCGCATTACCTGGCGTACTTGTTCGTCAATGGACATAAACCGGTGGATAAATCCAATTCCACCAGCATGTGCTATAGAAATACCCATATCACTCTCCGTGACCGTGTCCATGTTGGCAGAGACGATAGGGATTTGTAAATTAATTTTCGGTGTTAGATACGTTTCCGTAGAAAGCTTGCGGCGAGATGATACGTCAGAATGTTGTGGAACCAATAGGACGTCATCATAGGTCAGGGCCAATTCGGGCAAAATCTTCATACAAACCTCCTTCGCTGGATGGTAACTCGACTCTTGAGGAGCAAACCATAATTGAATCTTAAAACGACTATCGATTATATCTCAAGCGATTAATGGATGATCGTAAAAGAAATCTGACCCAGGTATTGAAAGCTATATTCAGTTGGTTATCAGCTGGGGTTATTAAATTTAATCCGCCGCTGAAGTCGCCATTTCCAGGGGTGCATACTCTTGTTCAAGTTCGCTGCGGAACTGGGAGGTGTAGAGCCGATAATAATGGCCGCGCGTTCGAAGCAGTTCGGGGTGATTGCCATCTTCGATAATCGCGCCATCTTTGATCACCAGGATGCGGTCAGCTTTCTTAATCGTAGAGAGGCGGTGCGCGATGATAAAACTTGTGCGACCTTCCATCAAGTTTTCCATCCCATTCTGGATAAATGCTTCCGTGAGCGTATCTACGGAACTGGTTGCCTCGTCCATGATGAAGATTTCTGGTTCGCGCAGAACGGCACGTGCCAGGCTGATGAGCTGCTTCTGACCCACGGAAAGCAGATTACCTCCCTCTCCAACTTCTTCGTCATAGCCCTTGCCCAGGTTCATGATGAAATCATGAGCACCAGCCAGCTGGGCTGCAGCTCCTATCTCTTCATCTGTTGCATCCAGCTTTCCATAACGGATATTGTCGCTGATTGTGCCTGAGAACAAGTGTGGGGTCTGCAGCACAACGCCAATTCTAGACTGGATAAGGTTTAGAGAATAATCTTCATAATTGCGACCGCCGATGTAAATCTCGCCATCCTTTGGTTCGAAAAAACGGCAGAGCAGGTTCACAATTGTGGTTTTACCGCCTCCGGTCGGACCGACCAGGGCGATCGTTTCACCACGCTTTATATGCAGATTAAAACTTTGCAGCACGGGTTTTTCTTCCTCGTAGTAAAAGCTCACATTATCGAAGACGATATCTCCCTGGATCGTTCCTGGATCGATAGCATCGGGTTTATCAGAGATATCTGGAACTGCATCGACCAATGAGAAGATACGCTCCGCTGAAGCGATTGCTCGTTGTAATTCCGCATAAACCCGGGCCATTTCCTGAATGGGCCAGATCATAAAAACGACGTATGTGACGAAAGCCTGGATACCACCAATCGTCATGTTTCCAATTTGGGTTTGGTAGCCGCCATACCAGATAATTGCGGCCACGGCGAATGAACTGATCAACATCACGATGGGTAAGAAAAGCGCTGAGAGCCAGGCTGCCCGGTAACCAACTCGATACATCTCACTGGTCAGCTCATTGAACTCCTGCATATTACGCTCTTCACGCCCGAAGGCTTTGATCACCCGGACACCAGTTATGGTTTCGTTGTACGCTCCCGTGATTTTTGAGTTGATCTTACGCACTTCACGGAACTCAACAATGATCTTCTTTTTAAACTGCACTGCAATGATCACTAAAACTGGTATAGCCAGGAACACAATCAAGGCCAGCTGCCAATTTATGATCAGCATGAAAATGGCGGCTGTCGCGATATTCATAATCCCCCAGGTGACATCCAGGAAGCCCCAGGTTACCAATTCCGCCACGCGCTCAGAATCGGATGTCACCCTAGACATGATCCAGCCTACAGGAGTGACGTTGTAGTATGAGAGGGAGAGCTCCTGGAGGTGGATGAACATACTTTTGCGCAGATCATAGCGGATTCGTTCACCCAAGATGCCAGCCAGGTAGATGAACCCAAAAACACCCGCGGCCTGTACCAGGATCAACATTCCATAGCGGGTGATGATTTCTCTTAACGCCGAAGTATTCCCACCTATAATGGCTTCATCGATGATTTGAGCGCTCAGGAAAGTGAAATATGAATCCAGAACCGATACCAGGGAGATCATCAAGAGGAAACCGATCACCCATTTCCAATGAGGTTTGGATAGCTGCGCGATGCGTAAGGTAGTTTTACCTGTAAACTGGGTAGTAAATTCTTCTTCTTCGAAATACTGATCAGACATTGCTACGCTGCCTCAGTCGCACTGGTAATTTCTTCTTCCAGCTCTGCTTCTATTTGGGTTTGGATTTCGAAGATCTTTTTATAGACACCGTCTTGAGCAAGAAGCTCGTCGTGTGTTCCTTCTTGGATGATGCTGCCTTTATCAAGCACCAGGATTAAGTCTGCTTTTGCGACAGATTGGATGCGATGGGCGATGATGAATGTGGTGCGGTTTTCCATCAAGTTTTCCAGGGCTTTTCGAATCACAGCTTCTGTTTCTAAATCAACCGAGGAGGTGGCATCGTCCAAAATGAGAATACGCGGATTTTTCATGATCGTTCGCGCAATTGCCACGCGCTGTTTTTGTCCCCCTGACAAAGTCACACCTTTCTCTCCGACCAAGGTATTGTATTTCTCCGGGAAGGTCATGATCGAGTCATGAACTGCAGCAGCCCTGGCAGCCTGCTCGATTTCTTCGTCTGAAACCTGGCGGTCGATGCCGTAGATGATATTCTCGCGAATGGTCCGGGAGAACAAGAAAGGTTCCTGTTCTACAGTACCAATCTGGCTGCGCAAGAATTTTCTCGAATAGCGTTTTAGCTCTACACCGTCCAGAGAGATTTTTCCCGCCGTATATTCGTAAAAACGAGGTAATAAATTTGCCAGCGTTGTTTTTCCTGAGCCTGTCGAGCCAAGCAGTGCGACTACCTGGCCAGGTTGGACTACGAAGGTGATATCCTTCAATACAGGAACTTCAGGGGCATCATCATATGCGAATCCAATTCCGCTGAATTCCAGGGAGCCTTTGATGTTCTTTTCTGGGAGGTAGTCACCGGTGTCCAGGGGTTCTCTGTGCTCTTTGACTACCTTCATCACACGCTCGAAGGAAACCAATCCTGAAGACATTTGCACAATTAAGCGGCCCAGGTTCCGGATAGGCCATAACAGCCAGATCAGCAATCCCGCATATGTCAAGTATTGTCCAACGGTGATTGTGCCATTGATTGCCATCAGCGCGCCAACAGTTAAACCAACCAGCATTTGCGCTCCGGTCAGGATGTCAGATATGGGCCAGAAGCTGGAATGCATCAATAACAACCGCTTTCCACGCAGGTATTTTTCCCAGTTTTCTGTTTCAAATTTATCAATTTCATACGGTTGGCGCGCGAAGGCTTTTACCACTCGAACACCGGTCAGATTCTCCTGTAAGCGGTTTGAGAGAACCGCGTCTTGTTCCTGATATTTTTCGTACGCCTTGGAAACCCTGCCAAAGAAAATGATTGAAAGGGTAATGGTAAAGGGCACAACGATGACCGAGATTAGTGCAAGTCTCCACTCGAGTACCAACAGGGCAATAAAATTTACCAGGAAGAGTAAGCTGATGCGCCCGATCCCAATTGCCTGATCCGCATAGAAGCGCCGGATGGCGTCGATATCCGACGTCGATCGTTGGATTAGTTCGCCGGTTTTCATCTGATCGTGATAGGTGAAGGTCAGGTGCTGGATGTGATCGAAAATATAATCCCGCACACGCTTGGCAACACCTTCAGCCGTTTTACCGGCCAGGGCGCCGCTCATGAAAGCAAACACTCCCATAACCAGGGATAATGCTATAAAACCTATCGCAATCTGGAGAGGTGAATATTGCGAAGTTTCATTGATTAAAACTTCATCAATGTAAAAACCAAGCAGCATATATGAGGCTGTGCGCGCGATAGCAGCAATGCCCACACCTGATATAGCGGCTAAGTAAACCCAGCGATAACCGTGCAATAATCTCCAAATACCGGCAAATCGTTTTTCGGTTAAGGCTTCTTTGAGATCCATATCTGTTTGAGCAGATAATGTGGTCAAGTCTCTTTTTCCTCAGAAGATAATAGTAACTTTAATGCTTCAGCCATCAATTATTCAAGGTATATACGATTCAAACTTACAAACCCAGGCTTCATGAAATTCAGCACCCAGAATACCTGAGTAAGCTAATCGTCAGGACCAGTACACTAATTGTAACTGGGTATTCCAAATTTTAAAGTCGAACATGCATGGACCGCTCAGGGAGTAATTGTGCAGCTCCCCGTGAGCTCGCAGGGAAACCCAATCTAACCCAGAATCAACCCGATTAGTGAATTCTCAGTAATCAGGTTGATTCTTGAAATCTGGGTATTCTGTTTATTTTATCCGCGGATAGCGGTTACTCAATAGTTTTCCTGTTGGAATCAGTTTTTTCAAAAATGAACACTTCTTCAATGGTCAAGTTTAACACCTGCGCAACAGCATGAGCCAAAGAAAGAGAGGGATTATATTTGCCCTTCTCAAGAAAAACGATCGTCTCCCGGCGCACGCCAACCATGTTTGCCAGCTGCGCTTGCGTGATGTTATCCCTGGCCCTGAGCTCTTTCATTCTATTCTTCATACAATTCCCCGGTCAACTTGAAGTAAAGCAGCCACAGACCATAAATGAGGGCTGAACCCAAGATTCCGATGCCAAGCATGGTTTGAGGTTTGGTGAAAACTGAATTGAATATGAAAATCAACATCCATAGATACATTGAATATGTGAATGCCCGGCTGCCAGCATAAACCCTAGCAAGACGGGTGAATTCATCCTCCGCCGGTGCTCCTGCCTCAAGATCACGCTTCTTTTTCAATACCTGTGCTACAAATGTAACCAGAGCAACCAGGACGATGATTATTGCGATTACTATAATCAGACTTTTTTGAGGCGTTGAGAATACCCCCCAAATCAACAGCCCAGCAAATATTATCAGCAAAAACAAACCAAGGACAATTTCTTTTATATAGTTTTTCATCACTTCTCCAAGTTATATATTTCTAACATTTAGTTAGAATATTATAACTAAATATCGGTGGTTGTCAAGATCGTAAAATCATTGGCTGCGACTGATGTCCAGCCGATGTTGCTGTTGTTTGAAATATATTCGCATCGTTAAGTTAGGAATTAATCAAAGACATATTGGTAAAAAACGTTATAGTCACCAGTCTTGGTTTATACTTCCGGTATGTCTGAAATCCCTGTAACCCAAATTAATTTTCGACCTGGCGTGATCGATCTCGGAATGGGCAATCCTGATTTTGATCTATTGCCTGTTGATTTATTGCACAAATCCGCAGAAGAATATTTCGCAACCAACGACCCGCGCATCTTGCAGTACGGCATCGAAGCGGGTGATGGCTACTTCCGCCGAACACTGGCTGGATTCCTTACAGCGAGATATGCAACTGTCGTTGATGAAGAGCTGCTGTTTGTGACTGCTGGGGCCTCCTCGGCATTAGACCTGCTCTGCACGCTCTACACCCAACCCGGGGATGTGATATTTGTCGAGGAACCAACTTATTTCCTGGCACTGCGCATTTTTGAAGATCACGGGCTGGAAGCTGTCCCGATCCCGATGGACGATGAAGGTCTCAACATTGATGTATTAGAACAAAGGGTAGCAAATTACGACCCGAAATTTATCTACACCATCCCTGTGTTTCAAAATCCCAGCGGGATAACGCTCTCAGTGAAGAGGCGCGATAGGTTGGTGGAGCTGGCAAGGAGAGAGAATTTCCTGGTGGTTGCCGATGAGGCTTACCAATTCCTGCCGTACTCAGGTTCTCAAACCGGCTCCTTTGCGGAATACACGAGTGAAATAGAACAAATCATCTCGGTCAATTCGTTCTCGAAGATCCTGGCTCCTGGATTGCGATTGGGCTGGATCCAGGCACATAGCTCGGTCATCGAACGCCTGTCAACCTGCGGGCTGCTTGAGAGCGGGGGTGGGATGAACCCATACACCTCGGCGTTGGTACGGGGTTTGATCGAATCAGGCGGGTTGGATGAGAACATCACCAACCTGCAAAGCGCGTATTCGCAGCGTCTAAATGCAATGGATGCGGCTTTACGTGAGCACCTGCCTGAAGCTGAATACAGTACCCCGCAAGGTGGATTTTTCTTCTGGGTGAGAATTCCAGGAGTCGAAGCGGCTGAATTACGCCGCAGGGCAAATGAGCATATGGTCGATTTCCGCCAGGGCTCTTTGTTCTCAAGCCAGATGGGGATGGGAGATTTCCTGCGGCTGGGATTCTGTTTTTACGGTACAGAAGATCTTGAAGAGGGGATAGTACGCCTTAAAAGAAGCGTAGAACAATAGATATTCGTCAGCCTAAATCTGGTCTGGGTTTGATAATCCAGCCGATCTTCAACATGACCCCCTGGGTCACGAACATGATCCTCGCAGTACCAATTGCCTGATCATTCTGGATCTTCTCTTGTCATCAAGATTACCTGATCTAAATCCATAGTTTGCCCAGCCTGCCAGGCAGCATTAAAATCATCTTCTCCTGCAGCTTGTTTTATCTCCGCCAGTTCACTATCGTAATTTGCCTTATCCAGGAAGTTGACCGGTAAACCGTTGCTCTTGCGAACAGCATCCGCGGCACTTATCAATTTAATCGCGTATGCCAACCTAGATCGAAGTGCATCACCCTGCTCTTTCTTCGAGATCCCATGCATGGTAAAGGCTAGAGATTCTATTGTCCTGACTCCTGATTCTGCGCGGCCCGTATCTCTCCATACAAGGATCGTTTCGCGATACAAATCAACAGCATTTTCAAAATCACCTTCCTGCCGGGCGATATCCGCCAGCAAACTGCGAGCCGGATTTGCAGCATAAATATCACCAAGATCAGTAAATATTTCCAGCACCTGCCCTGCGAGTTTTTTTGCCTCAAGCAGGTCGCCGCGGGATTTGCTGAGATCGGCAGCGAACTGGAGCGCATTTCCCTGGAGCCAAAGATTTTCGCTGCGACGCATCATGGCCATGCCTTCCTCCCAGCGATCTATTGACTCCTGGTCGTAGCGGCCTGTTGCGAAGAACTGGAAGGTCGGCCATCGAACCAGACTGGTTGCTTTGTTAAAGTTCGTACTGTACTGCATCACCTGGGGATAATCAACATCCAACCATTTCTGGAGGGATTCGACACCAGCGGTGAAGCCGGCGGCAGTAGATAATACTGAGCGAGCCCAAGTGGAGATTGCCTTGTCTCCAATCTGCTCAGCGATAGCCGCACTTCGCTCAGCATACTCGATCGCTAATGGCAAGTGACGTGTGGCAAATGCGATCCGGGAAGCGCTGATTAATGCAAGGCTTAACCCACGATGGTCCTTCCCTGCTATTTCTAATTCGGAATAGTCAGGACCGTTTATTGTGGCGTCCAAGGCACTCTTCTGGAACCTGTGAATTTCGATCAAAGGAACTACCTGGCTCCAACCAAGGCTGAAGGTAGAAGCGAAGCTTAATGCTGAATTCAAATCATATTCCAGGACCCAACCCCATGCCGAACGATAATTGTCTGCTTCTGGTTTGAATTTAATTCCCCAATCTCCGGGAGGCTGCAGGTTCATCAGCCCTTCGAATGCCGCCAGGCTTTGTTCCAGATAGAAAGCTGTATGCTGAGCGCGCAGCTGCTCACCTTCACCACTATCAGCAAGTTTCTCTTGAGCGTACTGGCGAATAGATTCAAGCATATGGTAGCGTACACCGAGATTTGTATCTTCAACAACCACGAGCGATTTATTGACCAGCTGTTCTAAAAGGTCCAGCACCTCGAATGACTCGATCGGCTCAAATCCGGTAACCTGTTCGGCTGCTTCCAGAACCCAGCCACCGGTGAAAACCGACAAGCGGCACAATATTGTACGTTCATCTCCGGGCAGTAAATCATAACTCCAATCGATCAGAGCCTTTAATGTTCGCTGGCGAGGCAAGGCTGTGCGGCTTCCGCCTGTGAGCAGGCGGAAGCGATCATCCAACCGGTTGGCGATCTGCTCAGGTGACAGCAATCTCACGCGTGCAGCCGCGAGCTCAATTGCTAATGGGATGCCATCCAACTGTTGGCAGATTTGGGAAATCTGGTTTGCATTATCAATGTCAATGATGAAACCAGGCTTGACGGACTCAGCCCGTTCGATGAACAAACGAACTGCTTCATATTGATCGAGTTCATCGATGGGTAAAACCTCATCCCTGGGGGGCAGCGACAACGACCGTACCCGTACTGCTCTTTCGCCGGGAATTCCTAATGTTTCCCGGCTGGTGGAAAGAATGTACAGCTTGGGGCAGTTTTGCAGCAGGAGTTCAGCGAGGCGGGCACATTCATCGGTCAAATGTTCGCAATTATCCAGAATTATTAGCGCTTGTTCGGAACGTAAATGATCGACGATCATCAATTCCAGGGAACGTTCACGCTGCTCTCTAAGACCGATCGGATTCGCTACAGCCTGGGTTAATTGGTCCGGATCGGTAACCTGGGCAAGTTCGACCAACCAGACGCCATCAGGAAACTGCTCTAATGCATTGCTGGCAGATTTGACAGCCAAACGAGTTTTTCCAGTACCACCAGGACCGGTCAATGTGATCAGGCGATCCAGGGTCTTGCCGGGTTCCAGCAGCTGCTTGATTTCCGCCAGATCCCTGGTACGCCCGATAAAGCTGGTTGCTTCAGCCGGCAGGTTGTTAGGGATAGTGCCCTGCGTCTTGAGAGCAGGAAATTCAGCAGGTAATCCAGGATGGAGCAGCTGGTACAACCTTTCTGGGCGGTTCAATCCACGCAGGTGATGCCTGCCAAGATCGAGAAGAGTCACTTCGCCTGGCAGCTGGTCGTGAATTAAATCGGCCGTTGAACCTGAGATGAGAATTTGTTCTCCGGAGGCAGCTCCCATTATCCGGGCAGAGCGATTGACAACCGAACCATAATAGTCACCATCCCGCAGCTCAGCTGCACCTGAGTGGAGCGCCATACGCACTCGCAATGGGCCAGTCTCACCCCAGGATTCAGCATTCAATGCCAGTTGCGAAGCCAGGACGCAATTTACCCCGTTAATCGCAGAAGGAAATGCAGCATGGAGTCCATCACCAGTGGTTTTTACAATGTATCCACCTTCACGTTGAACAGCTGCCTTCAAGATGGCATCATGCCTGGCAAGCGCGGTCTTCATTTCCTCGGGAAATTTTTCCCAGAGATCGGTGCTGTTCTCCAGGTCGGTGAAAAGGAAGGTGATTGTCCCTGTTGGTAATGTTTGTGTTTCCATATGTCTAATCAGAAGGACTGAATGCAACCAGCATATTATTTCGGCGAACTATGCCCGCTGTGAGCCTTCTAGAACTTTGATGGCATTGAAAAGGATTTCGTTTACCGGGGTTGGAAGACTGTATTCTTTCCCGAGAGCAATTACCTTACCGGCAAAAATGTCCACCTCGGTAGTGCGCCCTGCTTCGATATCCTGCAGCATCGAGGTTTTCCCCCCTGGGTCTAGGGTATCCAGGAAGGTGTACCATTCCCGGATATCTCCTTCAACCAGGTTTACACCAGCAGCTTCAGCGATCACGAGAACTTCCCGCATGGCTGATTCCATGATCTGCTGGGCCTGTGGGGAGGTCTGGAAAGTTCCGTAAGGAGCACGAAGAATGACTGAGGCCTGGTTAATGCCCACGTTGATCATAAATTTCCACCACATGATACGAGTCATATCGGCTGGTGTTTGGTAGGCAATCCCTGCCTTGTCGAAGATGGTCTGAATATCCCTGACACGTTGGGCGATCACGCTGTTATCTGGCTCGCCAAAGAAGATCGTGCCGCCTTTGCTGTAATTGATTACATTCCCATCTCTTTGGGCATCGATCCCCACCGCAGTAGCGTATAAGACTTTATGCTCCCCAAAAACAGAAGCGATCATCGGTTCACTATCCAAACCATTCATAATGGAGATGAAAACTGTATTTTCCCCCACAATATTGTGGAGTTGAGCCAAGGCAGTTGAGAGATGCTGGTGTTTAAGTGCCACGATGATCATGTCGGCAGGAGGACCATCATCTGCTATGGATCGTACCCGTATTGGGTAAGGATGACCGTTAACGATAACGCCATCTGATTTGAGACGCTGGTATCTTTCACCGGAAGCCACAAATGAGATCATGCCAGGATCGTAATCGTAGAAGCGGCTTGCGTATGCCGCACCCATCGCACCTGCACCGAGCATAACAACCTGGATTTTACTTTCCAATATTTGCTCCTAAATGGAAGGGTGTTTTGACTTTAGGGATTTTGTTTGGATAAAGTGATAATGCTATAATTCTACCCGTTTATTATTGAGGTATATCGAGCGGGTTGAGTAAAGGAATGATTTAAAGAGGAAGATTTTATGTCAGATTATGTTATTGAGACCCGGGGGCTTTCAGTCTTCTATGGAAAGCACAGGGGAATTTTGAATGTGGACCTGAAAATTGATAAGGGTGAAGTTTTTGGATTTCTTGGGCCTAACGGGGCTGGGAAAACCACAACCCAACGGGTGCTGTTGGATGTGATCCGGCCCACTGAAGGGCAGGCATTCATGTTTGGGAAAGACTGCCAAAAGGACGGCGTGGCTGCCCGTGACCGGGTCGGGTATTTGCCGGGAGAGTTAAGCTTATACGAGAACATGAAAGCCAGCCAATTCTTCAAGATGTACTTCTCCCTGCAGAAAAGCAATACGGACAGGAATTACTGGCAAACATTGGCAGACCGGCTGGAGCTGGATACAAACCGCAGGATCCGGGAGCTCTCGCGCGGCAACCGGCAGAAGGTCGGCGTGGTGGCAGCTTTCATGAACAAACCAGAGCTGCTGATTTTGGACGAGCCGACCAGCGGCTTGGACCCGCTTATGCAGCAAACGGTGATGGAAATTGTACAGGAAGCGAATCAACATGGATCGACAGTTTTCTTTTCTTCTCATATCTTATCTGAGGTGCATACGGTTTGCGATCGGGTGGGTATCATCCGTGAAGGGCAGCTGGTGGCAACCGAAAGGGTAGAAGATATGACCCGCCAGCAGTTCAAACGCCTGCGAATTGGCTTTGATCAGCTGCCGCCGGAAGACGCGTTTGCGATTGAGGGTGTCACGGAGCTGGTTCGAGATGACCAGGCAGTCGAGTTAGAAATACGGGAAAATATCGGCCAGGTTATGAAAAAGGCAGTGAGTTTCGGGATAAATGATATTGAAACCATCCCTGTGACCCTGGAAGAAATCTTCCTGGCGTACTACGGCAAGGAAAATGGAGGCAAGCATGTTTAGGTTATTGCTGCAGGAGCTGCGCTTCCGGCGCAACGCCATCATTGGTTGGGCGATTGGTATCTCCTTTCTGCCTGCCATGTATATCGGAATATATCCCCAAATCGCAGCAGATCTGGAAGGGCTGCAGAACATTATGGACCTGCAGATCTACCAGGCTATGGGTATAAGTTTTGGCTCGTTTGAAGAGTGGTTTGGTTCGACGATTATCAACATTGTGCCAATTATTGTCGCGATTTATGCGGTGATCGATGGCACCGGTACACTGGCGGGTGAAGAGGAAGCCGGAAAGCTGGAACTCGTAATCTCACTACCCATTCCACGCTGGCAAATTGTGACCGTGAAAGCTATCGCACATGGGATAGCCCTGTTCTTGATATTACTGGTTGTATCCATCGTCACTACGATCGTATTTTTTGCAATCGAGGGTGAAATTGAGACTTCTTTAGCTTGGACAGATGTGCTTTGGGGTTTGTTGTATACCACGCCGCTGGTGCTGGCTGTAGGTATGATCAGCCTTTTCCTGGGGGCATTTGCGCCGCACAGACGTACTGCTGCACTCATAAGTGCTGTGATTGTCCTCGTGAGCTACTTTGGGAGCAACCTGTCCTCCCAGGTTTCTACATTGGAATCGATTCAACCCCTGTTCCTGTTTCACTACCTGAATTCAACCGCAGACTTATTCGTGACCGGTCCGCAGACCAGTGATATCCTTGTTTTACTCGGGGTTGCCCTGGTGGCTTTCATCCTGGCACTGGTTTTCTTCCAGCAGCGAGATGTTACAGTGGGCATGTGGCCCTGGCGTCGAGCGCGGAAAGTCCCAACTTAGGTTTACAAAACGGCCCACTTCACCAGGTGGGCCGTATATCTTAAGCTTGAAATTTTGTTCAGGAGTTTCTATTCAGCTAATAACTCTAGATATTCTAAGAGTAAAGCACGGAACTCATCTCCCGATTCTGTCGTGAGCATGCGCGTCCCGTGAACGTTTTCTGGAAAGGTGTGATATTCCTTCGGACCAGGCATCATCTCAAATACTGTTTCCATTCTCTCTGTCAAATCGTATGGATCGCCTTCTTCCAGAACAAAGAGTTTAGGCATCGTTAGCTCTGAATAGTCCCGGTCGATTCTTGGGTTGCTGGCGATAACCGCCAAACCGATAAGGTCTGGATACATCAGGGCTGCTTCGACGCAGGCATTGCCTCCCATGCTGGCACCCATGCAAACGAATTTCTCGTAACCCCTTCCCTGAAGGAAGTTTATCGCCCCAAGAACATCCAGTTTTTGTTTGGAAAAGCTGCGTTCACCGACAGAACTACCATAACCACGGAGATCAATCGCTAATAAGGTGAGGTCACTTTCTGCTGCAGCGTATCTGGCAAATTGAAACCAGCTGCTGCGGGATGCGGAGCCTGCCTCACCCATGTGGGTCAGTACAACTGCGACTTCTCCATCCCCGAAAACACTGCCAACAATAGCGAATTCATCTTCTGTCAAGACCTTGACGATCTCATTCGGGACATTCGGTGTGGGCGTTGTTTCTTTGGTGGGGGTGGCTGTTGGGGATTGGGTCTCTGTCATTGTCGGCGTAAATGTTCCTGTGGGTTCGAGAGTGGGGGTGGAGGTATTCGGTTTTGTTGGAGTTGTTTCAATTATTTGTGTTGCTTGAACATTCGACCCACAAGCAGTTAAGAATAGGGCTGCGATGAAGACAATAACCGTTCTTTTCATATTTTCCAGATCTCCTTAGATTGGTAAATTAGATAAAATCTTGATTTATTTATATTAATTCCAGGATCGCCCGTTTATCCTGGTTACTATGGACAATGAGGTGAGATTTTATTTGATTCAGTGAGGGCACCAAGCCATGTGAACTCGCGATTATCGCTGGCATAGTAATAACTGGAACCATTGGGCATCAGCACCACCACAATCCCGCTGTAACCGAGCATCTGTGGGGCCCAGAACTCACACTCAAACCCTTCCTGCTGGTCGTAAACTCGTGCCCAGAAGGCATTGTTGTATTTCGCCCTTGAATCGATGTCGACTCCGCGATCCGCGGGATCATTCTGCAAGGCAGCTGCCAGGTAATCCGGGTGGAGCAGCTGTTCACCACCAACTGCTCCGTTGTCGATATTTAGGAAGTTTGAAATCTTGGCTAAATCATCCTGGATCCACCAAAGCCCGTAGCCGCCGTATGGCTGCCCCTGCCAGTTGTTATCCCTGGTCCTGGCCGAGGTGTGTGCCCCGGGACCAACCTTGATCGGGTTGAACACCTCCTCGATAAGGAATTCAAAGATATCCGCTTCTGGACCTTCAACGCTCTGCAGGTAGTTGTGCAACGCGCGGGTAACGATAAATGTGTCGAATGTGCGGTAAACCCATTGGGTACCCGGATCACCACCATGCGGCCAATTAAACGCCGCTGCGATGCGCTCTGCATAATACTCTTCATTCCAAAACGGATCGCTATCAAAGTGCTCTTCATCCTCCATATATCCCGCGGAGCGGAAATTACCGGTCGCCATGTCCAGGGTGTTGTCAAAGGTAACATTGCTCCAGTCGCCAGGGCTGTCCGCATATTCCGGGACATAATCTTTGATTAACAAATCCGCTGCGTGTGGATCGTACTTCTGGGCCAGACGCATGAGAGCCAAACTTGGGAAGGTTGATTTTGCAGTCGAGTATGATGGGGCGCGCATGTATTCGCAGTACGCATATTCACCATAGCGGGTAGGGCAGCTGCTGACATAATTTACCCCGTTAATAACGAAACCATAATATGTCAGGTGGTTCTTGGAGACACCGCGCCCGAATTGGGTGATGTCCACCTGGGGGTAATCCACCCCCAGGTGCTCAATGGGCTTGGTAGGGAAACGTTGGGAAAGCTCTTCTTCATATGCCGTCCGGACCCGTTCCGAATTCGAGACAGGTTCTGCGTGGTAGACCGCCTCCAGCTGGCCCCAAAGGTCGATGCTGAAGGAGATGGTCGTCTCCTGGGTAGTCTGGTACCAGACCCTGGAGATACCCTGGTCGTTGAAAAGAAATGTCATCACGCCGTTGAAGATAGCATTCGAGCCTTTCCAGACCAGGCTGAAAGGGAAAGAAACCCGTGAGTAGCCGCCATCATCCTTTTCGTGCCAGACCCGGCCAGGTTCGATGATGTAATTCCAAATCGGGTGATCGGTGATGATCAAACCGCGCTGCACCGGCACAAAATAATCACCGCTTTGCACGAATTCAAAATCAAATTCTGGTAGCTGTGCCACTTCTGGATCGACAATGGGATTACCCCTCAGGACCTGGATACCATCCTGGGTATCTTCACCAATTAATTCGAGACGACCTTCAAAAACATGCTCTGCGGGTAATGCATCCTCCGGCATGGCGAAGGCGCCATCATTCACGGGTGATCCCGAATCGAAGCCTTCCATCAACTGCTTATAAGTCAGGTTTATTCGATCGCTTGAATTTGGACTTGTGGGGGAAGACGCAGTGACTGACGAGGGGGTGCTTGGCTCTGGTGTTTGATTTTCCTGGGTTGAGATGAGTTCTGTCGTGTTGGTTTCACCAGGACTGCAGGCAAACAACAATATGGCGATGATGGCGAAAGTGATCTGGTTCTTCTTCACCTGTCACTCCTTTCTCCCGCTGATAGAAGAATATACAACTTGTGAAAGATATATTCAGTGCAGGATAAATCTAATTCAAGTTCTTTGTCTGTACATCGCACAGCTGGAGTATATTGGGTTATAGCCAGGTGGCTAATAAATATCGGCCTTGG
>PVMK01178229.1_pt1 | contig 16712 bp, 16 predicted proteins | sample 1853481 | NCBI WGS metagenome assembly PVMK01 (sample SAMN08533507, study PRJNA380276) | Marine sediment metagenome, whole genome shotgun sequencing project.
CAGGTAGTGCTCCACTGTTGTAATAATCATCACCACACCCTCCGAAAGCAGGACTATTACATGACCCTGCCCATAGGTACCACGAAATTACTGAGGCACCATTGGAATCCCACTGCACCGTATTGTTACATAAATTATCACCAGGTACATGACTCGTTATCCCTGGTCTACAGTCACCGCCGTCATTGCCAAACTCAGCACAGTTAAAGTTAATGCCTGCTCCGTCATCACAGATGGTATCGCCTATCTCACTTGAAGGGGAACAATTTCCGTTGCAATCTGGAATGTTGCCAGGGGCACAACTAACAGGTGAACATGCCGAATAGTCGTAGACAACAGAATCCCACACTCCTCCAATATTGAACCATAGTCTCACATACACAGGACTTCCATCTGTGGGTAATCCTGCTATTGTTGCTGATGTTGTTCCAGCAGGTAGTGCTCCACTGTTGTAGTAATCATCCCCGCAACCTCCAAATGTAGCATCATTACATGGTCCCGCCCACAGCCACCACCCACTTACTGCTGTCCCATTGGCAGTCCAGATAAATGTCTCTGATGCTTCGCCTAGTGTTGAACCATTTGTAGGTGATGTTATTGACGGCTGAGCACTTGCAATTGTTGGTGCAATAATTAACATGCAAAGAAAAAGCGTCAATTTAAAAAATAGATTTGGTATTGTTGTTTTCATGCTCCCCTCCTATTTGGATGATTGATTACTTGATTGTAAAATATGTATAAAAATAAATCATCATAAAGTTTGATTTTACCAAAAGGGTTAATAATAATCTGATTTTTTCTGATTAACAATTGTTACTTTATTTGCGTATATGCTGCACTGCAGATAAGAGGAGAAAGTCATTGAAATTCAACATATTTTAAATGCTTGATAAGAGGGTAAAGTCATTGAAAATTAGTATGTTTTGAATCCTCTATAAGACTGATTTATGATTGAAATACAGAACGTTACCAATACTTGATATGACTAATGAATCCTCGATATTAAAGCCACTGAATAATCATTCATTATGAGATATTATTTTCCAATTCTGAGTTTGTTTCACCTTATAGATTAATGTTTGAAAATCAGTTGTTCCTGTACTTCACATTATCTTCAGATTTTAATGTTATCGTCTGGTTTAGAATATAAACAATTTGTGGGAAGGTGAATTATATGAGTGGAGATACTCAGAGTCTGGTCTTTGGTTATTTGATTTTTGCCGCGTTATTGCTTTTTGTGATTAAAAGGGTTCGAGGGGGTTGCTGTGGTAGCCATTCAGATGAACATGAGGGGCAGGATTGTAAAGACAAATCCTGTACAGATAATATCGGGAAGAAATAGTTAGAACTCTCAGCCTCTTCTAAGCACTCTGTCTCGAATGGACTTGAGAAACACCTTTGACTGATTTTTTATTTTAATCAAAGATTCAATTGATCTTATCTTTGCCCTGTTTAAATAAATTGATAATGATACTGATTTGTCATTGGTGTTGAGAAACAGCATTACCCTACCGCTTGCTCCTCCAACAATAATATCATCAAGACCATCATTGTTCCAGTCAGTAACATCCAGACGTGATCTTGGACTTTCTCCAGGATATTTCAGGGCATTGCCATTTTTTAAATAGAGTTTTTCTGCTCTTTTAAATACAGGACTACTAATTGTTCCGACATTTTTCAAAAGATATATATATCCGGAAACTTTACCCACCAGGATATCTTGCAAACCATCTTTGTCATAGTCGTATATTCGTGGTGCTGACCTGGATCCGATATCAAAAGTATTTTGATTTATCTGCAAGAGGGAGTAATCATCAAAGAAAGGGGCCGAGTCTTTACCTTTGTTAATGTAGATCTTGATCTGTCCATCCATTCCACCTGCGATTATGTCTTTATTCCCGTCGTTATTCCAATCATGTGATATGGGTGTAACTCTCTCAGCTCCTGCAAGATCATTGTTTGTTAATAACAGGGTCCTGTTATTAAACACAGGATGTTTACTTGAAGAATTACTAAGAAATAAATATACGTTGCTGAGCCCATCTCCTACTATTAGGTCGTTGTTGCCGTCACCATTCCAGTCCACGACTGAAGGGTAGGAGCCCTGTCAACCATCAGGGGTGACGGTTAAGGCAGAGCAGGAATCAGAACATGTTGTTATATAGCTGAAATCATTAAATACTGGATTGCTTTCAGTCCCTTTGTTTTGATAAAAACTTATAAAGCCTTTTCTACTGCCGTTCTTGTCAGAGGCTTTGTTGCCTATCAACAGATCTTTTTTGCCGTCACTGTTCCAGTCAATTACTATGGGTGCAGACCATTTGTTTGATATGAGGTCCGAATTTTTATCCTGAATAAAAATGCCCGGCAGAAGTGATGTCTGGTAGACATTATAATGAGACATATTAAGCTTTAGAACAAAAATCAGGGGAAAGGTTAAGGCGATAAACAGATATCTTTTATTCATTTAATTATTGTACATGCTTAATATTAAATTAAGCACAGGAGCATGATTAGTGTTTGTTGAATTCTATGTAAAAACACTCTTTGCTGTGATATAATTCGTGAAAATCTGAAGGGGTTGTATGGATATAGAAAGAACTATTAATGACGTAGTAAATTATGCTCAATCCAATCCTGTCATAGCAGCGGTGGCTGCTGTAGTCCTGTTATATTTTCTGATCAAAAAAACCAAGATATTATTAGGATTAATTTTTATGGCACTTTTATTGGGCGCTGTTATGAAGATTATTGCCAAGCTTTTTGAAGTAAGTTCGTTTTAGTTAGCTTCTGTTGCATATTACCTGAAATCCAATAACTGTCATCTTGAACCTGTCCGAAATGGTACTCAGCCCGCACTGTAATTAAATCTTACACATGTAAAGCATATTTACAATTAAAGTGTAAAGCTCCAAATCGCTCCTAACCAACTACTCTTTATTTTCAATATGTTAGCTACCACTTATTAGAAGGTATCATTCTTGCAACATTATAAACAGTCTTTTATTCGCTCTATTAAATTTTCTCTAAAGTAAAAAAGTATGCTTAAAAAAACTATCATATTGTATTTGCTTATCCTTATGCTGGCAGGGTGTGCATCAACTGCAAATCACCAAAGAGCTGCTGAACTGGTGAACCTTGGCATGACTTACGTACAAAACGGACAGTTTGACTTTGCCATGGATGAGTACAATAAAGCTATTGAGATTAATCCTGAATTTGCAAAAGCATATAATGATCGAGGAAATGTGTTTTTTATGAAAGGCGAGTTTGATCTTGCAATAAAGGAGTACTTCATGGCTGTTGACATAGAGCCGACATTTGCAAAAGCCTACAGCAATCTTGGCTTTGCCCACTTTGAAAAAAACCAGTATGCTAAAGCCATTAAACATTACACCAGTGCAATTAAAATTAATCCTGAATATGCAAAAGCATACAATAATAGAGGACTTGCCTATTATGCATCAGGCAATTTTGATCTTGCTCTTATAGATTACAACATGGCCATAGACATCGATCCTACACTGGCAAAGCCGTATGATAACAGGGGAACAGTGTTTCTGGAAATCGGTGACATGGAAAAGGCCTGTTCAGATTTCACAAAGGCTTGCGAGCTGGGCGAGTGTTTAACTTTTGAAATGTTTGAGGACGATGATTTCTGTGCCTTTACTTATCTGGCAATGGCAGATATTGAGTGAAATATTTAATATTAGAATTATCTGAAAACCATCCCTAGGATTTGTTAACTTTCCACCTGTTTTTTCTTTCATCAATGTTCAGTGACGATTGCAGCTGTTCAAGAAATTCACTCCGGGAAATTTCAATAGCGCCGAAGCTTTTAAGGTGGGCAGTTGTGATCTGACAATCAATAACAGTAAAATTCCACTTCCATAGCTGTTGAACGAGAAATGCAAATGCTACTTTAGAGGCATTGCTTTTCTTAGTAAACATTGATTCCCCGAAAAAAGCAGATCCAAGTGAAATCCCGTAAAGACCTCCAACAAGTTCCCCATCATACCAGCTTTCAACTGAGTGGGCATAACCTGATTTGTGTAAGCCAATATAGGCATCTATCATGTCGGACGTTATCCAGGTGTCTCCATCGTCCTTTCTGTTTACTGTTGCACACGCCTTTATTACCGATTCAAAGGCTGTGTCCATGGTAACTTTGAAAGTCCCTTTATTTATGGTCTGCATCAGACTCCTTGAAATCTTTAAATCATCAGGTAACAAAACAAGTCTGGGATCAGGAGACCACCATAGAATTGGATCATCACCTGAATACCAGGGGAAGATTCCCATGGAGTAGGCCAGCAGCAGACGTTCTTCACATAGATCTCCTCCTACAGCAAGGAGTCCGCTTTCCTCTGCAAGTTCAGGCGGCGGAAATATATATTCATCTGATAGTTGGAAGACGGGCATTTAAAAAAACAGTAGATAGTAGTCAGTAGACAGTATACAGTAGTTAATAGAAGTATTGATTTCCTGACTCCTGACTACTGTCTACTGTCTTTAGCTTTATAATTAAAAGTTAATTTATTATTTTTAACATCTATGGAAACATTACCGCCCTTGTGCAACTTTCCAAACAATACTTCTTCAGATAAACGGTCTTTGATTTCAACCTGGATTAGCCTTCCAAGAGGTCTTGCTCCGAACTTGGGATCATAACCTTTTTCTGCGAGCCAGTTTCCGGCGTTATCGGAAAGATTTATTGTGACTTTTTTCTCTTTAAGCTGTGCCTGTAATTCGGAAATAAATTTGTCCACAACTTTCTTCATAACATTGGATGATAGTGAATTGAAAGTAATTGTAGAGTCCAGACGATTTCTGAATTCGGCGCTAAATAGCTTGTTGACTGCATCTTTACCTTTAGCCTGAGTATCTCCACTTTTGTCTCCGAAGCCGATAGTATCTTTGCCCATCTCATTTGTTCCGGCATTTGAGGTCATTATAAGAATTACATTTCTGAAGTCAGCTTTCTTGCCGTTATTATCTGTTAATGTTGCGTAGTCCATGACTTGAAGAAGGATGCTGAATATGTCAGGATGGGCTTTTTCTATTTCATCCATCAGCAGAACACTGTAAGGATGTTTCCTGATCTCGTCCGTGAGCATTCCACCCTGATCAAAACCAACATAGCCGGGTGGCGCTCCGATCAATCTTGCAACAGTATGTTTCTCCATATACTCACTCATATCAAAGCGGACAAAATTAATGCCCAACACAGATGCCACAGTTTTTGACACTTCTGTTTTGCCAACGCCTGTTGGTCCAGTAAAGAGAAAGGATCCGATAGGTCTATCTGGTGCTCCGAGACCGGCGCGCGCCCTTTTAATTGATGACGCAAGTGATTGAATGGCCTTGTCCTGTCCAAATACAGATTTTTTTAGTTCATCTTCAAGATGTTTGAGTTTCTCCATATCTGAAGTTGAAACATTGCGTTTTGGTATGCGTGCAATTTTTGCAACTATGGACTCGATCTCGGGCTGACCCACTGTTTTTTTGCGGTCGAAATTTGGGGAGAGTTTGATCAGTGCCCCGGCTTCGTCAATAACGTCGATAGCCTTGTCAGGCAGAAACATGTCATTAATATATTTCGCTGAAAGGTCAGAAGCTGCCTTGAGCGCTTTATCAGTATATTTTACTCCGTGATACTCTTCGTAATAGGACTTAAGACCTTTTAATATCCTGTAAGTTTCACTCTTGTCAGGTTCTGTGATATCAATTTTCTGAAAACGCCTGGCCAGTGCCCTGTCTTTTTCAAAATGGTTTTTATACTCTTCATAAGTGCTGGCACCAATGCAACGCAATTTGCCTGAACCAAGGATCGGCTTGAGCAGATTAGATGCATCCATAGACCCTCCGCCTGTTGAGCCTGCTCCAACAATAGTATGTATTTCATCAATAAATAATATAGCATCAGGTATTTGCTCCAGGCTCTTTATGGTGGATTTGAGCCGGGCCTCAAAATCACCTCTATACTTTGTTCCGGCCAGAAGACTGCCCATATCAAGGAGAAATATTCTTGCATTCTCTATAGACTTAGGTACCTCAGCGTTATGAATCTTCAGGGCAAGGCCCTCAACAATAGCTGTTTTTCCAACTCCAGGTTCACCAACAAATACTATATTATTTTTTCTGCGTCTGCTTAGGACCTGTACAGATCTTTTGATCTCATTTTCACGGCCAACAAGGGGGTCAATGTTTCCTTCTGCTGCTTTTTGGACCAGATCAATTGTGAACTGTTTTAAAGCATCATTTTGCTGCTGGTCTTCCGGCAGGCTTTTGGTATCAATATGACGATCTTTGGATGGTTCGGCAATCGCCTTTGATATACCATGGGAGACATAATTCAGGACATCCAGCCGTGATATGCCTTCTGATAAGAGAAAATATACTGCGTGTGAATCTTTTTCCTGAAATATGGCTGAAAGGATATCTCCTGCGTCAGCCTCAGGTTTTTCAGCGGAACGTATATGATTCACCGCATTCTGAAAAACACGTCTGAACGCAATGGTTGGTTCAGGATAACTTTCTGAATCCTCTGGTAATATAGGGACCTTTTTTTCGAAAAAATCCTTCAGAAGACTTTTGAGTTTGATTATACTGGCTCCGCAATTGACGAGTACATCTATGCCCCAGTCATCATGAAGCACAGCCAGTAATATATGTTCAACAGTCAGATATTCGTGTCTTCTATTTTCAGCGTCCCTGATTGTGGATTCAATTGTAATTTCCAGCTCTTTATTTATCATTCTTTCTCCATTGTGCATTTAAGAGGAAAACCGCTTTCTCTGGATTGTTCGTCAACAGAAGAAACCTTGGTTTCTGCAATTCCACGGGTAAATATTCCTGCCAGACCTTTACCGTTCTTGTGTACATGCAGCATGACCTGGGTTGCCTCCATAGGGCTTTTGTGAAATAGTTTTTCAAGAATCCCGGTAACAAAGTCCATAGTTGTATAATCGTCATTAAGGAGAAAAACTTTATAAAGAGAGGGGACTTTAACCTCCTGCCGCTCTCTAATTTCAATTTCTTCATCTGTATTCAGTTCGTATTTGTCCATGACTATAATCCTTAAAATATTTTAACTCGAAACAATAATTAAGGAAAGGGGGAATAATGTATTGATTTAAACTTGAAATGTTATTGATGCCGGGCAGTCTGATCTGACTGTTTTTCAAGAATATTTCTGATCTCTTCAATATCAATTTTCAATTGGCAGGAAAGTTCCTTGGCAGAAGAGAATTTCATTTCGTCTCTTACCCGTTTAACAAAATAGACCCTGATGGTTTTTCCAACAAGATCGCCGTCAAAGTCCAATATATGGGTCTCAAAGCTGAACTGTTTGTCCTTAAACGTAGGATTGTGACCTATATTAGAGGCCCCTCCATACATTTTTCCATTGATCTTAACAGTTACAGCATAAACCCCGTCTTTTGGTAAAAGCTCACTTGCAGTCAATAAATTTGCCGTAGGGGTATTTAATAATCGTTTGCCTCTGTTTGCTCCTTCAATTACGATGCCTTCCGATGAGTAGTACCTGCCCAGCATGGCTGAAGCTTCATCCACCTTGCCCTTTGCCACAAGGGCCCTTATCCTGGAACTGCTAAGAGTTACATCGTTACTCTGGATTTCCTCTAGTATGGTCACCTTAAACCCCAGCTCTTTACCAAGTTCTTTCAATAGTTCGGGTGATCCTTTTCTGCCTTTACCGAAATTGTAGTTAGCCCCTATAATAATCTCCTTAACCCCGACCACATCGTGAAGAATATCTCTTACAAATGATTCAGCGGAAATTGTTGCAAACTTTTTTGTGAAATTTGCACAGATTATTGCATCAATCCCGGATTTCTCTATCAACCTTATTTTGTCCTTATAAGTAGTTAAAAGCCTTGGGGCCCTTTCCGGAGCAATTACTCTTAATGGATGAGGAACAAATGTGTAAACCACCGATGTACCATTCATTTTTTTAGCCCTGTCTATCAGCTTTTTAAAAATGGCCTGATGTCCAAGATGAACGCCATCAAAATTACCAAGAGTAAGTACAGGGTAGGGCAGCTTCTTTTTTGTTTTTTCTATTTTATCGATTACTTTCATTTAGATATAAAGTGTTAACTGGATTAAAACTCCCAGTCTGAATTCTAAATTAATATTGTCGTGTATTTTTGATTGGCAGTAAGATATCTGACTTTCATAAAGTCCGGCAGTTTAAGAATATGAAAAATTATGATAGTTAATATATTTTAGTTTGTCAAACATTTATTAACCCAATAAAACAATAAAAAATGAAGATGTTTTGAAACCAGAGAACTTTCACTATTTTAACCGCATAAATGATGTTCGATATTTTTACAGTTGATTGTAAATAGTTTTGCAGTTATAATATGTATCATATCAGATCACTTGATAACAACTCTAAGCTCTTATTTTATTTATATGAATTTGATTTATTAAGGATTAAATAATGTCAAAAGAAAGATTATCAATTTTAGTAGCTGATAACAGCCGCCCTGATATCGCTAATATTAAATCATCACTTGGTATTCATGATGATATAAAGATATCCATAGCCACGACAAAATCCGGCATTGATACCATTGAAAAAGCCAAAGATAAAAAATTTGATCTCCTGTTAATGAACCAGAACATACCTGGTAAGGACGGGATAGTAGTTCTGCAGGAAATAATTAAAAAGAAACTGGGTGTGCCGGTTATTATGATTGTGGCTGAAGGTGAGGAAAAGCTGGGTGTCAAGGCCATGGATCATGGGGCCTATGATTATCTCACGAGAGATGAAGTCAAAACAGCTTCCCTTAACAGGGCCATCCGGAGAGCAATGCAAAGAAAGAAACTGGAGAATGATATTTCAGAGTCTTTGCAGAAACTTGAAAAACTGGCTATAAGGGACGGTCTTACAGGCCTGTATAATCACCGCCACTTTATTGAAGTATTGGACAAGGAATATAAAAAATCGAGCAGGCATGTGCAGCCTTTGTCATGCATAATGATCGATCTCGATTACTTTAAATCTGTAAATGATAATTACGGACACCAGTTTGGTGATCTCGTACTTGCCCGGTCAGCAGATATCTTAAAGAAACTCGTAAGGGATACGGATTTTGTTGCACGATATGGCGGTGAAGAGTTCTTTATTCTGCTTCCCAATACGCTTATGCATGGGGCATTGATTCTTGCCGAAAGGATCAGAAACGCCTTTGCCAAACATACTTTTAAAAATGGGAAAATATCAGAGGTCGTAACAGTCAGTATTGGGCTTTCCTCCAGTGCTGATGATAATGTGGCAGGTGCTGAAGACCTGGTTGCTAATGCAGATAAGGCATTATACCGTGCCAAGGCAGAAGGAAGAAACAGGGTGCTTGCTTATAGTGAAAAATCAGACCAGGACAGTAGTGTTATCAAGGAAGACTCCAGGAAGATGGAGAATTTTAACAATAAACTTGAAGCATTTCAACGTGACATAAAGGAGCATTGTATTGAGTCTGCACATAAAATTCTATGCGAAATAGAAAAAGGCTGTAATGCACTTAATGAACATGCCGTTCGGGTCAGCCAATATGCGGAAGACTTGACTAAAGAACTTTCGATGCCTGAAGAAGATGTGAACTCTGTCAAGCGTGCCGCGCTTCTTCATGATATAGGAATGATAGGAATAAGCTCACGGATATTGAACAAGAAAACCAAGCTTACAGGCGATGAGTATAATCTCATGAAAAGGCATTCCAACATGGGCGTGAAGCTAATGGAAAAGACCAGACTTTTTGAGAGAGAACTGCCCATGATTCTGTACCATCATGAGAGATTTGACGGTACAGGTTATCCTCATAGATTAAGAGGAGACAGTATACCTTTTGGTGCAAGAATTCTGGCCATTGCTGAAGCCTATGATGCCATGAGAACATCAAAATCATACAGCAGGTCCCGTTCATCAACCCGGGCACTTGCAGAGCTTAAGAAATGCTCAGGCACACAGTTTGATCCAGACATGGTTGATGCCTTTTTGAAAGTTATTGAGAAGACAAAGTCCTGACGTTTCAGGACTTCATCCCCCACATTTTAATTCTAATCATTTAAATTGGTTGTGAATGCAGGTATGCTGTAAATATTGTTTAATCTGATAGTGTGCAGAAGTCTGTTTATTGATTCCTATTACAGAATATTTGTATATTAAAGCAGATATATTGCTTACTAATAAATAATGATTAACAGGACAGGGAAATGAAAACAATAGCATTTTGCGGAAGCCCCAGGAAGAAAGGAAATACAGAAACTCTCGTTAATGAGGCCATTAAAGGTATAGAGTCAGTTGGACACAAGGTTGAAACATTTCACCTGAATGCAATGAATATCAAGCCATGTCAGGGTTGTGGAGGCTGCTATCAGACCGGTGAGTGTATTTTTCATGACGATTTTGACGCGGTCTATAGCGCAATAAGATCATCTGACAGGATAATAATTGCATCTCCAATTTACTTTTATTCTGTCAGTGCGCAGCTTAAAATTATGATAGACCGGTGCCAGAGTTTCTGGAGTGAAAAATATCTTCTGAAAAAACCGATTGTGGGAGGAAAGCATGGAAGAAAAGGCCTTTTGCTCCTGACAGGCGGTATGAAGAATAACACCGGCGTAGAGTGCGCTGAAGCCTGTGGAGTGGCCTTTTTCAGAACAGTGAGTATTCCCGAACATGTTACTCTCAGTTATATAGGCATTGATAACAAAGGTGATATTCTAAAGCATCCCACAGCTCTAAAGGATGCATTTAAAGCAGGAGTGAAGCTTGTAAGTTGATTTGGGAACTTCTTGTGTCTTGCCGCGTTTGTCATACCCGCGAAGGCGGGTATCCAGAGATGTAAAGTGCTACTAGGTTTCTGGATTCCCGATCAACAGATCTCGGGAATGACCGTAGTTGATACCCCGTAGCTTGCTGCGGGGCAGTTCATTATTTTTTCTTTCCCTTGACCCCTTGGCCCCTGGAAACCTAGACCCCTAAATTATTAAATAATGTAAGATGCTCTGAGTTGCCCGCATGCTGCTGATATGTCATCCCCACTGCTCTTTCTCACAATTACAGTCATTCCAGCCTTTGATAACAGGTCATGAAATTCCAATACTTTATTTTCATCGGGCTTAATAAATTCAGATGAGCTATCTGGAGGGTTGAAGGGGATCAAATTTACTTTTGATCTTATACCCTTTAACAGACGGACCAGCCGTAGGGCGTCATCACTGGAATCATTGATCCCTCCCAGTATCACGTACTCAAACGTGATCTGTCTGTTTAATGGCAGAGGGAATTCCCTGCAGGCCTGCAACAGCGATTGAATAGGATATTTTTTGTTAATAGGCATGATGGCATTTCTTGTTTTGTCTGTAGTTGCATTCAGTGAGATCGCAAGGTTTACAAGCGGACCATTATCAGGAAACATCCTGATACCCGGCACTAATCCTGATGTTGACAGTGTCACCTTTCTTTTGGAGAAACCCATCAAATCGGTAATAATCGAAAGAGAGGTCATTACTTCTCTGAAATTATTTAAAGGTTCTCCCATGCCCATAAATACAATATTGGCAATTTGTCTACCTGCGTTATTATTATCAACATGTGGTGAGGATGCGGTTTCAGAAGATAAAGATGTTTTTTTAAGATAGCGCTGAACAGATAAAACCTGATCAATAATTTCATGGGTCTTAAGGTTTCTGATAAAACCAAGCTTGCCTGTTTCGCAAAATTTACATCCCATTGCACATCCGACCTGGGATGAAATGCATAAAGTATAATATTTCCTCCCTCTCACATTTGGTATAAGCACACTTTCGATTGTTTCACCATCATCAAGCTGGAACAGAAATTTCTCTGTGGTATCAACAGATTTACTTTTATTGAGAAGATAAATGTTACTTAATGAAGCAATCTTATTAAGTTCAGCTCTTAACTTAATAGTGAGATTCGTCATATCATCAAAGGATATGGCAAGTTTCTCATATATCCAGTTTATAATCTGTTCTGTCCTGTATGGTTTTTGTCCCAGATTATTAATACAGGAAGTGATTTCCGCTCTGTTTAGTTGCTTAAAGTTTATTTTCATATAGTCCGATATATATAGTAAATTAAATTATTATAATAGAGTTGATAAAGTTTCTTAAACACTTTAAATGAAATGTTAACTAAACTTGACAAATTGAATATAAATTCGGATACTTGACGGGATATATAAGCAATTTTATGAGTATTCGACTTTAAAAAAAGAAAATCCATTTAATAAAATGAATAACATAATTCTGATTGTTGATGATTCACCAATAGCAAGAAAGATGCTGAAAAGCTGCCTTCCCAAGGACCAGGGATTTGAATATCATGAAGCTGGTGATGGCAAGGAAGGTTTTGAGAAATATCAGGAACTGAATCCTGACGTAACATTTATGGATCTGACAATGCCGGTCATGACAGGTTACGAATCTATAGAGAAAATTATTGAATTTGATAAAAACGCAATTATTATAGTAGTGACAGCTGATGTTCAGATGAAGGCCATCAAGACCGTCATGGATTCCGGTGCATTTATGGTCTTGAGAAAACCTCTCGAAAAAGAGGAAATAAACATGGCATTAGACAAGGCGTTGAGCACCCTGAAACAGACCACTTAGCGTATGAATACACAGAATAAGTTATTAACTGAAGAAGAAATATCAATATTACAGGAAATCATGAATATTTCCTTTGGGCAGTCAGCAGCAGACCTGGCTGATGTTATAGATACTCATGTTGTTTTGAGCGTTCCTTATATAGAAATACTGGACGTGCCCGAGCTTCCGGATTATATAAGAAGTCATGTCAAGGACTATAAAAATATAAACATCGTTGAACAGAAATTCTGGGGAAAATTCAGGGGGGATGCGTTACTTATATTCTCTTCGGGTGCGGGAAAAAAACTGATGTCTCTGTTGCAGAGTGATAATAAAAATGCTATTGACTCTGCTGATCCCTTTGATATTCTTGAAAGAGAAACTTTGATGGAAGTGGGCAATATTCTTATCGGGGCCTGTGTAGGCAAACTATCTGAATTACTCAGAGATGTTGTAACTTATACGCCACCACTGGTAATGGTTGAGAAGGACTACCGGGAGGCAATTTCAAACGGTCATTATGATGAGGATAAAACAGCTATTATTTTAAAAACTGACTTCTGCTTTAATGAAAGCGATGTAAGCGGCTTTTTGTTCCTCGTGACCAGTAATGATTCTGTAAGGTGGTTAAAAGAGGCCTTAAGGACATTTATTGAGCAGTATGAATGATACTTAATCAGGTTTTTGATGCTATAAACATCGGCATAGTTATTCTTGACCGTGAAATGAAGGTTAAGAAGTGGAACCGGTGGATGGAGATCCACAGTGGTATTGATGCCGACAAAATTATAGATTCCCTGATTTACGATTCCTTCCCTGACCTTGAAACCCCGAAATTTAAGAGAAACTGTAAATCAGTATTTTCTTTTGGCAACTTCTGCTTTTTTTCTCAAAAACTACATAAGTACCTTTTTCCTTTTAAGTCTTCAGGCTATCTTGAATCTGACTTTGAATATATGCAGCAGAATTGTGCCATGGGTCCTTTACGTAATGAAGCAAATGAGATTGAGTATATATTCATGTATGTTCAGGATGTAACGGAAGTTGCAATTTACGAACATAAACTTGTAGAGATGAATGTAAAGGACGGCCTTACAGGAATCTATAATCGCAGGTATCTGGAAACCAAGCTGAAAGAAGAATTCAGCAGACATAAAAGGTATTCAAGGGATTTCAGCTTTATCATGTTTGATATTGACCATTTCAAACACGTTAATGATGAATATGGCCATCAGTGTGGTGATTTTATTTTACAGTCGATCTGCTCCAGAGTCACATCGATTATCAGAAATATTGATATTTTTGCCCGATATGGAGGTGAAGAATTTTGCTGTATGCTTCCTGAAACTGCGCTTGAGGGTGCCGTGCAGGTTGCGGAAAGGTTCAGGCAGGCCATTGAGGAGCAGGAAAACAAGTATGACGGCCTTAACGTAAAGGTAACGATAAGTCTTGGAGTATCTGAGTTAAGAGAAGAAATATCATCTCCTGATATATTAATGAAAAAAGCCGATGATGCTCTTTACAGGGCAAAAAATGAGGGTCGTAACAGAGTAGTACCTATGGATTAGGAACCTGACGTCAAACTCTTGACGTTCATTCTATATTGTGGCAATATATCTCTATGAATCGTATTCTGGTCATAGATGATGAGCAGTCCATAAGAGAACTTCTGAAAGATTTTCTTGAAACAAAAGGGTTTGAAGTCTCTATTGCCTCTGACGGTGAGTCTGGGCTTGAATTATTAAAAAAGGATAAATTCGACCTTTTTCTGCTTGACCTTATGATGCCCGGTATAAGCGGGCTGGATGTTCTAAGAGAAAGGGTCTCTGCAAAAATCGACATTCCCTGTATAGTTATAACTGCCCATGCCAGTGTGCAGACAGCTGTTGAGGCTATGAAACTTGGTGCTTATGACTATCTCCCCAAACCATTTGTCCTGGAAGATGTATACATAACGATCAAAAGGGCCCTTGATGTCTCCAAACTGCAGGAGGAAAATACAAGGCTGAAAAGACAACTGCAAAAGAGGTTTGGTTACAGAAAAATTATCGGCAAGTCCAGCCAGATTGAAAGTGTTATAAAATTTATAGAAAAAATTGCTGATACTGACAGCACAATCCTTGTTACCGGAGAGAGCGGGACAGGTAAGGAGCTTGTTGCCAATACCATACACTTTAACAGCTCAAGGATCAAGAAGCCATTTGTTCCTCTAAATTGCGCGGCCATTCCTAAGGATATTCTTGAATCTGAACTGTTCGGACATGAAAAAGGGGCCTTTACAGGAGCTGTGACTACGAGAATAGGCAGGTTTGAACTTGCTCATCAGGGAACACTTTTCCTTGATGAGATCGGAGAACTTGCTCCTGCTCTTCAGGTGAAACTGTTAAGGGTGCTGCAGGAGAGGGAATTTGAAAGGGTAGGCGGTATCAAGACGATCAAGACTGACGTCAGGATTATTGCAGCAACCAACAGGGACCTGGAAAAGGCTGTTAAGGATGGAGACTTCAGAGAGGACCTTTATTACAGGCTTAACGTAATTCCACTTCATCTTCCTCCATTAAGAAAAATGAAAGATGATATTCCTCTCCTTCTTGACCATTTTAATGCAAATATTTCAAAGTCAAAGAAAATGAAATCCATTAGCTTCTCTAAAGAGGCGATGAAGTACCTCACTGGTTATAAATGGCCCGGAAATGTTCGTGAACTGGAGAATCTCGTGGAGAGGCTTATTATTTTAAATGAAGGCAAACCAGTTGAACCTGATGATCTTCCTGAGAGAATCCGTGAAAAAGTACCTGTAGACAGTGCATCAAGTAAGGATAAGTTGTCCTCTGACGGAGTTGATCTCAATATAATGCTGGATGAAATAGAGAACAACATGATTATTCAGGCCCTGGAGATCTCAAGGGGTGTTAAGAGTAAGGCAGCAAACCTGCTCGGTCTTAACAGAACCACACTTATAGAAAAAATGAAAAAAAAGGCCATCGAGTTTAACGCCTTATAATGTTGTAGGAACCTGTCTTCCTTTATTTTGACGTCATAATAATGACGCTCCATTTTAATAAAATCCATTAAAATCAAGTAGATTTATTTGGCATGCTTATTGCTTTTTCGATGGCATGATTAATTTTCGTCTATTTTTAACTCTGACTCTCTCAATCTTTATATTGAATGTTGTAGCAGCAAGTGCAGCAACTCAGGAAGATTTAGACTCAACTATAAATATACGGTATGGTCGGCATAATGGCTACCAGAGAGTTGTAGTTGAAGGACCTCACGACATCATAACAAAGGGAAAAGTAAGACATAAGGAAAACCAGGTCAGGGTTTCTTTTTCCGGCAGTAATTTCTCTTTAAAAGATAGAAAATTCCCAATTAAATATAGGAGAGATAATAATGTTCTTATATTTCAACAGGACAATATCGATACAATCAAGCTTCGCAACCTATCAAATCCCAGCCGGCTTGTAATTGATTTTTATACCAGGAAAGATAAACCAGATCAAAAGAAGGCAGCCACAGCCAAACCCAAACTTAAACCCAAAAAAGCGAAAGTAACGCCTCAAAAAGAAAAGGAGAAGAAGGTAGTCAGTAAAAAACCGGCAAAGACAGACAAGCCTGAAGTCGCCAGGACTGAGCCAAGAAAAATAATTAAACAGACTAAACAGGATACAAAAGAAGAGAAAAAACTTGCAAAGAATGTAGTGAAAAAAGAGAAGGTAATAAAGAAGAGAACGGAAAAAGCTGAGGTGAAACCAGTAAAGGAAACAGTACCGGATAAAAAGCAGTTAAGGAAGGAAAAAAAGAATGATGATACTGATTTTGTCCCGGAGCATTACAAAAAATTATGGACCCTTCTGGAGACAGGTAATTATTATGGAGTATTAACAGCCCTTCCTGAATATAAACCAAAAGATGCCATATCTGTTGCTGTTTATCACTACATGTATGGCGTTGCCAGTTATGGTGCAAAGCACTATCTGAATGCCATAGATCACCTCAGACTTGCTTATATTTACTCTAATAACCAGATATTAAAAGAAAAGGCCTTGTCTTTACGTGCA
>PVMK01188780.1_pt1 | contig 16704 bp, 14 predicted proteins | sample 1853481 | NCBI WGS metagenome assembly PVMK01 (sample SAMN08533507, study PRJNA380276) | Marine sediment metagenome, whole genome shotgun sequencing project.
CTGGTTGCGCGCTTCCCGCGGTGACGGGGGCTCGATCTTCATCGCGTGTCCGCGGGAGGATAACAGGCACACCGACATGATGTTACTCGCGGCCTTGCGGCCGCGGTGAAGCACCGTCGCCAGCGCGTGGCTCATGGCCTCCTCCTTCGGATGAGGCCTGAGCTCACTCCGCTGCCGCTGGCGGTTTGAGGACAACATCATGTCGGGATGCCAGGCACCTCCGGTGAACGCGCCCTCATTCCTCGCGACGAGGCCCTCCGCAACAGCGGCGCGCCGACTCGGGGCTCCGAGAGGAGGATGAAAGTCGGGGGAGGGTGGGTGGAGCTAATACCTAATACCAAATACCTAATACCTCCCTCGCAACGAGGCCCTCCGCAACAGCGCCACGCCGACTCAACGCTCCGGGTGGAGGATACGATTCGGTGTCCGAAACTCAAACCTCAAAACTAAGAACTCAAAACTCTTCCGGAGGGTGGATGGGCGGCAAATTCGAAATTCGAAATTCGAAATTCGAAATTCGAAATCGATCCGGGGGGGAGTAGAATGAAGGCCCCGTGCCGGGGAAGGGAGGATGCAACATGCGTCAGAAGAGCTTTCGTTTACTCCTCATATTTGCACTCGCCGTGCTTCTCGCACCACTGACCGAGGCCCAGCTCAGCTCCGAGTTTGCCGGGTGGGCGGAGGGTCCCGAGGGCTTCCTACTTTCCAAAAACAAAAAGAAGGCGTGGGGCAAGATCACAACCGACGCCGAGGCCGAGCGCTTCATCGAGCTCTTCTGGGCCCGGCGAAATCCCGAGGTCAATAATCCATACAACTCGTTCAAGGCGGAGTTCGAATCAAAGGTGAGGTTCGCCGACGAGAACTTCGGCTACAAGGGCCATCGCGGATCTCTCAGCGATCGCGGCAAAGTGCTGATCCTGATGGGCAGACCGGAGCAGCGTCAGGTCCGGGGTCCGACCACGGTTCCCTCCGTCGGGTCGGCTGGCGGGGCCACCGATGCCGTTGAGGGCAGCACCGAGGTGTGGCTCTATAACCCTGCCACCCTCCCCGAAGGATTCAAGGTCAAGGGATCGCGCCTCCTCTTCATGTTCTACGAGGAAAAGCTCGCCTCCAACAACTTTTCGTTTGATCGTTCGAACCGCGATTCGTTTCCCGGTATGAGCGCCCTCGCCAAGGCCCCCGAGGCCTACCTCCTCCACCCGGAGCTCAAGGAAGCGCCGAAGCCGATCTCGGTGGCCGACGGTCGCACTGCCTCACCGGCCCACCTCGCGTGGTGTGACCAGGATGATGCACCGTTCGATGATTCCGTCCGGGTTATCGCCGAGCTCGGTCTGAGCGACGGAATCAACAAGCCCCTGTGGGTGCATATCGAACTCCCCCCCGAGGCGCCGCCGCTCGATCTCCTCGTCGGTCGCGTCGCGACGGAGGATGGAGAGATTCTGAGCAACTTCGAGATCGATGCAAAACCGCTCAAAGGCCAGTATGGATCGGCCTACCACCTCTCCTTCCCCCTCGATCCGGGCACGTATTCGGTCGAGATTGCCGGTGCTTCGGGCGGCGTCCCGCAGGTGACGGAGAGAATCGAGACCGAGGTTTCAACGGGCCCGGAGGAGGGCACCTGGTTGTCACAGCCATGGTTCGGGATATCGGCGGATCCCAATCCCGATGCCCCACTCGGGGCGGCCTTCACTTTCGGGGGATGGCATCTGGTGCCGGTCTCCGGTCCCGATCTGACGAGGGAAGCCGAGATTGCATACTTTGGTTTCTTGGAGCGACCCGCCTTGACCGAGGAGGGCGCGGTTGAGCTCAAAGCGAGAATCAGGGTCACGAAGGATGGCAAGCCCATCGGCAGACCGTTCACGATGCCCCTGGATGCGTCACAGGTGATGGGTGATCTCTACATGTACGGCAACTCGATCGGCCTCTCCGGGCTGCCGGAGCCGGGGAGTTACGAGCTCGAGTTCACGATCATTGAGGAAATATCGGAAACCGTTGTCGAGCGCAGCGTTTCCCTCGAGATCAGCGAATAGCCGCACTCACGCGCCGTCGCCCTCGGGCGGCGTCGTCGTCGCCGGATTCTGGGATTTTTCCGCTCCGCAGCTTCCCTGGCCGCCGGCCGAGGGATCGGGAACCGCTCAGGTGGGCACCCCGAGCTTGGGCAGAATGACGCGTTGGAGGAGCAGCCACGCGGCGATGAACAGCAGAATAGAGAGCCAGTCGGACATCGGCTACACGACCTCCTCAACGCCCCACAGTATCATCTTCATGTCGTGTTTACAGGCGTCGCAGTAGGCGCACAGGCCTTCCTTGAGCGGCTGAACCTTGTCGGGCTCGACGACGGTGAAGAAGATCGACGACGTTTTTGGGTAGGCGCCCGAGCCCATGCGGATGCCGGTTTCCCCGACGCCGTGGGTGTTGGGGATTTCCGTGTAGCCGGTGACGCCGTGATGCTTGAAAAGCACCTCGAGCTCCTCACGACATTCTGTGTCGATGATGATCATCATCAGCTTCATGCGTTCATCCCTCCTTCAGACCGAGCCTGCCGAAGATCCACATTGCCGGGCACCACTTGGTAAAGGCCGACTGGAGAAGGTTGAGGCCGACGAATGCGGTGAACAGGTACCAGTAGGGGCTCACCCAATATCCGAGGGCGAGGGACAGCAGGACGACGAATCCGGCCATGGCGCGAAGGGCTTCATTTACAGTCATGATTTTCTCCAGTCTTCTGAGTCATCGGTTTTCGAAATTTCGGTTTCGAATTTCGAATTTCGAATTTGTTTCCACCCATCCAGATGAGCCCGGCACCGCGCGGGTGGGCGGGCATTCCGAATTCCGAATTCCGAACTCCGAATTCATAAGTCAATTTCCACGACATTCTCCGGTCCTACGGTCTTGAGGTACATGAAATACAGCAGCGGGATCACCCACCCAGGGTGAGCGCTGTCGAGACGATCACACCGGCGATCAGCGCCACCGCCAGACCCTGGAAGATCGGGGTCGAGGTATATCACCAGGCCGCCGACGACGAGCGCCGCCGCGGTCAGCACGATCGGTCTGAAGCGCACCGCCCCGGCCTTGAGGACCGCGGACTCCACGCTTTCTCCCGCCCTTGAGCTCGAGGTCGATGAAGTCGACCAGTAGGATCGAGTTGCGGACGATGATCCCGGCGAGGGCGATAAAGCCGATCATCGAGGTGGCGGTGAAAAACACCCCGAGGACGCCGTGGGCCGGCAGGATCCCGATCAGGGTCAGCGGAATCGGCGCCATGATAACGAGCGGGGTGATAAAGGAGCGGAACCAGCCGACCACCAGCACGTAGATAAAGACCATGACCACGCCAAAGGCGATGCCCATGTCGCGGAAGACCTCGTACGTGATCTGCCACTCGCCGTCCCACTTCATGATGTACCGGGTCGGGGTCGCGGGGCAGATGGGTCGTGATGACCTCGAGCTGCTCGCCCGAGCGGCGTCACGATCTCGTCCAGACGGTCCTGCATATCGAGGATTGCGTAGGCCGGGGAGTCGACCTTCCCCGCCCACCTCGCCGAGGACATAGGTCACCGGCTGCAGGTTCTTGTGGTAGCGGAAGCGCTCGCGCTGCGTCTCGTGGGTCGTGACCAGCTCCGAGAGGGGCACCATTCGCCCATCGGCGGAGTGAATACTCAGCTGCAGGAGGTCGTCGAGGTGCGATCGCTGCGCGCGCTCGAGACGGAGAACGATCGGTACCGGGTCGCGGCTGTTCGGGATGTGGGCGAGACCGGCATCGGCGCCGGCGAGGGCGATCCGCAGGGTGCGCACGATCTGCTCCGGCGTGATCCCTGAGAGCATTGCCTTCTCACGATCCACCCGCACTTCCCAGCGCGGCGCGGCGGCCTCGACGTACCAATCGACATCCACCACACCATCGGTGGTCTCGAAGATCTCGCGTACCTTCTCGGCCACCTCGATGCGACCCTCGAACGATGGGCCGTAGATCTCGGCGACCAGAGTGGAGAGCACGGGCGGCCCGGGCGGCACCTCGGTGACCTTGACGTTGACGCCGAGGCGCTCCCCGATCGGAGCGACAAGGGCACGGATCTGTTTCGCCAACGGGTGCGACTTGATGTCACGGGCGTGCTTGTCGACCAGGTTGACCTGGATGTCGGCGACGTTTGCGCCTGTGCGCAGGAAGTAGTGGCGGACAAGCCCGTTGAAGTTGAACGGCGCCGAGGTGCCGACGTACACCTGGTAGTCGGTGACCTCGGGAATCGAGCGGAAGACACCCGCGATCTCACGCGCAGCGGCGTTGGTCTGCTCGAGAGTGTAGCCCTCGGGCGCGTCGATCACCACCTGGATCTCCGATTTGTTGTCGAAGGGGAGCATCTTCACGGTCACGAACTTCGCCGGCACCGTCGCCATGGCGAGGAAGAGGAGCGCCACGATGCCGATCAGGAACCCGTACCGGCGCGCCCGCGATGTGATGAGAGGGGTCATGATGCGGGCGTAGATCCCGTGCAGGCGGGTTTCCTCCTCGGTTTCCTGTTCCGGTGAGGCCTCGATGTTCTCGAGCTCGGCTTCGGCATGGCGGCGGAAGAGCTTGAAGGTGAGCCATGGCGAAATCACGAATGCGACCACCAGAGAGAAGAACATTGCGGCCGAAGCGTTGACCGGGATCGGTCGCATGTAGGGCCCCATCATTCCGGAGACGAACGCCAGCGGCATCAGCGCGGCAATCACGGTGAAAGTGGCGAGGATGGTGGGGTTCCCGACCTCGTCGACCGCGTAGACGGTGGCCAGCCGCGGGTTGGCCCACTTCAGCTCATAGTGCCGGTGGATGTTCTCGACCACCACGATCGCGTCGTCCACGAGGATGCCGATCGCGAAGATGAGGGCGAAGAGGGTCACCCGGTTGAGGGTGTAGCCGAAGAAGTAGGAGGCGGCGAGGGTGAGGGCGAGGGTGACCGGTACCGCGACCGCCACCACGACGCCCTCGCGGCGGCCGAGGAAGAGGGCCATGAAGATCACGACCGCGAAGGTGGCGATCAACATGTGCTCGATGAGCTCATTCGATTTTTCGTTGGCGGTGAAGCCGTAGTCGCGGGTCTTGGTAATCTCGATGTTCGAGGGCACGAGCCGCCCCTTGAGCGACGCGATGAGCTCGTCCAGGTCCTCGACCAGCGTCACCGCGTTGGTGCCCGGCTTCTTGGCTACCGCCAGGGTCACCGCCGGGGCGTCGATCGCGGCGTGTTCGATGCCCTTTTCGCGCGCCGACGGCCCCGAGCCCATCCACACGTAGGTGCTGGGCTCTTCGGGTCCGTCGATGACTCGTGCCACGTCCTTGAGGTAGACCGGGCGGGCGTTGTAGACCCCGACAACGACGTCGCCGATCTCATCGGCGTCGCGCAGGAAGGCGCCCACATCCACCTGGTACTCCTGGTCGAGAGCAACGGCGACGCCGGCGGGCAGCCGCCAGTTGAAGCTGCGGATCGCCTGGTAGGCCTGGAGCACCGAGACGTTGAAGGAGGCGAGCCGGTCGCGGTCGAAGTCCACGCGCACCACCCGTCGCTGACCGCCGAGCACCCACACCTGGGCGACCCGAGGATGCTGGGTCAGTGCGACCCGGAGCTCGTCTGCGACCCGCCGAAGCTCCAGGGGCGAGGCGTGCTCGCTCCACAGGGTGTAGGCGGCGGCCGGCACGTCGTCGATCGAGCGCGGCTTGACGACCGGCGGCATCATGCCGTCGGGCATCTCGTCCATCGCCGACTGAATCTTGGCGTGAACCCGAACCACCGCCTGGTCGGGATCGGTCCCGACCACGAAGCGGACGATGATCATCCCGCCGGAAGGCTGAGAGGTCGAGTAGATGTAGTCGACGTTGTCGATTTCATACAGCAGCTTTTCGAGCGGCGTGACGACGCGGTACTCCACCTCCTCGGCGGTGGCGCCTGGAAAACCGACGATGACGTCGATCATCGGCACCTTGATCTGCGGTTCTTCCTCGCGCGGGGTGATCATTACGGCAAATGCACCGAGGAGCAGGCTAAAGACCACCAGAAGCGGAGTCAGCTTCGATTCGAGGAATGCCCTGGCAATTCTCCCGGAGATGCCCAGGGGGCGCCTGGTCATCTTCAGCCGCAAGGCCTCACGGCGGGAGCGTTCGATCTCCTCTGCCGAAGGCGCCGCATCGGTCTGCTCGGCGACGGGGTCGGTGTCGGGCGTGAGATGCTCGTTATCGCTCATGAGGAGATGTCCAGGGGAGTGCCGTCGGCCACCGGACCGGGGGCGTTCACCACGACCTTGGAACCGGCCTCGAGCCCGGATAGCACTTCCACACGACCGCCGGCCAGTGTCTGACCGGTGGTCACGGCGAGGGTTCTAGCGGTGCCGTCGGTGGCCCGCACAACCACCAGCTCGAGACCACCGCGGCGGTGGACCGCCGAGATCGGGACGGCGAGGTACTCTGTGGGGTCACCCGGAAGCAGCGCCCGTCCGGACAGGCCAGATCTCACGTCGAGACCCTCCAGCGCCACCTTGACGGTGAAGGTATGGGTTGCGGGATCGGCCGAGGGGACGATCTCGACGACGCTGCCGGTAACAACGCCGATCTCGGGACGGCTGTCGAATTGCGTCTCGATCTTCTGCCCGATCTCGACCCGGTGATTGTCGGCCTCACGAACCGTGAGCCACAGCTGTTGATCCGCGAGCGACTCGAGCCGAACCAGCGGCCGGCCGGGTGCGGCCAGATCGCCGACCTCGACCATGGTTTCCATCACGCGCGCCGCAAACGGGGCGCGAACGATCGACTCCTTGGCCACCGACGAGGCGGCACGGACCGCGCCTTCGGCCTGGGTCACCGCGCCGCTGGATTGCTCGAACTGCATCTTGGCCATGTCGAGCTCGAGATCGGAGGCGGCCTTTTCTGCATGGAGGGCCTCGTATCGCTGGTAGTTGCGTTCGGCGAGTGAAAGGGCCGCATTGGCCTGAGCGAGAGCGCCCTGGGCCTGCGCGAGCTGACCTTGGCTGGTTTCGGGCTGGATCTCGAGCAGCGTCTGGCCCTTGGCGACTTTGGCGCCTGCGCGCACCTTGAGCGCCACTACCGGGCCCATGACTCGGCTTGATACCTCGGCTTGTCGCGCGGCCTGCACGGTGCCTCGGACGTCGATCGGCTTGGATCCGGTGACCCGTGAGACCTCGATGACCTCCACCTTCAAGACCTCGAGGCCGGTGCCGGTGGAGTGCGGCTCGTCGTGCCCGCAGGCGGTGGTGAACACGATGGCGGCGATCGGCGCCAGGGCGATTACAGGTAGGGTTCGGATGTTCATTTGGACTCCTTCATCTTAGGTCCGGCAATAGCGTCGCTCCGGACACGTACCGCAGCCGGTGGGTGTCGAGGGCGATGTCGTAACGGGCGACCAGCTCACGCATCTCGGCCTCACGCAAGGCCGTTTCGGCGTCAAGCAGGTCGATCATCTTGTCCAGGCCCTGCTTGAAGCGGCTTTCGCGGACGCGGACAGCTTCCTTGGCGGCCGCCTGCGTCGTCCTTGCCGTGGCGTGGCGGGTGCGGGCGGATGAGAGGCCGTACCAGGCTTGCTGGACCTCGAGCCTCACGCCCTCTTCGAATCGATGGATATCGGCCTCGAATGAGGCGGTTTCATGACGAGCCGCGGCGCGGGCAGCGGTACCCGACCCGCCGCCCCAAAGATCGATCTTGGCGACCGCCATCACCGAGCCCGAGTGGCCGTTGGCGCCGAAAATCGTGTTGTCGTAAAGATCGTAGTGACCGAGCACTGCAATTTCCGGGAAATATCCGGGGCGAGTCGCCTTTTCCTCGAGCCGGCCGGCTTCGAGCTTCGACCGCGCCGCCGCGAGATCCTGTCGGTCCTCGAGGGAGGCCGAGATCCAGCTCCGGAGATTCCCGACGACCGGTGTTGCCGGGGGCAGCGGCGTCAGCTCTCGCGGCAAGGTCTGGTCCACACCCATCTGGAAGTTGAGGGCCGCTTGCGCGAGGTTGGCGCCGTTCGCTGCCTGGGTCACAAGGTCGTCCATTTCGGAGAGGTAGATCCTCGCCTGGAGGACGTCGGCCTCGAGGATAAATCCCTGGGCGGCGTACTGCTCCGCGATTCTGACGTGCTCGGCGGTGGAGGCCTGCGCTTTCTCGAGCAGCGCCTGGTGCTCACGGGCCTTAGCGAGGTCGACGTAGGCCGTGATCGTCTCGAAGGTGATCTTCTCACGGGTATGCGAGAGGGTAAGCTCCCCCGCGGAAGCCATCGATTCGGCCTGACCTATCCGCGCTGATAGTTTGCCGCCCGTGTACACGGGTAGCACCAGATCGACTCGCGTGATCCAGGTGGACAGGGGGTCGGGGTTGTTCGGATCCGAGAGAAAGAACTCCTCCATGTCGAATCGGCCCTGGTTGAGGGACAGGGCGAAGACCTCGGCGGGGATGTTGGTATAGAGATAGGTTTCGCTGAGGCCGATTTTGGGCAGCCGGTGTCGTTTGCCGCCATTGAGGCGTTCGGCCGCCGCTGCTGAACGCTCACTCGCCGCCCTGATCTCGGGGTTGTCCGCCAGGGCGGACGCCACGGCCTCCTGGAGCGTCAGTTCGGCGGCCGGAGCCACGGTCGTCGTGAATGAGATGAGCATCGTTATCATGAACCAGCGCATACATTCCTCCATATAACTATTTAGGAATATACAGAAATTCTACCAAGTGTCAAGCTTGAAGGGGAACAATAGCCTCAATGCATCCTGCATCCTGCATCCTGCATCCTGCATCTTGTATCTTGCATCCTGTACCCAAGCAGCCAGAATCCCCGAAGCAAAACGCCCGAGGAATTGTGGGCTAAATCGGTACCCGAATTTCCGCGTTGGTGGTCTCGTGGTCGGTGGTGAACTCCTCCAACGCGAGGCGGGCGGTCGCGCCGCAGCCGGCGCCCTCGCTCGAAAGCTCGAGGGTGCCCCCCATCAGCTCGGCGAGGCGGCGTGAGATGGTGAGCCCGAGCCCGGTGCCGCCGCGTCGACGTGTGGTCGAACCGTCCACCTGGTAAAAGGAGGCGAAGATCCGCTCCAGCTCTTCGGCGGAGATGCCGATTCCGGTGTCCGAAACGCTGAAGACGATCTTCCGGTCGCGCTTCTCGCAGGACACGGTGATGGTTCCGCCGCGTTCGGTGAACTTCAAGGCGTTGGAGAGAAGATTGGTGAGCACCTGTGAGGTGCGATCGCGGTCGGTCCAGGTGACGAGTTTGCTGTCGGCGCCGTCGATCTGGAACACCAGGCCCTTGCTCTTCATCTGGTGTTTGAACAGCGTCTCGATGTCTTCGAGGACCGCGCGCACCGGTACCGGAGCAAAGTGGACCTCGAGCCGCCCGGCCTCGATCTTGGCGAGGTCGAGGACGTCGTTGATGATGTTGAGCAGGCTCTCCGCCGACTCGTGGGCGATCTTGAGGAACTCCCGCTGTTTCTCGGGGTCCTTCACCGCCCCGTCCATGATGAGGCGCAGAAAACCGAGAATGGCTGTGAGCGGGGTCCGCAGCTCGTGGGAGGTGTTGGCGAGGAACTCGGACTTCAGCCGCGATGCCTCGAAAGCCACGGCGCGCTGCTCGTCCAGCTCGCGCACCAGGCGGGAAAGGGAGACCGCGCCGCCGAGAAGGAATCCGACCTGGATCAGAAGCTCGATGTCCTTGACCGCGAGATCGAGTTGGCTCGAGGAGGTGGCGAGCAGCACGCCCTCCGACCGCCCGGCCGCCATCAGCGGCAGATAGCTCAGATGCCGGATATTGTGCTCCGAAGCCAGCCACTCGGCGAGCTCCGAGGGCAGCGCGGTCGAGGCCGGTGTCGTCTGTGGAGCGCCTTCGCTGAACGCCGCCCAGCACGGATGGTCCCCGGCGGTGATTGGATGAAAGCGGTCCTCCTCAAATGCCTGCACGCCCGGTCCGGTACCGGTTTCGAGCTTTAATCCGCTGCCGTCCGGCAGCGGCCGGTAGAGCAGCAACGACCGCAGCGGGAGGAGCTCCCGCCCCGTCTCGAGAAAGTGCTCGAGGATCCGCTGCTCCTCGACCTCTCCGGCCAGGGTCTGCGCAAGGCCGGAGAGGAAAGCGAGTCGCGTCTGGCGCCCTTCGGCCGCGCGCCGGGCGAGGTGGAGGTCGGTGACATCGGTTGCTACCAGCTGGATCAGAGTTTCGCCGACCACCGGATCGACCACCGGGTGCATTTGGGTGTTGAGCCAGTGAACGTCGCCGTTCGCATCCTCGACGCGCACCATTTCTTCCCAATGTCCCTTGCCACCCTCGAGCACCGCCGGGATGGCGGCGTAGACCTGCGGCCGGTGGTTGGGGTGGATGCGATCCATCCACGTGGGCGGATTGTCGGGGTCGCCCGTTCCCGCAGGGACCTGGAAGAGGTGACTTGCGGCCCGGTTTGCAAAGCGGATGTTGCGGTCGCGATCCACCGACAAAACCAGCACCGGCAGCGAGTCGAGGAGGATCTCGACCCGGTGGCGGAGGCGTTTCAGACGATCCGAGAGTGCGGTCTGGGACTCCAACAAGATAACGTTCTCGAAGACCGCACCGAGCGTCGGCGCGCCGAGGCTTAAGCCGAGGAGCACGTATCCCCACATGAAGGGTCTGTCAAACGGCTGGCTGGAGAACGAGAGGTCGATGTGCGCCATGGCGGTCAGGAGAAATGCGGCGCCGAGCCAGACCTCACGCGGTTGGCGTTGCTCGCGCCCGCCCAGCATCGGCATGACTGCGGCGAGGAGGAACATCGTTGCCAGACCGGCCTCCAGAGGAGCGATGCCCCGCACCAACTCGTGGTTACGCAGAGAGGAGATGATCGCCCACACGACGACCGCGACCGCGAGAGCGGCCGCGGTGCGCAGAGCGCGGGTCCCCGAGCTATCCTCCCTACCGCCGCGGAAGGTGAAGAGAAGAACCGCTGCCGCCAGGGTCTGGGAAATGACCCACGAAAATGCGACGAACGCATCGACGATAGCCTGCGATGAGACAAGCGCCTGGAGCGTCAACAACAACCAGAAGTGACAGGCGATTGGCAAATACACGTTCTTGACGTGGTGATCGAATGGGTCATGGAGAAGCTTCCAGCGAATGTGGAAGAACCAGGTTGCGAGAGTGGCCAGAAAGGCGTTGATGCCTGCAAGAAGAAGGTATTCGGTACGGTCGCCCTGCCATTGGACGACGTATTGGAGCACCGCAACACTGAGGCCTGCGGCCACCGCGGCGAGCACCGCCACGAGGCGCACTCTCGGTCCGGCGATTTCGGTGGCGACAAACACCCTGCCGATCTTCATGACCGCGCAACCATGTTTCGATTTGCAATGGGCACGTAAAAAGTATAACTCCGGCCGATAAATCCTCGGAATTCTCTTCCGCACCATCTGCGGCGCAGAATGCGTCGACGATCGAATCCCCCGTCAATTGTGGCGGGCTAGTTCCCATCCAGCAACTCTCGTGGGAACTGCGCAGTTCTCGATGCAGAAACGAGCGATTTTTGTGCAAGTTCTAGGAAGACAAGGATTTCCGCGGCTTGTGCTCGAGTACGCCGCACAAGGCAATCCGCAGTCTGACGACGAAATTGCCAAAAAGCGCCGTTTCTGGACGAGAACGGGCTCGCTCGACGAGCAGGCCGGATTACCGGTCGGATGGAGGCGGTGCGGTGAGGCGCCGGTAATCCGCCAGTACCTCTCGGGCGTGCGTTGAGGGGTCCACCTTCGGATACGCAGCGAGGACATTTCCGTCGGCGCCGACCAGGTAGGAGATGCGCTTTGCGAAGGGAATCAGGGCGCGTGATGCTCCCACCTTCTTGGCCAGCGCGTGATCGCTGTCCGACAGCAGCCGAAAAGGCAGCTCGTTTTTCTCGGCGAATTCCCGGTTCTTCTCCGGCGTGTCGTAGGAAACCCCGAGCACCTCGACTCCCAAATCTTGAAGCTCGGTCCAGCTGTCCCGCAGCTGGTTCGCCTCGAGAGTTCAGCCGGGAGTGTCGGCCTTCGGATAGAAAAAAAGCAGGAACGGTTGCCCTGCAAGGTCCGCGCTCCCGACGGCGGCGCCGTCATGGGCGGGGAGATCGAAGTCGACGAACGGATCTCCAACGGGAATCATCTTTCCTTCTCCTTCGGCATGGGTGATTGTGGCAGCACACAGCAGCAGTGCGAGCGCTATCAGGAGGACCAGAATGGGTGAATATTTCATGACGTGTGGTGCAACGCGAAACGTGACCACAGCTATTCCATCTTGACCCGCAGCCCGGGTCCGCGTTAGCGTTAGGGTCATCGAGAGTTCTGAGGAGGAATCATGGCAGGCAAGGCTGAACTCGTGGACCGGGTCGCTGAACTCACCGGCTACGCAAAGACGCAGGTGGCCATGACTTACGATCTCCTCTTCGAGCTCATGAGTGAGGCGTTGGCGGAAGACGACAAGGTGACGGTGCCCAACTTCGGCACCTTTCAGGTCACAGCCCGCCCGGCTCGCGTGGGCCGCAATCCCGCAACCGGAGAAGCGATCACCATCGCGGCCTCGAAGAGCGTGCGCTTCAAGGTTTCGAAGAATCTCAAGGAGCAGCTCTGACGAGCGAAGGTATTAGCCGTTAGGTATTAGGTATTAGCTCATCGCAGCGTTTATCGATGACCGGCGGTTTCTTGCAGGAAAGTGGATCTTCAGCGACACCATCTCACGAACAACCCAGTTGCCCAGCTAACAGCTAACGGCTTTTGGAAAGCCGCCGCCCCAGAAGTATTGAGAGCTGTTCGTCGAGAGACATCACCGGTTCTTCCTCGTCCGTGCTCCACGGCCAACGGACGACGGCGATCCTGGACTCGCTGGCATCGATGCTCGCCTGCGTCGTAGCCGCAACCATGTGCAGGGGAAGTCCGTTCTGCACCTTGACCCTGACGGCGAGGCCGTTCACCCGTTCGCCTCCCGGCATGGTTCCCCGCATCACCCAGGCCTGCTGCTGGTTGAAGTTGTGCATCAGTCGGCCCATCGGTGAGTTCCACTCGGCGCGCCGTGCTTCTTCTCGAGGACTGGGCCTCGGAGTCAGCGAAATCTGGTCGATGTTGAGGGAGAAACCCACATCCGCCGCCCCCGCGAGGTTCGGTGCGATCATCAACGCCACGACCGTGAGAATTCGTCGCACAATCAACTCCGTATCTCAATGTAATGCTTCTCCTTCCGCTTGGCCAGTCCGCAGAGGCCCAGCTCGCACTCTCATGAGAAGTCCCGGAGTTTCTTGGGAGAGCAGGTTAGACCGCTCGGGTACACTCGGTTGGTGGACGTGCGATTCACTCATCAGCCCCGCTCGTCGTTCTTCGCGCTGGTTGCGGCGGCGCTGACCCTGGGACTGGTCGCGGTGGTCGATGCCGGGACCGCCGACTACGAAATCAAGGTCAGCCTCGATCCGGCCACCCATCGTCTCCAGGCTTTTGAGCAAATTCGGTGGACCAATACAACCGATGCGCCCACCGACGAAATTTACCTCCACCTCTACCTCAATGCCTTCTCGAGCTCGGACACCACCTTCATGCGCGAGCTTGGAGGCGGCTCGCTACGCAACAGGGTTGCATCGACGGATGGCTGGGGATGGGTGCGCATCGAGAGCATGGTTCTCGATGACGGCATCGATCTGATGCCGGGACTGGAGTTCGTGCGCCCGGACGACGGCAACCCCGCCGACTTCAGCGTTGCGCGGGTGGCGCTGCCGCGGGTCGTCGAGCCGGGTGGCGTCGTCGAACTCGAGCTCGAGTTCTCGGCTCAGCTGCCGCGAATCATCGCGCGCACAGGATTCGAGGGGGACTTCCACCTCGTCGGTCAGTGGTTCCCGAAGCTTGGCGTTTTCGAAGGAGCAGAGGGGTGGAACTGCCACCAGTTTCACGCCTCGTCGGAGTTCTTCGCCGACTTCGGCGCCTACCGGGTGTCGATCACCCTTCCCCAGGACTGGGTTCTCGGCGCGACCGGGATCGAGGTCGGGAGCGCGCCGGCGGATGGCGGACGGCGGGCGGTGATCTACCGCGCCGAGCGGGTGCACGACTTTGTCTGGTGCGCGGCGCCGCCGGATCTGATGGAGGTCGTGGAGACCGACTTCTCCCCCGGCCGCGACGTGCCGATGCGGTGGCTCGAACGAGCGCAGTCTCTGCTCGGTCTGAGCGCCGCCGAGCTCGAGCTGCCGCCGATGCGGCTGCGCCTCATCGTGCCCCGCTCTCAGCGAGTCCTTGCCCCACGGATGGTGCGGGCGGCACGGCTCTCGGTCGCATGGTTCGGTCTCTTCTACGGCCCGTATCCGTACCCGCAGGTGACGATCGTATCGCCGCCTGTGGGTGCTGAGGAGGCCGGTGGCATGGAGTACCCCACCTTTTTCACAACCGGCGCCGACCGCCTCGACGCCTACCCCCCGTTCTCCTGGTCGTCGGATATCGAGGCGGTGACGGTGCACGAGTTCGGCCACCAGTACTTCCAGGGAATGCTCGCCTCCAACGAGTTCGAGCGGGGATGGCTCGATGAGGGCGTCAACACCTATGCCGAGCTCGAGTGCATGACCGCGATCGCGGCTGACGGGCTGGTGCCGGAAATCCGGCCCTTTCCCTACTGGGGTGCCGAGCGCCTCTCACTGGCGGTTCCCAGGGTGCCGGTCAAGGTGGCCATGAGGGCGTGGGAGTATCGGCGGCGTTGGACCTATTACCTCGCCTCGTACGCCAAGACCGCGGTCGCCCTGCGTACCGTCGAGGGTCTGATCGGCCCCGAGGCGATGGCCCGCGGCCTGCGGTTGTACTTCGACCGGCATGCCTTCCGCCACCCCTCGGGTCGTGATCTGGTGACGGCCCTGAGTGATGCGGCGGAGCAGGACCTGGGTCCGTTCTTCGAGCAGGCGATCTGGAGCGATGCCGTTCCCGACTGGGCCGTGATATCGGTGCGCCAACGCTCGCCGAAGACCGCCGGGGGATTTTTCTGGGACGGCGGCGAGTGGCGCATGATCGAGGAGACGGAGGCAGGCGGCGGCGGCGATGGGCAGAGCAATGCCGACAATTGGCTGGTGGATGTCGAGCTGGCACGGCTCGGCGATTTTATCGGCCCGGTAGAGGTCGAGCTGACGTGGGCCGACGGCAGGTCGGAAAGGCGCACGTGGGAGGGTGAGGAACGCTGGGTGCGCTGGAATATCGAGGGGCCGCAGCGGCTCGAGCAGGTGGTTGTGGATCCCGACGGCGTGTGGGCGCTCGAGACCCGGCGCGCCGACAACTACTGGCGGGATGAGCCGGCCCGCGCGGACCACCCTCTGTGGTGGGTTCGCGAGGTTCTCGACGTTGCCGGCAAGATCTTCCTGAAGTGGAGCTGAGAGTGATCGAGACGCCCTCTCCGATTTCCGGATTTCGCCACGCGCTGCGGCTGCGCCGATTGGTTGGGGCGGTGTGGCTGGTCTCGATGGCAGTCTTCCTGCCCGCGCAGCTGGTGGTGAATCTGGCCGCCGGCGCGACCCGCGCCGACCTTCCGGCCCGGTCCTTGCCGCCCGGCGACAGCATCCTGATTCTGGTCGAGCTGATCCGTCCGGTCGCGGGCCCGCTCGCCCTCGCGCTGATCTCTGGAGGTCTCGCCCTCATCGCATGGTCGGTGCTGTGGCACGGCGGCATCGTGCGATGGTGGTTTGGCGCCGGCGCAACCCGTGTCCGACTTTCAGAGATTCTCGGCCACGGGGTCGTCTGGTGGTGGCGTTACGCCCGGCTCGTGCTGGTTGCCGTCACCGTCACCGCGGCAATGCTGGCGGCGATCTGGCTTGCGCTCGAGTCCCTCATCCATACCGCCGGGAGGACCGGCGCCGGGGGGCGTTCGGGTGTTCTCCTGGCGGTGGGCCTCGTGCTGACCGCGGTAGTGCTGATCGTGTGCTGGCTCTCGACCCTCCGTGGGGCGTGGCTGCTCGGAGAGTCCGGACGCCGGTCGGCGGTGGTGGCATGGCTGCGCGGTTTGGGCGCGAGCCTCCGGCAACCCATCCGCTCGCTCTTCACGCTCGTGCTGTGGGCCGTGCCTGGCCTCGCCCTGCTCGCATTGCCCGTGTTGGTGGAGGGTCCCACCGCCGAACTCGCACTTCTGCTGTCCTGGCTCGGGAGCACGTTTTGCTGGGTCGCTCTCTACCTCTCCTTTGCGCCGCGGGAGCTGTCCGAGGAGTGGTACCGGAGGATGCAGGAACGAGCCACCACGCGCCCGGCCCAACCGCCCGAGCCATCCGACGGGTACGTCACGCAGCGGTTTCCGACGCAGCAGTGAGCGGCCCCGTGGCGGTGCCTGGCTTCAGCCTGGCACCACCATAGATCTCAGTCGACGTCTTTTAGCCGTTTCGGCGCCGCAGCCAGCACCTCCGGCGGGCAGCCCTCGGCGAAGAGCTTGAAGTTCTCGATGTAGCGTTACGACGCCCTCGTCGCACGCTACATCGAGAACTTCAAGCTCTTTGCCGACGGCTGCCCGCCGGAGGTGCTGGCTGCGGCGCCGAAACGTCTGAAGGACGTGGAGTAGAATTCTGATTTAGGAATTAGGATCCGCTGGTGGTTGGGTGGGTATGCGAGCGGTCCTGTACAGGTTCGTTGCTTCACCTGGTTTGGCCGTGCGCGCGGCGGCTCGTTCCTGCATCCTACGGCACCACTCCTCGGACAGCTCCCGCGGCGCAAAGGAGAGGTAGAGAGCGACCCAGCAAAACGTGCTCCCGAGCCAGGACAGCAGAAGTGCGAGTTCGGCG
>PVMK01121158.1_pt1 | contig 16694 bp, 11 predicted proteins | sample 1853481 | NCBI WGS metagenome assembly PVMK01 (sample SAMN08533507, study PRJNA380276) | Marine sediment metagenome, whole genome shotgun sequencing project.
ACCACGGCTTCGAGCATACCTCCAACCTCTGGCTTGGTTGTCCCTATTTAAAGACGCGAACCCTCCTTCCTCGAATCGGTTCAGTGCCCCGGGGTTTCCCGGGGCGCCGGACCGAGACGGGAGGACGGCACGAGCGACAATATGATCCGAGCAACTCTCCATTCCGCCCTGGTTCTGCTGATTGCGGCAGCGCAATTGGTGGCGGCCAGGAGTGTGCCGAGCCCCAGTGTGAGTGCATCCGCCGCGGTGTATTTCTGTTGTTGCGTCGGCGAGTGCCACTGCACAGCCGATTGCTGCAATCACGCACCAACCGCGGCTGCCGATGACGACTCCCCGAGGGTCCGCATCGGCGCCGGGTCTCCGATCATCGGGGCGCCGCGGGGGTGCGGCGTGGCGCAAGGCACCCTGCAACGATCCCCGCAACAGGGAAAGCTCCTGGCGGCGGACGTTCGCAGCGGGCTGCGTCTCGGCTCGGAAGAGTCATTCAGAATTCCTCTGCCTCTAGCGGTCACACGAGCTGATGACAACCACCTGAGACCATCCTCTCCCCGCGCTCCCCCGTCCTCCAGCCCCCGCGCCTGACTGTCACCGCCCACCCGGTTGTGGAGCATCGATGTCCACGACGAACGGACAGTGACGGCGGCGCCCTAAGGCTATTCACTCCATGAGACGGCACGGCTCGCGGGTCGGCGGCAGCGGCCATCTGGGTGACACGACGCCAGATAGCGGACGCACACCGTACCGGCGGGTGAACAAAGGGGGAAATGATGAATCGGTTGAGTAGAACACGAAGTTCGGCGGTCTCCAGACTGCTTGTCTTGATGGCACTGACCACCGCCGTGGCAACCGCAAACGCAGGTTCGTTGGTCGGCGTTGTTTCCGGCCCCGGTGGGGTCGGTCTGCCCGGCGCAATGGTCACCGCCACGTCGGCGGAGGGGGCCCCGGAGATCTCGGTGGTGACCGGTGAGAGCGGCGCCTTCAGAATCGACGGTCTCGAGCCCGGCAGCTACACCGTCGAGGGAGAGCTCCACGGGTTCTACCCCACATCCGCGGAGGCCGTGTCCGTCGATGGGGGGAGGGCGGCCAGGGTCGAGCTCGCGCTTTCGGCGGCTACCTTCCGCGACACCGTGAACGTGGACTCGGTTTCACCTCGAGATTCGCTCGAGGCGACCGAGCTCCGCGAAAGTGGGGCCCGCGACCTCGGAGAGGCTCTCGCCAAGAAGCCCGGGGTGTGGAAGGTCCGTAAAGGCGGTATTGCAAATGACATCGTGCTCCGCGGATACCGCGAGGATGACGTCACGGTTCTCATCGATGGCGCCAGGGTGGCGGGCGCCTGCCCCAACCGGATGGATCCACCGGCGTTTCACCTCGACTTCGCGGAGGTTGACCGGGTCGAGGTGAGACCGTCGACCGGACACATGGCGGCCCAGGGAAGCCTCGGCGGACTGATCAACATCGTGACCAAGAAACCGGGAGCCGGGCTGCAAGCCGACGTCTCCGCCGCCGCCGGGAGCTGGGACATGATCCACCCGTCCGCTACGGTGAGCTATGGCAGCGACCGGTTCGCCATGCTCGGTGGGATCTCACACAGATCGGGCAAGGCCTTCGAGGACGGATCCGGAGAGCGGTTCACCGAGGAAGTAAACTACAAATCGTCGGCAGCCGATGCTGACGCCTACAACGTCAACAGCGTCTGGACCCGGCTCTACTTCCAGCCGGCTGATGGTCACGAGCTGAACCTCTCTTACGCGCGGCAGGAAGCCGACGACGTTCTCTACCCCACGTTGATGATGGACGCCGTGATCGACGACACCGACCGTCTGGTCGCCGGCTACAGGTACGAGCCCTCACACGGCGTTCTTCGTTCCCTGAGCGCTACCGCCTACGCGACCCTGGTCGACCACTGGATGGAGGACAGCCTCCGGACAACCTCCGCGAACGCTCCCCGTGGGTGGGGCATGGGCACTCTCGCGACAACCCGGATGATCGGCACCCTCATCGAAGCCGAGCTTGGGCCCATCGTCGTGGGTTTCGAGGCGTACAACCGCAACTGGGACACCTGGACCGAGATGGCCGGAATGGGATACATGAGGCAGTACTCGATCCCCGACGCCGACATGGACGTCATCGGTCTGTCGGCGAAATGGCAAAATCAACTGGCGCCACGAACCCGTCTGGAACTCGGGGGGCGCATTGATCGGGTCACAACCACCGCCGACGCGGAAAAGGCCAACACCAGCCTCTACTACGCCTACCACGGGGTCACCAGTACGACGAGAACTGATGTCGATCCTTCGTTCTCTCTTCGCGTGGTCCACGATCTGAACGCCAGCCTGTCGCTCAACGGCAGCGTATCCCGGACGGTCCGGTCCCCCGACGCCCGGGAACGCTACTTCGCGCTCAGGCGGAAGGGCGGCGACTGGGTCGGCAGCCCGGAGCTCGCTCCTCCGGAGTCGACCGGCGCCGAGCTCGGACTCACTTGGAGCACCGGGGGAGGTTTTTTCACAGCCACCGCCTGGACCGACCGGGTGGACGGGTTCATCACCGTCTATGAGCAGCAACGAATCAACATGGTTCCGGGAGTCATGAACACCAAGGCGCAGAGCTACGCCAACGTGGACGCAAACCTGAGTGGAGGTTCGCTCGAAGCAGCGTACGCTCTCAGCTCACGGGTGTCGCTCTCGGGGAGCGCATCCTATGTTCGCGGCACCCAGGAACCGATTCCCGAGCTGGGCATCTACTCCACCAATCTCGCGGAGATGCCACCTCTGTCCGGGCGGCTCGCGGCTCGGTGGCAGAACCCCCGGTTCTTTGCCGAGGTCGAGGGAGTGGTCGCTGCCAGCCAGGACAAGGTCGATGAGGATCTGAACGAGGCCGCAACACCAGGTTGGAGCATCATCAACCTCAAAGCCGCATACAACCACGGCCCTTGGCGGCTGCAGTTGATTCTCGGAAACCTCTTCAACCGCACCTACCACGAGCATTTTTCCTATCAGCGAGATCCGTTTCGCTCTGGATTCGTGCTCAACGAACCGGGGCGGAACCTCAGCCTGACCGTTGGTTGGAGATATTAGTTTGAGGAGTTGGCAAGAGCCGAATTGACGAATCGGGGGCGCGTGCTGAAGCACGCGCCCGCGTTTTCCCTAACCCGCACTTCTCACCGGGTGTCTACTGCGGACGGCGACGGGTTATCTCTCAACCTCGGACTGTTGCTGATCTTCGATTCTGTCGAGCGCAGCCAGGTCGATACGCCACTGCAGCGCCACCTGACGGATCTTCCATGCGCAGTCCCGCACCACCCCGTCCAACAGCAGACAGCCGTCGTGCCGGCACTCCTCCCGAGGCTCGTTTGCGAGCTCCAGAAGTTCGGCCGAAAGACGCAACGCGCGCGCGACGTGTTGGTCACATCCCACATCAACTCCTTGCTCGGATCGTGCCGCGACACATACTGGGTCACTCCTAGCGCAAGGTCCGTGCCAGGTAGTGCCACTCACCGCTCTTGACCTCTTATCCGCCTTTTCTCTGTGATTTACAGTCAGAACGACACCAGGCGCGGGAGCATGTTCAAGTGTCTCGCACACTGTCGTGTGACACCGTTTCATCCGTTCTCACCCCATTCTCAATTTCAACACCGCGTTACATGGCGTCAATGAAACTATTTGTTCTCAATCATTTGACCTTCTGCGTTGGTGGCGAATAGAGGATCAACACACTGTCTCACGGAGTCTCTCGATACAGTGAGACACATGAGACAGAATAGGTTGGATCGGGTGATGCCGGTCACTGTTCACTTCCATAAATGACCATATAAAGAAATAAGAACAATGCGCCATCGAAAGGAGCTCATGATTTGCGCATTGATCTCAATTCAAGGCGCCTCAATGAGCGCTAAAATCGGAGGGCATCATGACGAGATCAGACGAGGGGCGCACACATCCGGAGAGGATCGTGCTGTTTATCTTCCTCGTGTTCCTGGCGGCATTTTCGGCCTCAGCTCGCAACCCGATCACGCTGAGGGTTTCAACAGACGATCAGACCTACGCCCGCGGGGAAACCATTCTCGTGTCGGTGTGGGCCACCTATGGGGACGGCTCCCCCATCCTGGCAACCAGAAGGACCCAGATCGAGATCAAAGACGGCGACGGACGCCGGGTCATTCGCGAGGGGTTGGCAAACGCGGGCGACGGGTACTTCACCTACAGCCATACCATCGGATCGGATGGCGCCGACGGGTCGTGGCAGATCAAGGTCAAGATCGAGGGCCTGGACCACAACAAGCACGTGAAGGACAAGAAGTACGACTGCTCGTGGTGCCACGGCTTCAGCCGTCCGGAACGCGGACTCACCATGCCCTAATCTTCCTGACAAATCGGGGCCGGCCCGGTCCGGGCCGGCCCCGTTGACAGAACATTGGGTTATTTGCCGAGGACTACGCCCGAGGTTTCGTCCAGAAACCTGTATAGAGTGGCGCGGGAGACGCCCAGGTGCTTGGCCGCCTCTGACTTGTTGCCGTCGGTCCGGGTCAGGGCCTCCGCCACGGCCGTTGCGGTGAGCTTCTTGCTTCGTTTCCCGACAACCTGACCAATCTCGACGACGTTCCTGAGGTTGACCGGCAGATGCGCGGGCTCGATCTCGGCACCCTTGCACTTGATCCACGCAAACTGGAGGGCGTTCTGGAGCTCACGGACGTTGCCGGGCCAGCGGTAGGCCATGAGCAGGGACATGACCTCGCCGGACACCGCCACCTGCCGTCCACTGGAGGACACCGACTCCCTGCTGAGAAAGTGCTCGACGAGGAGCGGAACGTCCTTGATCCGCTCGCGCAGCGGCGGCACCACGATCGGGACGACACAGAGCCGATAGAAGAGGTCCTCCCGAAACCTGCCCGCAGCGACCTCCGCGTCCAGATTCTTGTTGGTCGCACTGACGACCCGGACGTCCACCTTGACGGTCTTCTCGCCGCCGACGCGCTCGAACGTACCCTCCTGGAGGACCCGGAGCAGCTTCACCTGCATCGCGACGCTGAGATCGGCCACCTCGTCGAGGAAGATGGTTCCGCTGTCGGCCAGCTCGAACCTCCCCTTGCGGTCTCGCACCGAGCCGGTGAAAGCACCCTTGACGTGGCCGAATAGCTCGCTCTCCAGAAGGCCGTCCGGAAGGGCGCCGCAGTTGACCGAAACGAAGCTGCGTTCGCTGCGGGCACCCTGGTCGTGGATCGCCCGCGCCACGAGCTCCTTGCCGGTTCCGCTCTCGCCGAGGACCATGACCGGTGCACCAACGTCGGCGACCTCGCGAATGGCGTCGAAGACGTTCTGCATTTCGGGTGAGCTGCCCACGATTCCGGCAAACGTCTTCTCGGTCTGCAGCAATCGTCGCAGGCCGTTGAGCTCGGTGACATCCTCGAGGACGACAATCGCCAGCCTTTCGCCCTTGTAATCGAGGGGCATGGCGCTGACAAGCAAAGACAACTCGTGCGTCTGACCCTCAGACTGGAACGAGAACTTGCAGTACTGGCGTGGGACCGTCTTGCCGGCCAGCGCTTCGGCGATCGGCGGGCGAAGCTGGCACCTCACACACTCCGCCAAGGTGCCGCAGCAACCCGGACTCTCGACCGCCCGCGGACAGGAAAGCACGTCTCCGGGACAGCTCTCGAGGGTTGTCTTGTTCGCGACCTCGAAGGCCTGCTCCAGACCCTGGTTGACCATCCGGATCCGATGCTCCTGGTCGACCACCATGACCGAAGATGGAATCGTGTCGAAGAGGGCGTCGAGGAATCCCTTCTCGTCGGCCAGCTCCCGGTTCGACTTCTTGAGGCTGCGATCGAACTCGTGTCTGCACACACCCATCTCGATGGCCAGGCGAAGGTCGGATTCCTCGAAGGGCTTGAGCACATAGCCGAAGGGACCCACAGCCTTTGCTTTTGCGAGGGTCTCGTCATCGGCATAGGCAGTCAGGAAGACAACCGGGATCTCGAAACGGTTGCGGATCTCCTCGGCCGCTGCAATACCGTCCATAGCGCCACCGAGGCGGATATCCATCAGCACCAGGTCGGGCCGTGATTTTTCGGCGATCTCGAGAGCTTCCTCGCCGGTGGACGCCCACCCGATGGCTTCATGACCCAGATTGACGACGCAATTCTGAATGTCGCGGGCGACGATGCCCTCGTCCTCGACCACAAGGATCGCCTTGGGTGTCACTGTTCCAATTCCTTTTCCGATTCCGAGAATTCAATGGTGAAAAGTGTTCCGTCACTCCTGTCGAGCTCGATACTGCCGTCCAGCTGTTTGGTGAGCAAGCACACCAGCTGCATCCCGAGGGACTCGGTGTTCCGAAAATCCAGCTCGGCCGGCATGCCGTCGCCGGTGTCCCTCACGGTCAATCTGAAACGCGACGCCGACGAGGGTTGGAGGGTGATCGAGATTTCGCCTTCAGCACCCGTGGAAAAGCCGTGCTGCAGGCTGTTCGATATGAGCTCGTTGAGAATCAGCGCCACCGGAATCGCCGCGTCGATGTCGAGCAGGATATCGGCGACATCGAGGTGGAGTGACACCGACTTCGATTCTGCGGTCAGTGAATGAAACAGGGACGACGTGAGGTCCCGGATGTAGTCCTTGATGGGTATCTCGGCCAGGTCCCGGGAGCTGTAGAGCTTTTCGTGGATCAGGGCCAGGGTGCGGATTCTGTTCTGGCTGTCCCGGAGGGCGACCCGACAGTAATCGTCGGTGATTGCACCAGCCTGAAGGTTGAGCATGCTCGCGATCACCTGAAGATTGTTCTTGACCCGATGATGAACCTCCTTGATGAGCACCTCCTTCTCTCTCAGCGAGGCGCTGAACCGCTCCTCGACACGCTTGCGATCGGTGATGTCCCGCCCCACGACAACGATTCCGACCAATGCCCCATCGGTGATCAGCGGAGAGCATGAGACGAGAGCGGCGTGTGGATCGCCTCGATGATCGACGATGAGGATTTCCTCATCGATCACCTGTTCGCCGCGCAACGCCCGGCTCCCCGGTGTCTCCGCCAGCGGTATCGAGAATCCGTCGGGGCGACGAATATCGAGCCTGCTGGCAAGGTCCCGCCGGTCCATCGACACCGGGTCCGTGCCCAATAGCTCTTCCGCTACCGGGTTGGCTCTGATGATCGTGCCGCTTTTGTCGACGACGAAGACGGCGTCGTTCATCGCCGCCAGCACGGCATCCAGCTCGTCGGCACGGCTCTGTGCCTCCAGGACCAGCTGCCGCTGCCTGGTGTGGGTGATGTCGGAGATCGAGGTCACCACGCCTTCCGGCGCTCCCTTGCCCTCGCGGACCAACGGCTGGGTGCTGATCGAGATCCAGGTCAGTGTTCCGTCGGGCCTCGGCAGCCCCATGACCACCCCGAGCTGCGCCTCTCCGCTCTTGAGGGTGATCGAGGCGGGACGCTCGTGGACGGGAAAGGGTGTCCCATCCTCCCTGACCGCTCGTCCACCATAGTCTACGGTGGTACGACCCGTGATCTCATCCTTGCTCAATCCGAGGATCCGTTCGGCACTGGGGTTGCACCCCGTGATGGTTCCGTCGGCATCCTGAACCACCACTCCTTCGGCGAGGCTCGCGAGCACATCGTTGGGACCGAGATCGCCGTCAATCATCGCTCACCGCACCGTCTCGAAACCTGGAGATGTGGAGACAAAGAGCCCCCTGCGAAACTCCGAATCGCACGGGCGGGGATAAACCCCGCCCCTACGGTATTTGTCGTAGGGGAGGGGTTCATCCCCTCCCTTTTATGGGCTGTGACCTCGCGAATCCGTTGATGAATCGGCTTTGCAGGAGGCTCACTTGGCGCCCGCGAAGGAGGCTCACCGAACCACGATTCCTCACCGTGGATCGCGATAGTCACCTTGCGCAGCGTCCGACGCAGCCCCGAGGACTGTCCGGTCCCTACACAGAGGCCAAATCGAATCCTCCTGTTCACCGTACCAATCTCCCACCTTCGCCAAGCCCGTCTCACCGAGGAGCCTCGATGGCTCCCCGGCCGGCGCCGGGTCGGCGCGACTATATCATCGAGCCACCGGACCGACGGCCGATAGGCCGCTGTGTTGACGCCCTCCCAATTGATCGAAATATATACGAAACCCTGCCCACAAATCAAGAATGATTTTCGATTGGACGGAAATTCAACCCTGACAACCTGAGAAACTCAGAGTCATTCAGGCCGACAACACAGGTATGGTAGTGCATAATACGGGCGAACGAGCATCGGTTGCGTTTTTTGGAGGTTCGCCTGATGACGGACAAGATCATCGTCGTCGAGGACGAGGGCATCACAGCAATGCACCTTCGCGAGATGCTCGTCGGCTGGGGCTACGAGGTGCCCGCAACCGCGGACAGGGCAGAGGACGCACTCGACCGCATCGCCGCCCAAAAGCCGGATCTGGTCCTGATGGACATCCACCTGAAGGGGCGTGTGGACGGCGTCGCGGCGGCAGAGGTCATCCAGAGACGCTTTGATATTCCCGTGGTCTTCTTGTCCGCGCACAGCGACAAGGGGACGTTGCGGCGGGTCAAGAGCAGCCGGGCCTATGGCTTTGTCGTCAAACCATTTGATGAGCGGGACGTGCAGGTCGCGGTCAAGTCGGCGCTGTATCAGCACCGGATTGACAGGGCGCTCCGGTCGACCCGGGAGTGGCGCCGCGGACCCCTGTCAAGCGTGGCACACGCAGTCATTTCCACCGACGCCGGCGGCAGGATCATTTTCATCAACAAGGGGGCCGAGGCGCTCACCGGCTGGACGGAGATCGACGCGTTCGAGCGCGACGCCACAATGGTGCTTCGACTTGTCGGCGAGGGCGGAAATCCTCCTGCCGAACATCCAATTACCCGTGTCCTGCGCACAGCGGAGATCGCCTTGTCAGACCCGGACTCCGTCGTGGTCTCCCGCGACGGCTCGGAGGTCCCGATCGGTTACCGTGTCGTTCCGATCCAAGGCGACACCGAAGACATCATCGGTTTGGTCATCAGCCTCCGCCACCGTAGGGACAGACGTCATCTCGGGGACCCGTCCACCCGCCAACCCGAGCGGGATCCCTTGACTGGGCTTGCCGATCGGACTCTCCTCATGGATTGCCTGGGCGACGCCATTGCCCGCGCTCAACACGATAACAGCCTGGTCGCGGTTTTGATCCTCGATCTCGACCGGTTCAAGGACATCAACGAATCCCCCGGTAGAGCGGTGGGTGATTTGCTCCTGGGAGCGATCGCGGCGCGGGTGCAGAACTGCGTTCGTGGATCGGACTCGGTTGCTCGGATCGGCGACGACGAATTTGCGGTGGTCCAGCTCGATCTAGAAACTACAGGCGGCGCGGTCTTCCTCGCTGAAAAGCTGTTGGACATCTTCAGCGATCCCTTTGTGGTCGAGGGCCAAGAGATCAAGGTAACGACCAGCGTTGGGGTCGCGGTCTATCCCGTGGACGGTGACCAACCCGAGGATCTCGTTAGCCGAGCCGACGAGGCCCTCAACCGCGCCAAGGCCGCGGGCCGCAATCAGTACAAATTCCACGGCGACATGGCCGAGGGTCTCATCGATTCCGAAAGGTACCTCGAACAGGATCTGGGAGCGGCCATGGAGCGTGACCAACTGGAGGTCTGGTACCAGCCGATCTTCAGCCTCAGCCGGCACGAGATCACGGGTGCTGAGGCCCTTCTGCGTTGGCGACACCCCGAGCGGGGCGTGATCCCAGCTTCGCGGTTCATTCCCGTGGCGGACCGGTCCGGCCTGCTGGCACAAATCACCGATTGGGTTCTTCGCGAGGCCCTCGAGCGCGCCGGGGAATGGCAAGCCGGGTTGCCGGGGATCCGGGTTTCGGTCAACATCGCGGGCTCCGAGCTCCGTCGAAGAGACCTGGTTCCCACCTTCATCCACATGCTTGACAGTTCGTCACTCGAAGCCCGGCACCTCGAGATTGAAATCCGCGAGGATCTCCTCATTCGGCAACTACCGATGAACTCAATGCTCAACCTGCAGCGTCTTCGACAACTGGGAGTGTGTCTGACCCTCGACAACTTCGGCTTTGCCTACGCCTCGATGATGTCGCTCAAAAAACTGCCGTTGAGTAGGATCAAGATCGACCGATCGCTGGTCGCCGCCATCTCCCACGACGCCCAAGTGGAGGCGATCGTAAAGGCCACCATCGATCTCACCCGAAGCTGTGGATACGAGGTGGTTGCCGACGGCATCGAAAGCGAAGCGCAACTGCAGTGGCTGCGGCTGCACGGATGTGACCATGGTCAGGGGAACCACCTCGGCGCCCCCCGACAGGCCGAAGATTTTCTGAGCGGATAGCCCGCATATCTCACCGGGTGTCTACTGCGGACGGCGAATCGCGGCGTCCCGCCGTGCTTGTCGCGATTTGTGCTCCTCGACGTAGCGCAACTACGACTGCGTCGCCCAATTCACGACAAACCCAGCGGATACTTGCGCTTCGCCGCCCTCGCTACGAAACCCGGGGAGATAAGCGGGCTAGCCCACGTAGTCGATCGACCTCCGAGCAGATTCCCGAGAAAAGACGATGGTGAAACAGGTTCCGCCGGTGCGATCCAGCTCCAGCTGACCGCCGAGCTGGTTTTCCACCAGACCCGTCACCAATCCCATGCCCATGGACTCCGTATGTCGAATGTCCACATCGTCGGGAATCCCAACGCCGTCGTCGCGCACGGTGAGCACGATCCGGTCGTCGTCAGTCGCCACGGCGTTGATGCTGATCTCGCCGGGCCGACCGTCCGGAAAAGCATATTTCAACGAGTTGGAGAGCAGCTCGTTTATCACCAGCCCGCAGGGGACGGTGTCATCGATCCCCAGGGTGACGTCCTTCGCAGCGACCTCGAGACGTATCCGGCCCGCATCGGCGCCATACATCCGAGTCAGGCTCTTCGCGAGCTTAGACACGTAGTCTTCGAGATCGATCCTCGAGAGATCGTCGGACCCGTACAGGACCTCGTGAATCAAGGCCATCGCCCGGACACGGCTCTGGCTCTCTTGGAACATTTTCCGGAGATTGGGGTCCTCGATGTTCCGCGCCTGAAGATTCAAGAGGCTGGAAATGACCTGCATATTGTTCTTGACCCGATGGTGAATCTCGCGCAGAAGCACTTCCTTTTCTCTGAGGGAGTCCTTCACCGCGAGCTCTGCGCGTTTGTGCCGGGTCGTATCCTCGATTACGGCAATGAAATGGCGCGGATTCCCAGATTCGTCACGGGCAAGCGAAACCGTCAGATTGACCCAGACAATTGAGGCGTCCTTCCGGACGTACCGCTTTCCCATCGAATATTGGTCGATTTCTCCGGCGAGCACCTTGCCGACGTTTTCGAGGTCGACCTCGAGATCCTCCGGGTGGGTAATCTCCTGGAAAGTGAGCTGCAGCAACTCCTCGGCGGTGTAGCCAACGATCTCGCCAAACTGCCGGTTGACCCGTATGAACCCTCCATCTAGCGCCACCTGGGAGATCCCGACCGCCGCGAGCTCGAAGGTCTCGCGGAACCTCTCCTCGCTCTTCGCAAGGGCCGTGACCACTTTCTCGAGGTGGCGGGATCGCTCCTCGAGCTGGACGATCATCGGGTTGCTGACCCTAGCCAGTAGAGCGGCGCCGCCAACCGCCACCAACAACGAAAAACCAATGGCGAGCAAACCCGCCCTCCAAAACGGCGCCAGCACCTCGTCCAGGTCGATCTTGGCGACGATGCCAAGATCGAGCTCCGCTACCGGCTCGTGGGCCGCGAGAACCAGCTCGCCCCGGTAGTCGAGGCCGACCACCGTCCCGGACTGCCCCGACAGAGCCCGGCGCATCGGCTCCGCCAGGTCCGAGGCAAAGGACACGGGCCGTGGGTGTTCCACTCCCTCAAAACGGTGCCGGAGTACGAAGACGATGAAATCCCCCTCCCTCCTCGCAAGGGTGAACTCGCCGGTCTCTCCGAAACCCTCATATTCCAGATGGGCATCCACGATCTGCTGCAGAGTGGCTGCAGCGCTGCCCCCAGGGAAACCGGGGTTGTGGACCTGGTCAAACCGTGCAACCGCCTCGATCAGCCGTGCCTGACTCTGGGCAGTCTCGACGAGTCGTGCCTTCTGCTGCTCAAAGGCAGCGCTGTAGAGGATTCTGGTGGTTATGCCGGTGACGAGGAGAAGACCCATGGCCATGATCAAGATGAGAACAATTACTCGTGTTCGCTCGGTCATGGCGCGCATCGTCGCCTCCCGTGCCAGGATCTCGAAACACGGGTCAAGGTGTTGATCGCCCCCATTTTGGAACGATCCATTGACGCCTTCCGACCCACCCGTTCAAAAATTAACGTTGGTAGAGGCGGAAGACCAAAGCTCGACCCTTTGAGGCATTCTACCAGTGAATAGAGTTCGTGAACGGATTCGAGAGGCGCCGGCACAAAGGGAGGAGATATTCCCCGCCCTTGGATCCGGCTACGCTGGTTTCGGGTGTTTCAGGGTTTGAAACGCGTCCACACCACGCCGGGCTGACTCTTGAAGTGCAGCTTCTGCCCCGAATCACCGAGGACGATCTCACGCCGGAACTTCGCGCCGCCTGCGTCTCGGAAGTGGACGACGAAGTACTTGTTGTCGTCGTTCCCATCCACCGCCACACCGATGATCGAGTAGCGCACCGTCGAGGTCCCACCGGTCCCGAAGGTGATGGAGTCCGACGTCAGAACCAGGTAGCGATCGGAGTACTCGGGGTGGGCGGTGGTCCACGTGCCGACGAGCTGCGGGGGGACCGTCTTTGAACCGGTGTCCTCGCGGGAAAACCACGCCCCGAGAGCGGCCGCCAGGATGACGACCACCACCGTCACGATCAGGATCATTCTCGTCGCGGGCCGCCTGTCCTCTTTCACCGGACGAGCGGCGACAGCCACAACCACATCTCTGTCTTCTTCTCTGTTCATGCGCCCCTCCCGGCCACGTCGCCAAGAAAGTACCGGTCCTTCTGCGCGATCTGATAATCGAAATCACGGCCCATCGCGACGAGAAAGGCCTCCACCACCCGTGGATCGAACTGCGTGCCGGCCTGGTTCCAGATCTCCTCCACCGCGGCATCCGTGCCGCGGCTCTTCCGGTACGGGCGGTCGGAGGTCATGGCGTCGTAGGTGTCCGCCACCGCAAGAATCCGCGCGTTGATGTGGATCTCCTCGCCGGCCAACCCGTTTGGATAGCCCTTCCCGTCCCACCTCTCGTGGTGATCGGTAACGATCGGCATGATGTCGGCGAACGCGGAGATCGGCTCCAGGATCCGACCGCCGATCGACGGGTGGGCCTTCACCTCTTCGAACTCGTGATCCTCGAGCTTTCCCGGTTTGTCCAATAGCTGCACCGAGATGCCCAGCTTGCCGACGTCGTGAAGCAGTGCACCGCGGTGTAACACCTCGAGCTGGCTCCGGCTCCGGCCCAGGGCCTGCGCAATCTTGAGCGACATTGCCGTCACCCTTTCAGAATGGCCCGCCGTCCACGGCGATTTCGCGTCGATTGCCCGCGCGAGGGCCTCGAGCGTACCCCACGTGAGGGCCTTCAGCTGCTCGATCAAACCTGAGTTGGAGAGAGCCACCGCCACCTGATCGGCAAGCTCGCGACCCTGGGCCACCTCCTCGTCCGAGAACGCCCGCCGGCCGATCCGGCCGATGCAGAGCACCGCCGCCAGCCGAGACCTGAGCATTACGGGAAACGCCACCACTATCGAGTCCGTGCTCGACGGTAGGCTCGCCAGCAGCTCCGACTCCCCACCGTCATCGCTCAGGACCACCGACTCCTGGCCGCTCGACAAGGTATCGATGTCCCAGGCGGACAGGCCGGATGTGAGGTCGCTCACCGTCTCCACATTACCCTTCACGGCGTAGAACAACTCAACCTCCGCCACGTCGACCCCTCTCCGCACACCGACGCAGACGAGATCACAGTCGATGGTGTCGAGAGCGCCGGCAGTCGCCGTCTCGACGATCGATGTCGTGTCGATCGTGGAGAGAATGGCGCGGTGGATCTCGGCGTTGGTGGCCAGCGTCTTGAACTGGCGCTGCAGACGGTCCGACATGGTGTTGAAGGCGTCGGCAAGATCGTCGAACTCGTCGCCGCTGCTCACCTCGACCCGGGTCGAGAAATCACGCACGGCGATCCGCCGGGTGGCCTCGGTGAGCCGGTCGAGCGGCACCAGGCTCCGCCGAATCGCGAAGCTGCTGAGAATCAGCACCACCCAGAAGCACACGAGCACCACCAGCGGAAAGGCCCACTGGAAGTTCTCCATCGGGTCGAGCAGGGTCTCCATCAGGTTGAGGGCCTCGACCTTGGACTGAACGAGGACAAAGGTCCAATCCTCGACCAAAAACCGCGGCTGGAGAAAGAGGTTGCGATACCGCGCCACGAAGTCTTCCCCCTCGTATCTCACCTCGAGGGCGCCGTTGTGCGTGCCGACGGTCTCGGCGGCCACCAGGGACGCCATCTCCTGACATCCTGCGAACGAGCCGAAGAGGAGGTGGCGAGCTTCGTCGAAGGCGCACAGCTCGATGCCGTAGGGAACCACGTTGCCCCCGGAGATTCCCCAGAGATAATCATCCGAGATAAAGCCCACCACCACGCCGGCCCGTGGTACGGCGGGGTCGACGAGGCGCGCCATCGCCAAGACCGGCCGCCCACCAGCATCGCCGCCGAGGGAGAGGAGGAGGGTCTTCCCCTGCTCCATGTGCTCGAGCTGCTCTCTCGCCAGTGGCGGTGGTGCCGGCCCCTCACCGAACACCCAGGAGATCTCTCCGTCGGCAGACACCACCGCCAGGCTGTCGAACAGCTTGTGCATCCGCCCATCGATCCGTCCTGCGCTCGATCGGGAAACGCCGTCCGGCGCAACGATCTGCAACCCCGAGTCAAGCTCCGCCTCGAGGAACCCGAGACGCTCCGAGATCGACAGACCCACCGATCTCGCGGCGTGATGGAGCCGGTACTCGCTCTGCTCCAACAACTCCTGACTGACGCGCCAGTAGGCGACCGACGCGAGGATCACGATCGGCACAAGCGCACTGATGATGAAGAGAGCGAAGAACCGTCGTGCCAGGATGCTGCGGAATAGCCGGGTATCGATGTTCATCCTTGCATCCAGGCTCAGAAATCGTAGACCGGCCCGATCCAACTGCCGTTGCTCGCACGAACGATGTCGTCGCGGCTCGCCGCTGCGGTGAACGGCGCGGCGCTCTTGCCGTCCGGCCCCATGCTGTAAAGGTCGTAGTCGGAGTTGACGGGAACCAGGAAGTGGTCCTTGCGCGGTTTCCCCACCCCGCCCCCGATGATGTTGAGATACTCATAGGGATTGCCCCAGGGATCGACGAGGCTTCCGTACCCGACCGTGGTGAGGCTCGGCGGCGGGAGGTTGTTGTCCATGACGTACTGCCCGATGTCCGCGTCCATCTCACGAATATCGACCAATGCCTGCGTTTCGCGCACCCGTTCGGCGTAGCCGAAGAGGCGCGGAATGATGATCATCGAAAGGGTGCCGATCAGGGCGGCGACGAGGACCAACTCGATCAGAGTGAATCCGTCGCTCGGGCCACGGGCCGCGAAAACCCGTGCCGTCGCCGTTCTTAACCCCAGTCGTTGTTGGTATCTCATGGTGTGCCAACGGGTTCGGCCCGCCTAGATCAATAGTAGCACAGGGTATGTTCGACCAAGGCTTGGAACGAGGAGGAGCGGGCGGCCGCGATCCCCGAAAACTCCGCGCGCCGGCCCGCTCTCCAGGAGGGACGGCACGGTGTCCTTGATGGCACGTTCGACCGCGGCCTCGTCCACGCTCGACGCCGTCGGATCGATCTTTGTCCCGTCCGAGAATGGTGGCCAGAAACCGCTCGTGTTCGGTCATTGAGCTCCCTCCTCGGGAAAATGAGGCGCCCGATATTTGCATGCCCGAGCCGCTGGACAAAATAGTGATTGAGACCCATATTCACTTAGAGGATCTCGGACGGTCCGGTAGCCGCCGGCCGACTGGTGGGTTGGCTGGCTGGAGAGAGGCGAACGGGCCCTGTTTTTTAACCCTATGGCCAAAAAAGGGAGGGCGTCATGACACTTCAACTCGGAGACATCGCTCCGGACTTCATGCAGGAGTCAACCGATGGCCCCGTTCAATTTTACGAGTGGGCGGGTGACGACTGGGTGTTGTTGTTCTCACACCCAAAAGACTTCACTCCGGTGTGCACCACCGAGCTCGGACAGGTTGCGAAGATCAAACCTGAGTTCGACCGCCGGGGGATCAAGATCATCGGCCTCTCGGTAGACGGGATCGAAGACCACCGCGCTTGGATACGTGACATCGAGGAGACCCAAGGTGTCGCAGTGAACTTTCCGCTCCTCGCCGACAGCGATCGCACGGTTTCAAACCTGTACGGCATGATCCACCCCAATGCTGACGACACGGAGACTGTACGATCTGTGTTCGTGATCGATGACGAGAAAAAGGTGCGCCTGATCGTCACCTATCCGGCGAGCACCGGACGCGACTTCGGCGAAATCCTGCGAGCCATCGACAGCCTCCAGCTCACCGACAACTATCAGGTAGCGACGCCGGTTGACTGGCACCACGGCGACGACGTGATCATCATGCCGTCGGTGTCGAATCAAGAGGCCAAGGAGCTGTTCCCCGGTGGCTGGGACGAGAAGAAATCGTACCTGCGCATGGTTGCGCA
>PVMK01142642.1_pt1 | contig 16693 bp, 21 predicted proteins | sample 1853481 | NCBI WGS metagenome assembly PVMK01 (sample SAMN08533507, study PRJNA380276) | Marine sediment metagenome, whole genome shotgun sequencing project.
GTCGGCGCCGGTGGGCAACCAGCAGAACACATGGTCGCCTTGCGCAACGCCCAGTGCCTGCAACCCAGCGGCGGTCTGTCGTACCTTCGCCAGCGTTCCCGCATAGCTCCACTGACTGCCGACGGTGAACACGGCCAAAGGCGCATCCGGTGTCTCGCGAGCGTGTTTTTCGAGAATGTGGCGGATGACGCATTCATCGATACTGGGCATTCGTGGGTCAGTAGTGGTCATTAGCCTGCCTTGTAGTTGGGGCTGCCAATCAGCACAAACGCGACGGTGCACGGTTGCCCCGAGCGATTGCGCCAGGCGTGCCGCGTGGCTCGCTGCACCACCACGTCACCCGGGCCGAGATCCACTTCGCCGGCGTCGAGTTCCAGCGAGACGTTGCCTGACAGCACGATGCCGTAATCGATTGTCGCCGTGGTGTGCATGCCGGGGTTGTCGGCTTCCATGGCGTCGCCCGTATCGAAACGCGACGCGGCAGCGGCCAACTCGTCAGGGTCAAGAGTTTCGCCCGCGTCCGGCAGGAACGTGAAGATGCGAATACTGGACCCACCCGCGGGCGGTTCCAGCTTAAACACCTCGGCGGTTGCCGGATCGTGGTCGCCGGCGGGATCGGGGCGGGCCGGATCGTCGATCCAGATTTCATCGTCGATGAACAAGCCCAGTTGCACCCGGCCGGGCGTTGGACCGTCGTGTTTGAAGTAGGACTTGCCGTGCTCATCGATTGCGGTGACTACTCGTCGCGTGGTCATGATTGTTTGTCCTTTTGGACGGGGTATCGACGTCCCCGGTATAGGCTCCGTGGAGCAAATCCACTTCTAGATGAGGCGCAGTGCCTGCCACCAGGCCTGCATCACCACGGGGAATCCTTCCGCATGCTGCTTCATCAGGTCGCTGGAATCGTCCGGCATCGCCTGTGATTCGGTGGGCGTCAGCCCGGAGGCCCCCTGAAGTGGATCCAGCCATTCGATATCGATCGATTCGAGCATCGAACCGAAATCCGGCGCTTCGTGGTGCGGACTCGCTTGATGCCCGATGAAGGACTGATAGTCGGTGAAGGATTCCAGACAGTAGTACGACCGCGGTTCTGCACCGCGCCAGTATTCGTAGCGGCGGCAGTTCGGTTCGTGGGCGTGGGTTGCTTCCCACATCATGCGCGCGGTTTCTTCGAATGCGGCTTCCTTGCCTTCGAATATCGTGATCTTCGCTAGAAAAGTGGCCATGGGGTTCCCCCGTTCCCGGAGGCTGGAGTCTACCGAAAAACTGCGCTCGGTCGATGGTGCGGTGATAGGGTGGCGGCGAGTTTCCAACTCGGGAGAATTTCATGCGCACCTGTATTGTTCTGACGGTCGTGCTGACGTTTGCTGCGACGCTGGCGGGTTGCGACTCCATTGGCGGCGGCGACATCGTCGTCAAGGGCCACGACAATGTGGTGGTTGCCCGAGGCGCGGTGGATCGTGTTGCGGTTGCATTGGCCGATTTCGAGTCCACGCCACGGGTCACCGATGAAGACCTCCAGGCGCTCTACGAAAAGATTCGCGAGGCGGCGTTGGCCGGGGATATGGATGCGATGTTGGTGGTGTTGAAGGTTGCCACGATTCAGCGCCGGCCGGTGGAGCCTGAGGAGTAGAGCGGGTTACAAAGTGACCAATGTCATGGTGGGCCGGCAGGCGCACCATGATTCAGGTCGTCGGTACGAGCAGGACGCATGACGCACTCACACCTCAATGGGCAGATCTTCAAGCGCGACGGAACCGTTTATCTCGTGATGGAAGCGAACGACTGGTCTTCGGATACGCTGAACGTTCGAACCGTCAACGCCAGCAAGGCGGTCTGTCAGATGCCTCGCGACGAAGTTCAACGCTGCGTGAGCGAACGTAACAAGCGCTAGCGATCGTCCCGATTCCCTGCGCTTCAGGGGATCAGAAACGATCGCACCAGTGCGACAAACTCCTCGAAAGCTTCGCGGCGGATGTTGTGTCCTGCGCCTTCCAATTGGTGTGTCTGGATCGGCTCATAATCGGCGTCAATCTCCTGCCGTAGCGCCTCGGTGACCATGGCGCCGCGCTGCTCGTCGCCTGTCACCAGCAGCGTGGGACACTGCAACTCCTGGACTACCGTTTGCCAGGGCTCCAGCTTCATGGCATCAAAGACGTTGTCGGAAACCTGGAGGCTCGAGTCCACCCAGGCCGGGAATTCGTCGTCGTGCCAGGTCGGAGACATCGCTTTGCCCTGGGCGAGCACCTCCTCTGGACTGAGCTTGCTGAATGACCGCATGACCTGACGGAACATCTCCAGTTGCTGGCGCATTTCTTCCTCGTTCATGCCTTCTTCGGGAATCTCGCGCCAGGGTGGATCTTCCAGGACGATTCGCGAGACGCGTTCAGGGTAGGCCGCGGCGCAACCCGCGACCGCAAGGGCGCCCATCGAGTGGCCCATCAGTGCCGGTTGTTGCAGGTCCAGCGCCGCGATGATGCCGGCCAGATCCTCCACATGCGAGTCCGCCTCAGGTGCCGCCTTGGTCGACTCTCCGTGGCCGCGCGCATCGACCATGATGACATCGAAAGCATCTTCCAGTTCCCGGGCTACGCGGGTGAAGCACAGGCCGTTGTCAGTGATGCCATGACAGAGCACCAGTGGGGGCTTGTCGCCACCGGTGCGGTGGTAAACGAAAGTCAGTCCATCGACCGAGACTTCGCCGCGTGACCATGTGTTCATGTTTCGTCTTCTCTCAAGTGGTAGACAGGCTGATCAGATCGGCAGTGGGCAGCTGGCCGTCGCCCAGCGAATCACGCTTGGCGACTTTGAACGCTTCGAAATCGCCCACCACCATCTGCCAGACGTATACGTACGCTTCGCCGTCGATTTCGGCCGGAAACGGGCTGAAGCCAAGCGGCACGCTGGCGTAGGGGCCGTCGAAGCCGCCGAACAGGTGCGAATCCTGAAACGCGAGGTAATCCGCCAGCCGCTCGCGCATGACCCTATCGAAGAACACCACCGTGGTTTCCTGCTGAACGCCCAGGCGCGTGACCATCTCCGCTGGAAACAGGCCGCCGGTCCAGCGCGCGTTGATCTCGATGACCAGCAGCTCGTCGTTGCCTTCGGGACCGACGAAGAAATCGATACCGCAATTGTAGCCTTCCGGGCTGGTGTAGCCGAGCTCGCGCGCGTAGCGGCCGACGTTGATCAAGATCTCCTGCTGCGCCGCTGTCAGGGTGGCGTCCGGCCCGATCAGGTTGCCCACCCAAAGCCCTTCGGCGAACAGAATCCGGCGCACATTGGCGATCGAGATGTCCGAATCCGACACGCATAGATCGACGGTCATCTCGGTGTAACTGTTGGCGTCGAGTTTGCGCTGCAGCACCACTTCAAGGTCGCCGGGAAACTCCGCAAGATAGTCGAGCGCGTCGGCCGGGCTGTTCACGGTGGTGACGTTGCGGGCGCCGGCCAACCCCTTGATCTTCAGCATCAGCGTGTTGCCGTGCGCGACGAACAAGTCGGCGACCTCGTTAGAGCCGAGGTCAGACTTCCTGAATACCTTGGTCTCCGGCACGGCAATGCCGAAGCGTTCGGCATCGGCCGCCAGTTGCATTTTCGAGTTTGCACGGCGACTGACCTCGAGCGCCGCCTCGCTGCGATGCAACACGGAGTTCCACCCGCTGATCATGTACAGGGTGTTCAGATCCACATCGATGGTGCCCGCCGATAGTTCTTCGGCCAACGATTCGTAGAACGTCTCGCGCGGATAGAAATGGAAATTCTCGAGCGGGATCGGCTGGAGTCCCATGCGCCGATGCGCGGCGTTGTAGAACTCGAGTGTTTCGCGCCAGGCGGGATCGTCGAAGGCGTCGTACACGGCGACGTGATCGGTTGGCTTACCGATGTAGCTCGACGCGAGCTGCGGCATCGCGATCAAATCGAGGTTCGCTTCGTGGTCGGCCTGCTGCTTCGGCGTCAGCGTCGCCAGATCGAAGTGCAACGAACAATCGTCGGCGCACATGGAATACAGCACGCGGGCCTGCTGATCGGGAATGAATGGACCGGTACGCATGCAGGCTGCTATTGCGGGATGACGGTGGCGCACGGACGCGCGCTCACTTTGTCGAGCCAGGCGCCGATGTTGGGACCGTCGCCTAGCGGCATATCCCAGAACGCGGCCACGCCGTAGCCCGCGTAGGCGGTCATGTCGGCGATGCTGAATTGGTCACCGCCGAGCCATTCGGATTCCCCCAGACGCGCATCCAGCAGTGTCAGGCAGGATTGCACGGTTGCCTTCATCGAACTTCCCCAGTCAGGGTACTGGGTGAATTGCTCCGCCATCGTCGGCTGGGTGTGGTGTCCGTACTCGACTGCGGGGATGAACACGCCGAGCTCGGCGCGACGTTCCCACATCCCGATCACGGCTTGTGCTTCGGGCGTGTCGCCAAACAGGCGGGGCGTGCCGCTGATCTCGTCGAGATAACGGGAGATCGGCAGAGATTCCGCGATGCAGGTGCCGTCGGCGAGTTGCAGCGCGGGCACCTGACCGAGCGGGTTAATGGCTAGATATTTGGCTGCTTTGTGCTCTCCGGCCTCCACGTCCAACTCGACGACCTCGATGTCGATTGCTTTCTCTTTGAGCAGCATCAGCACGCGGAGAGCGTTGGGGGCCATTGCAAACGTGTAAAGGCGCATCAGAACCCCAGGCGCTCGAGCAGCGCGATGAACCGTGGCTCGTTACGGAAGAAATCATAGCCTGGGTTGATCTTCATGCTGAGCACACTACGTGAACCCGAGCGTTGTTCGTAGCCCTCTTCGAGCGCGGTCAGCGCACGATCGGTATCGCCGACAAAGGCGTACACCTGGCCCAGGTCTTCTAGACCAAACTCCATCAAGGCGACTAGTTCTTCGGGCAACGTCTGCATCTCACCGGTCTCACCGTAGCGGACAAATGCTTGTCCCACCTGGCGGGCGCCGCCAGCGTCTCGACCCGTGGCTTTCGCCCAAGTCACGATCGTGTTCGCAGCGTCAACGGGGCGGCCCGCACGCAGGTAGGCCAGCCAGAGGTTGCCGTGTAGCTCAGGGTAGTCGGGGTCTTCCTCCATCGAACGATGCAGCCGCGCGATGGCTTGATCGAACAGGCCTGAATCGGTGCGAATGTACGCCAGGTTCATGGCCATCAGCGTGGTGTGTGGATCCACTTCGAGCGCTCGTTCCGCAGCAACCACGGCTTCGGCATGCTGGCCCTGCCAGGAGAGCACGTGGGACAACCAGTGCAGTGCGCCGGCGTTGTTCGGTTCGATCGCCAGCGCGCGGCGCAGTAGACGTTCGGCTTCTGGCCAATCGTAGTAGTGAATCAGACGATTCCAGCCGGCCGAAGCCAGCACTTCAGGCTCCTCGGGCCCGAGTTCCAGAGCGCGGTCAGCCGCCGCTTCGGACGTTTCACGCGCCTCGCGCATGTCGATGGTTGGTGTGTACTCCGGCAACAGCATGTACGCATCAGCCAGTCCCGAGTGTGCCAACGCGTATTTCGGATCCAGCTCGATGACTTTCTCGAAGTATTCCACCGCCGCGAACAACGACTCGCGGGAACGTTCTTCGAGTAACTGCTTGCCGAGATAGTAGGCCTCCATCGCGTCGAGGTTCTCCGTTGGTGCGTACTCCAGGAGACGCTGCTCTTCAGAGGACAGTGTGGCTTGCAACGCAGCGGCGATGGCAACCGCGATCTCGGTCTGGATAGCGAACACGTTCGAGGCGGTCAGCTGCCGGTCGTAGGTGTTCGCCCAGAGGTGTTCGTCCGTCATGGTGTCGATCAGCTGCACGTTGATTCTCACCCGATCCCCGGCCCGCTGGATGCCGCCTACCAGAATCGTCATCACGCCGAGTTCTGCGGCAATCTCCGGAATGCTCTTGGCCGTGTTTCGGTATCGCAGTACCGAGGTCCGCGAGATCGTCTTGATCGACCCGATGCGCGAAATATGGGTCAGCAGATCGTCGTGTATGCCGATGGTGAAGGGGTCGTTGGCGTCGTCACCGCTCATGTTCTCGAACGGCAGGACGGCGATGGATTTACGATCATGTGTTGCGATTTCGGGTGGCATCATTCGCGCGACGATGAAAATGCCCGCCGCCAGGACCAGAAACGCAATGGTGATGACGTTGAGACGATTGCTGCGCGGCGGATTCCCGGTGTTCTCTTCCCGATCAACCTCGTCGTCTCGCTTCGGCCCCTCGGGTGTCATCTGAAACGCCCAGGCGATAACCAGTGCAACTGGAAAGCCGAGCAGGACGAGAATGATGATCGCGCGCAACGTCCAATCGGGCGCGCCGAAGGCCGGAAGTACGACCGAAGAGACCTCGACCGTCAGCCAGCCGGCAACCGCGTAGGCGGCGGCAACGCGTGGCACGTTGCGGCGTTTCAGTTCGGTCCAAAGGAGGGGCATCCTAGGTTTCCGCCACTGCCTGTTAAGGCGCGGTTTGCTGCTTTAGTCGTAAGGCTTCCTGGTGGACCTCGCGCAAGGCTACCGGGATGAGGAGGCTCAGCTGCGCGCCTTCCCACATTCCCATCCACATCACGACGGTGCCGAGAATACCCTCTTCGTAGTACTCCTCGCTGAGCAAGCCTTCACGATACTGGTGTATGAGATTGGTCATGCGATGCACATGCGCGCCCAGGTAGGCGCGATACTGGCCCTGTTCTGTGTCCGACAACTCCGCAAAGCCGCTCGTATCCTGCGGCCAGCCTGAACTCCGGAGCTTCGTTTGGATGTGGCTCAAGCTCTCGGATTCAGCAACGCGCATACTGAGATCTTGCAGCGCCTCGGAGCGCGAGTGATATGCCTGCGCCATCACGACCTTGCGCGTCTGGCGAACCTGGACGGCGAGATAGATCAACGTAATGAGCACTGCAAGCCCAGAGATGAACTCGCCGATCGATCCCAATTCGCTGATGGACACGTTAACGAACCTCCAAACGTCAGCCGTTGCTGTTTCCGTTGACCAGCCAATGTGCCGCGTCTGGGGGCAACAGTTCCGCGAGACGCGCATCGAACGCAGCAAGCTCGGCTTCGCTCAGCGCATCCTTCCACCGCTGGGTGCCGCCATTAGCGAAGAAGTCGGTCTCTTTCTTCCACATGCCAGTGCCTGACTCGGGAGCGAACTGTTCGGCGCTGCGCTTCATGGACTCGAAGCTGGCGGCCTCGGTCATTTCGGCCAGCAGGGGGTCATCGACTTCGACATCCAGCGCGGCGGCCATCGCTGCGATGGCGCCTCTCAAGTCCCTTTTCATATCGGTGTAGTGGAACAGGTGAATGTTCGGCACGTCGCGGTAGCGCCAGTACGTCTTGAAGAACTGTACAAGTGCAGATAGCGCCTGTAGATCCCACGTACCCGGCTCGCCCTCGCGGGTCAACCAATTGGTGAAGGCGGTTGGACCGCTCGGAAAGACGCTGAACGCCAACTCCGCGTCGGCCATGTTGTCCCGGTGGTTGAGCATCGAAAAGAACACGTCGCGCGGATCGCGGAACACCGCGAGGTAGGCGCAATCGGCGAAGTACGGTATCCCGTCGAGCGGCGTATGCGTCTTGATGTAGCGTCGATGGGTTTGCGCCTCTACCTTTTTCAGGTCGTCGTCGATGGGCGCGAACTGGGCATCGATCCACGGCGAGATCACGCCCGGTTGCGTGCCGTGATCGACCTTGCCGAACACCAGCATTGCGCAGATCGCTTGCGTCCAGGTGGTGCCGCACTTCGGCGGCGTGCAGACGAAGATGTCGTCGGGGCGGTGCTGGAAGTTTTGCCAGCGGGAGGTATCGGTGATCGGGCCTAGGTAGGACTGGCTTTGGGAGGGCAAGGTGGCGGACATGGGTGAGAACGAACTCCGGCGGTGTTGGATCAATGGGTGGCAAGCCAAGCCTCACCCTCCCTTGGCGGCAGTGTACCAGCGAGTTGCTGGGGTCGCCTGTCGGGTCCCACGGAATCGATGATATGCAATTAATTAATTGCACCAATAGACCATCTGCAATATAGTGATTGCACTAATTTCACGGAGAATCCCAATGAGAGACAGCATAGAGCGAGAAGTGTTGATCTCCGCGTCTCCCGAACTGGTCTGGGAGGTCATCACAGTCCCAGAACACATTAACCAGTGGCTGTGGGATTTCGCCGAGATCGATTTGCGAGTGGGCGGTGCGATGACCCTGGCGGGCACATATAAAGGCAAGCCATACAGCTACGAGGCGACCATCGAAGATCTGGACCCGCCGAACGTGTTCGCCTTCCGCTGGGCCGAAGGCGGCTGGGTGGACGGCGGCTCCACTCGCGTAGAAATCACCCTGACGGCGGAGGATGGGGGAACTCGGTTGCGGCTGGTCGAGAGCGGCTTCGCCAGCCTGGATATCAGCGATGAACGTCGCAGCGAACTGTTCGGAGACATCAGCGGCGGCTGGAAGAGTGAACTCGGCGAACTGGTGGTGTACGTCGAGAGTGCACAGTACCGGAGCACGGCGGCGTGACGGCCGGGGTCGCAGTGGATGAAGTGTTCGGCGCGCTGGCCGATCCGACGCGCCGGGATCTGCTGGAGGAGCTGGCGCACCGCGGCGGAGCTAGCGCATCGGCTCTTGCGAAGACGCTGCCGGTTTCTCGTCAGGCGATCGCCAAGCACCTGCAGATTCTGGAAGAATCGGGCCTGGTGGAGGGTGCTAAGCGGGGCCGTGAACTTTGCTTTGCGGTGCAGCCGCGGGCGTTGCTGGCGACCGCGCGTTGGATGGAACGGGCCGCAGAACGCTGGGAGACAAGGTTGGATCGCATCAAGCGTATTGCCGAGGCGATCGACGTCTGATCAGTTGGCCTAATCCAGCGACAGTTCGGTAAGCGGCGCCTCCGCCACCGACTCGGTCGACTGGCCCATGGCTTCGCGCGCATCGATGAGCGCGCCATTCAGGCCGAGCCCCTCATCGGCCAGCGCAATGATCCGGCGATTCGGGAGAGCATAGGGTGCCGCGCGGCGCAACGCGGTGGCCGCGCGCAGCGGATCGTCGGTTTTCATGACATGAGCAATCAACGCGGTTGCAGTTGAGCGCGACACGCCAGCGTAGCAATGCACCAGCAAGCTGCCGGCGTCCGGATCCCAGGTGTGGATGAAGTCGACCAGCGCGCGGACGTCGTCGGAATCGATCAGCAACCGATCGTCCATCGGTTCGGAAATGTCATCAACGCCCACGCGGTGGTGATTGGCGTTTTCAATTTCGTCGGGCTTATCCGGCTGGTACGTGGGCTGGATAATCGAGATCAGATGCGACGGACGCAACATGCGCACGTACTGCGGCATCTCGAACAGGCTGGTGACGTAGATCTGGCGAGTCATCGAGGCCCCAGGATCGTCAGGCTAGTGCTTTGGTATAGGTCGCCATGTCGAAGTAGTCGCGCCACTCGGCGATCTTGCCGTCGCGCATCTCGAAGATGCCGAAACATGGCAGGTTGATCGGCTTGCCGCCGGCGATGGTTTTGTCCATGCGCTCGACCATGACGGTGTCGCCGTCCGCGAGCAGGTTGAGGATTTCCCAGTCGGTCGAGTCCCAGCTTGAAAGGAACGCGGTGATGAATTTGCCCAGGTTGTCGTGCCCGCTCACGGGTTGTGCCGGCATGTTGTAGTAGGTGCCGTCTTCGGTGAAGTAGCCGACCAGTTCGTCGGCGTCGAGATTCGACCAGGCGGCGATGAAATCGCGCACGATCTGTTCGTTATTTGCCATGAGAATCTCCGGCTTGGAAAAACTGGAATCTTAGCAGCAGCGAGAGAGATCGGGGCATCCGGCATAGTACGGAGAGAAAGATCTGGACGCCCACCATCGGAAGATGATGGATGTCCAGATTTGAGTAGCGATCAGTTGGCAGTGGTGCGTACCGACCGTCCCGCAAAGAGTCCCGACTCACAGTCAATCGCGGCGGCGAACAGCGCACCGTTTGCCTGTCCGTCTTCCGAGGTCAGCGACATCGTATTGAACGATCCGAAATCCTCGAGGTTGTCGTGCACGCCGAGGTAGACCAGGTCGTACGGCGTGTTGGCGAGAAAGGGTGTCCAGCGAAATACGTTGATCCCCGACTTCGCCGCCGATGCCATGTCGCTGAGGCTCTTCTCGGCGGCTTCTGCATCGGCGAGGGTCTTCCCGTCGTTCAGCGTGCAGCCGTAAAGCTCGACAATCGCCTGGCCGTCGTCTTCCCCAGGCGGGGTGCCCACGTATACCGGCGTTGAGAAGAACTGGTTCGAATCGCAATCGGCCACTTCGGCGAATCGTGCGGTGGCGGCCTGGCCCTCTTTGGAGTTCGTGGAGGCGCTCAAGGCCGCCGCTGCGACGTTCAAGTTGCCGGCGCCGCCGATCCAGATGAAGTCTCCCTCCAGGGTGGCCCGTAGCGGCGTCAGCACGCCGGCGTTGTAGCCATTCAGCGCGTCATTGTCGATCTTATCGATCTGGGCTTTCCAGAACTCGACTGCGGCGTCCAGGTCCGCGGGGCCTTTGCCGTCGTTGTAACTGCACGTAAAGGCCTCGACGACGTTAGCCGTCTCCGCTGCGTGCGTGGCAAATGATGCGATCGTCAACACCGTGATCGCCAGGGCCGTTGCTAGTTTCCTCATGGTCTTTTCCTTCGTTTAGCAGGTGTGCTAGTCAGCAGGTGCGCGCGACAAGTCGGGTCGCGTGCGGATGAGTTCTGTAGCGATCTTCTCGATGCTCGCGATGCCCTCGGCGGACATCTTTGCGCCCTCGGTCTCACCGAACGCGGCGATCAACCGATCTCGCAGTGGCAAGCCTTCAGGGCTATCCAGTTCTGCCCAGGTGTAAAACGGATAGGTGTACAGGTAATCCGATGGGGCGCCCGGCGCACCGATCGCCAATTGCCAGTTGCCATCGTCCAGTTTGGTCGATGCCTCGACCTGGCGCCGGGCATAGGCCTCGAAGGTGGACTTGGCGCCGGGTTTGATGTCGACGAAGAGGATGGTGAAGCCCGCCGGGGGATCGTCGGATTCCGTTGGACGACTCAGTTCCGGCAGCGCGATCCAGGCGCGATGGTCGGTCTCCGCGACCACGCCTTCGAGTGACGCTGCGACTGCCTCGGCTTGTTGGGCGCCGAACGCAGACTCGATCATCGCCGCCAGCGGATCAGCCGGTGTGTCCATCTCGTCAACACTCGCCAGCACTGAGGTGATCTTGTATTCAGTGACGGGTCCCATTGCATTGGTCGAAACGTCCCAGAAGCGCTCGTCGCCACGCTTTTCGACGGCGTCGCGATACTTGATCAGAAAGGCTTCGAAGGGCGCACGGCCACTCAGGGTGATCTTGACGGATACGACGTCCAGGTCTTGTTGACCGTCCTGCGCATTTGCGACGGCCGCTGCGAAGCACGCCAGGATGGCGAGCGCGAAATGCTTCCAGTTCGTTGCAGGTATCCCCATCCCCGTCCCCCAACGCAAGGGGAGCAATATTCGCGCTTCTGCTGACGGTTCGCAACTGTCGCATCGGACACATCGGGCCTTCGCGTTGACGGGCGCAGCTGTGCGGAGCAGGCTTTTGAAATGTCTGAAGCTGAATCCAGCCCATCGCCGCCGCGATCTTTGCGTTGGGTCTTGCTGTTTGGCGTGTGGACCCTATACGGCACCTTCGGGTTGGTCGCCACCAGCCTGGCGCCGCTGGTGGTCGAAGTGGAAGCCGATCTCGGCATGAGCCACGTGGCGATGGGTACCGTGATGGGCGCCTGGCAGCTGGTCTACATTCTGGCGGCTATCCCCTGTGGAATTCTGTTAGATCGATTAGGGGTTCGCTCATCGTTACTGATTGGCGCGGTGCTGGTGGGTGCCTCGGCGTTCGGACGCAGCATCGCCGATGGTTACGCCGAGCTGTTGCTTGCGGTCATGGTTTTCGGGGTGGGCGGGCCGATTATCTCGGCGGGGGCACCTAAAGTGATTACCCAATGGTTCACGGGTTCGCAGCGCGGACTGGCGATGGGCATCTATATGACCGGGCCAGCCATTGGCGGCGTCGTTTCGCTGACGCTGACGCACTCGGTGTTGTTGCCCTGGTTCGAGGGTGATTGGCGGCGGGTATTCGAACTGTGGGCGACGTTCAGCGTAGCGGCGGGTGCGCTGTGGTGGCTGATCGCGGGACACCCCGCGGCGTTGCGCGTGGAACGCGAAGAATCGCGGGCGCCTAGCCTACCGCGGCGCGAGGTCCTGGGCACCTTGCTGCACGATCCCGCGGTTCGTCTGGTGCTGTTGATGGGCGTTGGGGTGTTTCTGTTCAATCATGGGCTGATGAACTGGTTGCCCGAGCTGTTACGCAGTGGCGGCATGGGCGTGGTCGAAGCCGGATATTGGGCCGCTATCCCGACGGTGATTGGCATCGCCGGGTCGCTGCTGATCCCACGCCTGGCGATTCCCGCTCGACGCCATCGGATCCTGATTGCCCTCTGTCTGGCGGCCGGCGGCGCGAGCTTGCTGCTGCAGTTTCAGGAACCGCCGTTGCTGTTTACGGGTTTGCTTCTGCAGGGCATTGCCCGTTCCTCATTGATGACGGTGTTGATCCTGACCTTGATCGAGTTGCCGGGCATTGGCGAACGATCGGCCGGTACCGCCAGCGGCCTGTTCTTCTCCGCCGCGGAAGTCGGCGGTGTGCTCGGTCCGATTGGTCTTGGCGTGCTGTACGATCTGACGGGTACGTTCGAATCCGGATTATATGCGCTGACGCTCATCGCGCTGGGTGTGGCATTCTGCGCTGTCCGATTACGACAATCAGAATAAGGGTTGCTGGATGGGAGGGCGCATGGGGAGTCGCATGGAGGGTCGCATAGAGAGTTTCGATGTGGTGATCGTCGGGGGTGGGCTTGGTGGGTCCGCATTGGGCGGGTATCTCGCGAATGCGGGCCTCGATGTGCTGATACTCGAGCGCCTCACTGAATTCTCGGACCGGGTTCGCGGTGAGTGGATGGCGCCCTGGGGTGCCGCGGAACTCAAGAAATTGGGGCTGTACGAACGCTTCATGGCCAATGGCGGACATCATTTGGCCTACAACATTGGCTATGACGAATTGTTGACGCCGGACCAGGCCGAGGCGCGCGCGTTCTCCTTTAGTGGCTTGGGTCTCGATGTCCCTGGACCGCTGTGCATGGAGCACGTGGTCATGCAGAACCAGGCGTTGGCGCGGGCCATTGAGGCCGGCGTTGATGTGCGGCGCGGTGTTTCCGGCGTCGAGGTGACGGCCGGCGGGCAACCCCGCGTGGCCTACGAGCACGATGGTGAGAGCTATGAGGCCAACTGCCGATTGATTGTCGGCGCGGATGGGCGCACATCGACGGTGCGACGCCAGCTGGGTATCAGCATGGAAGAAGCGCCTATCGACCACCTCATCGCCGGGCTGCTGGTCGAGGGCGCGGAGGGCTGGCCGCAGGACTTGCAAGCCATCGGCAAGGTCGGTGACATTCACTACCTGGTGTTTCCCCAGGGCGGCGGTAAGGTCCGGATCTACGCGGACTATGCGTACTCCCGCAAAGCGCGCTTCACCGGCGAAAACGGTGCTCAGGAATTGTTGGCTGCGTTCGACATGGAGCCGGTTCCGCACAGCGAGGCCGTAGCCAATGCAACCCCCATCGGTCCCTGCCGGTCGTTTCCCAGCCAGGATGCGTGGGTGAACGAACCGTGTGTCGAGGGTGCCGTGCTGATTGGCGATGCAGCGGGTTACAACGATCCGATTCTGGGTCAGGGATTGTCGGTCACCTTGCGGGACGCACGCATGGTGGGTGAGCTGTTGACCGACAACGAGGCTTGGCAACCATTGCTGTTCCAGCCCTATGTCGATGAACGACGCGAGCGGTTACGACGTTTGCGGTTCGCGGCGTCGTTCATTACCACGCTGAATGCGCGCTTCGAACCCGAAGATCTCGAGCGTCGTGCCACCGCCTTCCAGCGACTGGCGGACAACCCGGCGTTGGGAGTGCTTCACTTGGCCGCTTTCGCCGGCCCGGAGATCCCACCGGCCGAGTGTTTCACGGACGAGTTTTACGCCAGCGTGTTCGGCACGACGGAACACCTCGTCCACTGATGACGGCCCAGCCGACGCTCAGCTACTTCGAATTGCGCGGCCGGGCGGAAGCGTCGCGTCTGCTGCTCTGCGACTTGGGCGTGGAGTTCACCGACCACCGGGTCACCTCGCCCGGAGAATGGGACGCGTTGAAGCGGGAGGTGCCTTTTGGCGGGCTGCCGCGGTATCAGGACGAGCGGGTCGAACTGACTCAGAGTCATGCGATTCTGCGCTATCTGGCGCGGGTGCATGGACTCGTTGACGCCGATAGCCCTCCGGATGGCGACGATGCGTTGAGCTGGGTCGTCTACGATGAAATCCAGGAGGTCTTGGCTGAAGCCCAGGAACATCTCTGGCGTTTCGCCTGGGAGGCCGACTACCGATCCAACAAGAGGAACTATGCCGACGGGATACTGCGCTTGTTTCTTGGCGCGTTGCAGCGGTGGTATTCCGGTCATGGTGGAGGCGAGTATTGGGTCGGTGACACGGCCAGTCATATCGATTATCTGGCGTTCACCTATCTCGACGAGGTGCGTGCATTCTTTCCGGACGCGCTGGCGCGCGCCGAGCAGCTGGCGGCGTTTCATGCGCGTATGCAAGGCCGCCCACGCATCGCCGATTACATTGGGTCCGGCCGCCGGCCCGTGGTGTTTGGTATGGGAATTGATGGCCCGAAGGTCGACCCCGATGTGCCGCTGGAGATTGGACAGACGTTTCACAACCCCTGGACCGAGCCGATTGTGCTCGGCTGATAGAGAAGAGCTATGAGCGACATAAAACACTTGAGCGTGAACAGCAACGGTATCCGCATCCACGTGGCGGAATGCGGTAGTGGCCCGTTGGTGATTTTCGTGCACGGCTTTCCGGAGTCCTGGTACTCCTGGCGCTATCAGTTACCTGCAGTTGCCGCCGCAGGTTATCGGGCCGTGGCGATCGACGTGCGCGGCTATGGTCGATCCTCGGCACCGGCTGCGGTGGATGACTATCGAATGGTGAAAAAGGTGGGCGATATCGTCGGCCTGGTCGCCGCGCTGGGCGAACAGCAGGCAACGCTGGTCGGGCACGACTGGGGTGCGCCGATCGTCTGGACCTCGGCGTTGTTGCGCCCTGACCTGTTCCGTGGTGTCGCGGGAATCAGCGTTCCGTACAGTCCGCCCGGCGGTCCGGTTCGGCCCACGGATATGTTCGCTGGGATGCGCGGCAAAGAACGGTTCTACATCGATTACTTCCAACAGCCGGGCGTTGCCGAAGCGGAACTCGAAAAGGACGTGCGTCTGTGGCTGCTCGGTTTCTATTACAGCGCTTCGGGCGATGCGCCGCCCGACGTACCCAACCTCGGGATGGTAGGCAAGGAGATGCAAGACAAGTTCCTGTATCCCGAGACCCTGCCTAAATGGTTGTCCGAACGTGACCTTGACGTTTACGCCGGGGAGTTTGAGTACACAGGTTTCAGTGGGGGCTTGAATCGATATCGCAACGTCGACCGCGATTGGGAGGATCTGGCAGCGTTCGCCGACCGGCCGATCGAGATCCCGGCGTTGTTTGTGGGTGGTTCCCGGGACGGACCGACCATCATGGCCGCACCAGCCATCGAGAAGTTCCCGGAAACACTGCCGAAGCTGCACGCCTCGGTGATCATCGAAGGCAGCGGCCACTGGATTCAGCAGGAGCGCCCGGAAGAAACCAATGCGGCACTTCTGGATTTTCTCGGCGCCATCCACTAGCCGCGCGGACAACGGACATGAAAGGTACAAACCGATGAACATTCGAGTATTGGTGTTGCTGCTTGGGCCGTTGTTTGGCGCAGCACAGGGCAACGCACAGGACCGGTTTGCCGATGTCACGGTCGACGGCGTTCACGTTGCCGGTTCGGTATACCTGCTGCGCGGCGCCGGTGGCAACGTCGGCGCATCGATCGGGCGCGACGGCACCTTTCTGATCGATGACGACTACGCACCCATGTCGGAACGACTGCTGGCAACGCTCGCCGAGCTTGGCGGCGGGCGACCGAAACTGATTCTCAATACCCACGTGCATGCCGACCACGTTGGCGGCAACGAGTTTTTCGGCGGGCTGGGGGTAATCCTTGCCCACGACAACGTACGGGTACGACTGCTGGGCGAAGACCCGGCGCGCGCGGCATTACCCATTGTCACCTTTGCAGATGGGCTGCGCGTTCACTTCAACGATGACGAGATCGACATCATTCACCTACCGGCAGGGCACACCGACGGCGACAGCATCGTCTGGTTCAGGCAGGCGAATGTTGTGCATATGGGCGATCAGTTCTGGAACGGATTGTTTCCGCGCATCGACACCGATGTCGGCGGCTCGGTCGATGGTTACCTTGCCAACATCGAACAGGTACTGGGGATGATTGGCGAAGACACCCAGGTGATACCGGGTCACGGCGTGCTTGGCGACAAAGGCGACCTGGCAGACGCAGCGGATATGATTCGTGAGACCCGGCGGCTGGTGGATGCGGCCGTCGCCGAAGGTAGGCTGGATGAATTGATCGAGGCCGGACTCGGCAAGCGCTGGCAGTCCTGGGGCGCCTGGTTCATCAAGGAAGAGTCCTGGATACGCACCCTGGCGGCCGCGTCAGAAGAGGGTGGGGGCTAGCCGCAAGGCCCGCCAATCTAGTCGCA
>PVMK01188651.1_pt1 | contig 16693 bp, 15 predicted proteins | sample 1853481 | NCBI WGS metagenome assembly PVMK01 (sample SAMN08533507, study PRJNA380276) | Marine sediment metagenome, whole genome shotgun sequencing project.
CCGCCTCGATCGGCGACTCCGCGACCGCGAAGATCGTGTTGTAGAACTCGACCCCGGTGTTGTCGCCGGTGATCGGCCCCCCCGCCCAGGCCTGCTTGGTCTCGTCGTCGCGGGTCAGATCGGGGCTGATCGCCTGCCAGCTCTGGCCGCCGTCTTCGGTTTTGAAGAGCACGTTGGCGGCGTGGTAGACGACCTTCGGGTCGTGGGGCGAGATCACGATCGGGGCCGTCCACTGAAAGCGGTATCGGAGGTCGACCGCCCCGTGGCCAGACCCGTCGTCCGGGTAGATGCCGACGTGCGGCGCCTGGCCAGTGCGCCGGTCATAACGCGAGATGATGCCGAGGTACTCACCGGCCCAGACAATGTCGGGATCGGAGCGTCGGCAACCACGTGCCCGGCCTCACCTCCTCCGACCGGGTGCCAGTCCGAAGACAGGATTCCGCCACTGTGCAGGCTGTTGCTGGGGCCGGAAGCCGTCCCGAAATCCTGCAGGCTGCCCATCACCCGGTAGGGCGTGGAGGTGTCGACCGACAGGTGGTAGAACTGGGCAATCGGCAGGGCTGGTCGGAACCAGGTCTCGCCGCCGTCTGAGGACAGCGACACACCGGCGTCGCTACCGACGATGATCCGTTTCGTGTTTTCGGGGTCGATCCAGACGTCGTGGTAGTCCCAGCCGCCGCCCTTGACCGCGCGAATGCTCTTCCCGCCGTCGGTCGTCTTGAGCATCGAAACCTGCGGAAACCACACCACCTCGGCGTTGGCCGGGTCGATGGTCAGCGTCGTGTAGTACCAGGCGCGCTGTCGGATCCCTCGCGAGGCGCTGATCCGGGTCCACTTCTTGCCGCCGTCGTCGGAGCGGAAGAGGCCGCCTTCCTCGGCCTCGATGAGAGCGTAGACGCGCTTCGGCTCGCTTGCCGCCACCCGCACGCCGACCCGTCCCCAGATTCCATCGGGGAGGCCTTTGCCCTCGAGCTCTTTCCAGGTGTCACCGCCGTCCCGGGATATGTAGAGACCGCTGCCCGGACCACCCGAGGTCATTCCCCACGGGAAACGCCGGGTCTGCCACATGCCGGCGAAGAGGATCCGGGGGTTCGACGGGTGGAAGCAGACATCGGATGCGCCGGTGTCGGGGTCCTTGTACAGCACCTTCTGCCACGTCGTCCCACCATCGGTGGTTCGAAAGACCCCGCGGTCGGGCCCTGGACCGAAGGGGCTGCCGAGGACCGCGGCGAAGGCCACATCCGGGTCGTCGGGATGGACCGCCATGGTCCCGATCTGACCCTCCGCTGACCACACGTGTTGCCAGGTCTCGCCGGCATCGGTCGAACGGTAGATGCCGTTGCCCTCGGCCACATTGCCGCGAATGTTGGCCTCTCCCGAGCCGATCCACACCACGTTCGGGTCCGACGGCGCCACCGCGATCGACCCGATCGACGAGATCGGCTGGTCGTCGAAGATCGATGTCCACTTTCGGCCACCGTTGACCGACTTCCAGACACCGCCGCTCGCGGTGGCGGCGTAGTAGGTCAGGTCGTCGCCGGGCACGCCGGTGACCCGAGAGACACGCCCCCCCGCTGCTGGGCCGATGAGGCGGTACTCGAGCCCGCTCAACGGGCCCTTGTCCTTGTCCGTGTCTTGCGGCTCCTCGGCGAAGACCAGTAAAGGGATCAGCGCTATCACTAGCGTGGGCAGAATGTGGCAGCGTGTTCTCATCGGATTCCCCTTTCACTCTTGATGTCACCGCGGTCGTGACTCTTCTTTGCTGGAGCGACCGCCCCGACCATGACAGCGGGCAGCAGCGCAAAGGCTCGACGATGCCCCGGAAACGAAAACGAACGGCAGAGAATCAGAACGGGCTGCGCCAGCGCCCAGCATCAGCAAAGATTACTTTATTCCAGCGCGCGCCGGCTTCCCAGTGATGTTCACCATCCCCAAGCGGCTCCGCCTCTTCTTCCGCTACGACCGCAAGTTACTCGGTGAGTTGGCTTCCTGCGCCTGGCGAGCTCTCGAGTTCTACTTCGAAGTGTCCGTCGATGGCGCTGACGTAAGACCCGGCGCCGTGGGTTTCCTCCAGACCGCGGGAGAGCTGCTCAACTTCCACCCGCACGTCCATATTCTCGTCACCGATGGCGGCTTCGGCCCCGATAGAGGCTTCCGCCACCTGCCACGCCTCAACTCGCGTCACCTGGAGCGTCTCTTCCAAGCCGAGGTCCTGCGCATGCTCATGGACAAGGGCCTCATCGGAGAGGAGACGGTTCGCAATCTCCTCACCTGGCGCCACAGCGGCTTCTCGGTCCATGGCGCCGTGCGGGTCGAAGGCCGGCAAGGTGCTGCGCGGCTGGGCCGGTACATGATCCGCTGTCCACTCGCCCTCAACAGGCTCTCCTGGAACGAAGACACCGCAGAGGTTGCCTACACCGCCCGGCCGACCCGCCGCTCCCGTCCTCGGCCCACAACCGCCTGCTGGGATGTGCTGGACTTCATCGCCCGAGTGGTCGATCACATCCCCCAGCCTTCTCAGCAGACGATCCGCTACTGGGGCTTCTACGCCAATGCCGCCCGCGGCAAGCGGCGCAAGGAATTCGCCACCGCACGCGCCATCCGCCGAAGCCTGAAGCTGCCGACCCAGGAGCCCGAGCCTCTGGCCCATGGGCCGCCGCACGAGTTCGAACTCCTCGACCAGATAGCCTGAGCCTTCCTCTCTCGGCTGCGGGCCTCCGGGAGCTCCGCTCAGCCTCATCTCGCTGCTAGGATGAACTCCAGCACCGCAGTTGACCCGGCCACAGGGCCTGGAGCACACCATCCCACGTTCTCAGGCCGAGGCCGAGAAAAGCGATTTCCTACACGGTTAGATACGGCAGGCGACACACATGGATCATCCAACATGCCGCGGTACTGCTTTCCGTTTTGTCGCTATCGTGAGATTGCTGCGAAAGAGGAGAACATTATGAGGAGGCTCAAGGCACTAGGGTTGTGTGGTTGTCTGATGTTCACCAGCGCCTCGCTCTTGGTGGCGCAGGAGAAGCCCAACATCGTCTTCATCATGATGGACAACCTCGGGTGGGGTGAGATCGGGGCCTATGGCGGAGGTATCCTCCGCGGTACGGAAACACCTCGCTTGGACACCTTGGCCGCCGAGGGACTCCGGTTGCTCAACTTCAACGTCGAGCCGCAATGCACGCCGAGCCGCTCCGCTCTGATGACGGGGCGCCACCCGATCCGTTCAGGCACCACCCACGTGGTCTGGGGGATGCTCTACGGGATGACGAGTTGGGAGCGGACGATCGCCGAGATCCTCTCGGACGCGGACTATGCAACCGCAATGTATGGAAAGTGGCACTTGGGAGACGTTCCGGGGCGCCTACCGATCGACCAGGGGTTTGACGAGTGGTACGGCATCCCGAACACCACCGATGAATCGCTCTACACCAGTCACCGGGACTACGATCCGACAGTCGGTGTTGCCCCGAGCATCATGGAAGGTGTCAAGGGTGAGAAGGCCAGGGTGGTCGCCGAATACGACGTCCCGGCACGTCGCCGCATTGATGCGGAGCTCGCCCGCCGGACGATCGACTTTATGGGTCGCCAGGTCGAGGCCGGCCGTCCGTTCTTCGCGTTTGTCCCGTTCACGCTGCCGCACCTCCCGACGCTTCCGAATCCGGCGTTCGAGGGCAAGACCGGCAAGGGCCCGTACGCGGATGTGTTGGCAGAGATCGACCACCGGGTCGGCCAGATTCTCGATGCCATCGACGAGCTCGGGATACGGGACAACACGATCGTCATCTGGACCAGCGACAACGGTCCGGAGGAGATCGCAGGGCACCACGGCACGGCGGGCTTTTGGCGCGGGCCCTACTTCACGGTCCTGGAGGGATCACTCCGAACTTCGTTTCTCATCCGCTGGCCGGGAAAGATCAAGGCTGGAGGTGTGAGCAACGAGATGGTTCACATGGTCGACATGCTCCCCACGCTCGCTCGGATCGGCGGGGGAAAGGTGCCCACGGATCGCGTGATCGACGGGACCGATCAGCTCGATTTCCTCCTTGGCCGCCAGGAAAAATCGAATCGGGAAGGCTTCCCAGCCTACAACGCGACCGAGATGTTCGCCTACAAATGGCGAGACTGGAAGGTCCACTTTGTCGAGCTCGACTCGATGAAAGGGCATCCGAAGCCTCTGAACATGCCCAAGATCTTCAATCTCATCAGCGATCCCAAGGAGCTCTACAACCTCATCGACATCGACCAGACTGTCTCCTGGATCCTGCCGCCGGTCCTCGGACGAGTGGCTGCTTTCAAGAAGACCCTGGTTGAGGAGCCGCCGATTCCTTTGGGGACACCCGACCCATACGAACCGACCAGATGAGCACACGACTCAACGACAACGCGGGTCTCGGTATGTGGACCTACGATGTCGAGTTCGATGCCGAGTCGACGACAGTTCAGCGAGGCGTACTTCATGCCGGAGTACGTCCTCACGGATCGTGTGATCGGCAATCGGTCCCGGAACTACCTGACGGAGCTCGTGATCTTCACGCGCGACCCGTGAGGAGCTGGCTTCGGCTTGGAGTTGCCTTGCCGCCCCGAGCGGCTTGGAATCGGGGCTCTCTAGCCCGGCATCTCGAAGCGCGTGTCGTCCAGGGGCACGTTGAGCTCGGCTTCCTCGACGATGATCTCGAGATGGTCGGGACGGCCCTCGGGAAAGTCGGGTCGGCCCTTGGCGCCGCTCTTGATCGAGTGCGGGAACATCACGCCGCCGACGGGCCGGAAGTCGCTGTAGGTGGTCTCCACGTCGATCGTCTGGTCGCCGATGGTGCGCGTCGACTCCCGTCGAACGAGGAGAGCGGTCTCCGCGTCGAGGTAGTCGGTCCGAACTCCGCCGCCGCTCAGGGTGACCTTGAGCCTGAAGGCCTCCCGGCCGTCGATCGTCTCCTTGCCCAGGAGCTCGACGTCATCGCCCTTCGCCTTCCAGTCGACGAGCGGCCCCACGAGGTCGGCCTGCTCGATCACCAGGCTCGTGTCCGCCTCCGTCATGGGCTCCACTTCGAAGACGCCGGAAAGGGGGGCGACGTACCAGCAGCTCGAGCCGTCGCAGGCGTAGACGGCCGTCACTCCCTGGAAGGTGAACTCGGTGCGGATGCGGCCCGGCGTCCGGACCCCCCGGGTGACCAGCGCCTCCCGGACGGGTCCGGCGAGAGCCCTGCCGCTCGCCCGCAAGGTCCGGATTGACTCGAGCCGCTCCCTACCGCCCCGGGCCTCGACGTGCCTGGCGATCAGGGAGTCCAGGGTCTCCGCCCGAACTTCCGCCGGGAAGACGGCGGCCAGTGCCAGAGCGAGGAGCCATCCCATACCCTTCGAGCGAACGTTCATTGCTGCCCTCGCGTGCGCCCGGAGGGTGCTGTCAAGTTGAGGCGCTGACTGGCAGACTACGCGGATGAATGCCAAAACGCCGAGCTATCACGGATACCGGTTCCCGCCCGAAATAATCGGCCACGCCGTCTGGCTCTACGACCGATTCTGTCTGAGCTTCCGAGATGTCGAAGACCTCCTCGCCAAGCGGGGCGTCATCGTGTCCCACGAGACCATCCGACAGTGGTCTCGGAAGTCTGGTGCGGAGTACGCTCGAAAACTCAAGCGGCGAGAGGGCCGCCTGGGCGACACCCGGCGCTACGCCAACCACCGGATTCTGCGAGAGCGCTCCTTCCTTGTTTGGTCTGAGGTGACGTGCGCCTGAATGATTGAGACATCGGCCACCGATTGGGCCCATATCTCGCTCGACCGAGGCTAAGTTGACAGTGCCCGATCCGGTTGTTATGAATGAACTGCGAGATGATCTCGATCTGGGCAGAGTCAATAAACAGAGAGGCCTACAATGAGAACCTACGACAAGTTCTACATTAACGGACAATGGGTAGATGCCATCGGGCAAGGAACAAGTGATGTGATAAACCCGGCTACTGGCGCGATCTCTGCGCGAGTACCAATGGGAAATGCTGAAGATGTTGATGCTGCCGTGGCTGCTGCAAAAGAAGCATTCAAAACCTGGTCACAAACATCTGCTGCCGAAAGAGAAGCGTTTTTGAGGCAATTGGCTGCTGAAGCTGAGAAGAGAAATGCCGATTTGACGCAAACAATCATCGATGAATTGGGAATGCCTATCCAGCATGCTGCGGCCTTCCAGGTAGATCCCCTGGGAATCATTTGCGAATCTTTCGCGGACAAGGCGAAGCACATGGAGGACGAAGACCACGTTGGCAACTCGATCATCATCAAGGAGCCTATAGGCGTCTGCGCAATGATCAACCCTTGGAATTATCCAATCTGGCAAATGATCGGCAAGGTTGCTCCTGCTATCGCCGCTGGCTGCACAATGGTTGTCAAAGCAGCAAGCCAGACACCTAGCCATTTATTCATTTTTGCTGAAATGTGCGACGCGGTCGGATTGCCAGCGGGTGTTTTCAATATGGTTCACGGGAGCGGCAAAGAAATAGGTCCTGGATTGAGTAGTCACCAGGATGTTGATGTGGTCAGCTTCACTGGGTCAACTTCGGCTGGTATACAAGTCAGTAATGCAGCTGCTCCCACTGTCAAACGAGTCTGTTTGGAATTGGGTGGCAAATCACCCTATGTCATCACTGGAGAAGCAGACTTGAAAGCAGCTATCGATTTTGGAATCGAAGATGTCATGGTTAACACAGGCCAAACTTGTAACGCGTTAACCAGGATGATCATTCATGAGTCTGTTTACGACGCAGCTGTCGACTTGGCGAAAGCCAAGACTGAGGCATTGGTTGTTGGTGATCCAAGTGACCCTGATGTTTTTGTGGGACCAATGTCATCAGAAGGCCAGAAACAGACTGTTATTGACTACATCAACAAGGGGATTGCGGAGGGAGCACGAGTGGTGACGGGCGGAACTGATATGCCGGAAGGACTTACGCAAGGATGTTATGTCGCACCAACAGTGTTCGCTGATGTAACTAATGACATGACAATTGCGCAAGAGGAGATCTTTGGGCCAGTTCTTTCAATGATCAGGTACTCCAAAATTGACGAGGCCATCGACATCGCAAATGACACTCCTTATGGTTTGGCTGCTGCGGTCTGGGCTGGTGATCAAGACAAAGCTCTTGCCATTGCGAAAAGAATCAGAGCTGGGCAATGTGCGATCAATGGTGGTGAGCCAAATCATGAAGCTCCATTTGGTGGATACAAAGAATCTGGAAATGGCAGAGAATTTGGTGAGGCTGGACTACACGAATACTGCGAACTTAAAGCGATGCAATTGTAAATAGCCGCCATCATCCAGCATGTCATCTCCTTCGACGGCGCTGAGGTGACACCCGGCGCAGTGGGCTTCCTCCAGACCGCCGGCGAGCTGCTCAACCAGCTACGGCTGGGCCGCGCTCGGTTGTTCGCCAGTCCCCGCCGTTCTTGGCACCCTGGACGTCGTTGTCAGGAACGCGCCCGCCGAAATGATGAAGAGCGGCAGAAAGGGTATGGGCGGCCAGTAGGGCAAATACAGTTCTGGAATCCGAGTGAATGAGTAGCCGGTCAGAAACTCCTCGACGGGCTCCCACCATACCGAACCGGAACTCGCCGCAATCAAGCCGAATCCGATCAACACAGCCCCGATCCACAGGAACGCGGGCTGCGAACTGGTCTTTGGTGTCTTCTTTCCAGCGAGCTGCCGCTGCTTCTTGCTCCAAGCAGCCGCGCGCAGACCCCAGGCCAGGAGACCGGTCCAGTAAAAGACGTAATCGATCCAATCCGGGTTCGGATAGTAGAAAAGCGCCCACCAGGACACACTGAAGGCATATGCCCACAGAAAATAGATGCCGCTCTTGTGCAGTAGTTTCCACCGCTTGGGCGTCAGGTGTTGGCGGCCAAATCTGAACGAGGTCAGCGTCATGGCAATCAGGAAGAGATAGCCCACGACCCCCTCGATCACATCGCGGAGAACATAGACCGCTGCTACGTAGTGGTCCCTGTAAACCGTCACCAGCCACACGATAAACACCAGCTGCCAACCCATGGCAGCCGCAAAGCACAGGCCCAGAACCTTCCGGTTGCGCAATAGCCAACGACCGAACAGCCCAGGGAAGAGGATTTGTACCGAAGAAGCCGCAAAAGCCAGGTAAAGCCACGGTATGGCGCACCGTACGGAGAGCTGAATCATCGATGAAACGGCTTCGCCATTGGACAGGTCGGCCCTCATCATGGAAACGACCATCAGGGCTGATGTCGGGAGAGTGACGAGCCAGAACAGACCCCAGCCATCGAGCAAGCTATTTCTGGATCCGGCCATCGCTCCTCCAGCTTACCTGTACAGGGGCATATCGAATGTTCTCATCAACCACTTGGCGCCTCTGGCCAGCACTCCGCGCAAGGCCGTCGGACCCGAATAGGGAATGTTGTGGTTGACGACATAGTGGCTCGTGAACTCGTTCGATTCACCTGCCATGAGATCCGCAATGATTCTGCCGGCAGTCTGTGTGGAGGGCACTCCCTCGCTGAACCCCACTCCGAAGAAGACGTTCTCGTCTTCGCCCATGACTCCTACGGATGGCGTATTGCCGATCGTCAATGCCGTTGTACCTCCCCAGGCATGCTCGACAGCCAGGCCCTCCAGCTGCGGAAAGAACCGGAAGAGTTCCGCTTCGATGAGCCGCGTCACCGCTTTGTCGTTGCCGGAGGCCAGCGAGTCTCCAGCGTAGTACTGCGGATTCACTCCACCCATGACGATCCGCCCATCAGCGGTCGGCCGGCTGTAGCTGAACAGCGGGCTGGCATCGGAGAGGCCCCGCCGGTAGCGCCATCCGACAGACTCCCACTGGGACGGGCTCAGTGGCTCGGTAGCAATCTGGAACACGGCGACCGGCATCACCCGATTCTGGAAGAAGCCCAGTTTGTGGCTATAAGCATTCGTGGCAACCACGAGGATGGGGGCCCGGATCTCTCCCAACTCCGTGTCGACCAGAATCGTCTTGCCCGGAGTCACACGAGTGACGATGGTTCGTTCCCATATCTCGACCCCCGCCTCCTCGGCGATTCTCTTCATGCCGAGGACCAGCTTGGCCGGGTTGAGGATTGCGCCGTAGGGAGTTACCAGGCCCGCTTTGAACACGGGTGAATCGATCTCGGCCTTCAACTCGTCGCCATCCAGCAAAGTCGATTCCAGGCCAAGCCTGCCGTACAACGCATGATCGTCTGCGAGACTCTTCACCTGTTTGTCGGTGAGAGCCACGTCGAGCATGCCAGTCTCTTCCAGATCGCACTCGAGACCGTGATTGGCGATCAGGTGCTTGACCTGTCGCAGGCCGTAGGAAGCGACATCGAGAGCTTGCCGGCGCTCCTCCGGGCCGAGATCTTCGAGGCCGTCGATCCAGTCTGTGGTGACACAAAACCCACCGTTTCGGCCGCTGGCACCATAGCCGCAACGGGCGCCCTCCACCAGGGCGATCTTCTTGTCTGGAAACCTCTGGTGGATGTGGTAGGCCGCTGAGAGCCCGGTGTAGCCACCACCAACGATCACGACGTCGGCTTTGTGACTGCCTCTCAGCGGCGCATGGACCGTTTGATTCTCGAAATCGACCGACCGGAACCAGTAGTTGTCTATAGAGTACTCATACAGATCGGGAGGTCTCAGCTGCGCTCTCCTACCGTGCGATCTGGAGAAGTACTTCAACCTGGCCCCGGACCAACTGAGTATTCCGAGCCTGCAACGAGCTACGAAGCGCCCTGGCCCGGCTCTGTGGCGTTGACCAGAGCCGCCATGTTGCCGTGTGGGTGACGGTTCTCGTGCATCAATTGGTGGGCCGTTCCAATCTCCTCGAACGAGAAGGTCTGTGACAGACATGGATCGATGACCCCATCCGCCACCAGCTTGTTGACGGCGGCCGCTTGGTCGTCATTGGAGAGATGGCTGCCCTGGAATCGCTTCTGTCGCATCCAGTGGTACCGCAGATCCATGGTCACGTTGTAACCCGAGGTCCCGGCGCAGATAACGATCATGCCGCCGGTCGAGCAGACGAGGCCCGAGGTCGGCAAGGTCGTCTCGCCCGGGTGCTCGAAGACGATTCGGGGGCTCGCGCGCTCGCCCAGCGCCTCCCAGATCGCCTTGCCGAAGGCGCGCGCTCCTTTTACCCAGGGGACGTAGTCCGGCCCCTCGGTGTCCGGCATCGCACCCCAGTGGGAGAAATCGCTTCGGTTGATCACCCCGACCGCACCATGGTCGAGACAGAACTGCCGCTTGGCGTCGCTGGATACGACCCCCACCGCTCGCCCGCCGGCGTGTTTGACGATCTGCAGCGCCATGCTCCCGAGCCCTCCGGCAGCTCCCCAGACCAGGACGGGATCACCCTCTTCAACCGTATTGGGCGACCAGCCCATCAGCATCCGGTAAGCGGTCGAGGCGCACAGAAGGTAACACCCCGCCTCCTCCCAGGTCAGGCGACTGGGTTTGGGCTGACATTGGTGGGACTGCACGCGGGCGAACTGACAGAAGCTCCCGTAGTTGGTCTGGTATCCCCAGATACGCGTGCTCTCGGCCAGCATCGGGTCGCGCCCTGAGAGGACCCAGGGGTCCTCCGGTTCCCACCAGCCGCTGTGGACAACGACCTCGTCGCCGGGTTTCAAGTCCGTGACGCTCTCGCCCACCTTCCACACGATGCCGGAGCAGTCGCTGCCCCCAGCGTGGAAGTCCTCGCTCTCGCCTTTGCGCTGGCGTTCGGCGATGACATCCAGGGGATCACCCAGAGCCCCCCAGACATTGTTGTAGTTGATACCCGTCGCCATGACATAGACCAACACATCCAGAGGGCCGATCTCGGGCGTGGGAATCACCTCTCGTTGAAAGGCGCTCTCCGGTTCGCCGAAACGGTCCTGACGAATGACCATCGCGTGCATGTTCTTGGGCACTTCACCCAGGGTTGGTCGCTGTCCTAGATCACAGATCTCCATTGTTCGGTTCTCCTTCCAAGAAGTGGGGAGGGGTGCATCGAGCTCGGAACTACGACGAGGTCAGCCAGCCACGGCGCGCGCGAAGGCCCGGAAGTTGTCGACAAATCGCTGGGCATCCTCACTGGTGTGTTGCACCGAAAAGGTCCACTGCTCCGCTTTGCCCCACGGCGGCATGAAGACGCCACCGTTGTGTTGGAAAAGCCAATGCAGATGACTGTAGTCATCGTCGGTCTCGAGAAAGTCGCGGTAGTTGCGCGTCCGGGTGGGCGAGAAGGTGACGCAGCCCTTGGCGCCGAATGCAATCGCATAGGCAGCGAGTCCATACTCGGCGATCGTCTCTTCGACGCCGGTGACCATCTGCTCGCGGATGCGGTCGAGGTGGCGATAGGCCTCGTCGTCCAGAATCTCGGTCAGCACGGCCTTCGCTGTGGCCATGGTCAGGGGATTCCCATTAAAGGTACCGACCTGCTCGTACGCCCACTCGACGATCAGGTTCATCACCTCATGGGTTCCCCCTATCGCTCCACAAGGAACTCCGCCGCCCAATGCCTTGGCGAGACAGACAAGATCGGGAGTGACACCGAACAGTCTTGTTGCTCCGCCGGGTCCCGAGGTCAGGCCCGTCTTGACCTCGTCGAAACTCAGGAGGGCGCCGTGCTTGTGGAGAAGCTCCTTGAGGCCCGCCAGAAAGCCGTCCTCTGGAGCGATGATTCCCGCGTTCATCATGATGGGCTCCAGAATCGCGCCGGCGACCTGGTCGGGATACTCCAGCAGAATCCTCTCAACGGACTCCAGGTCGTTGAAATGGGCGATTCGGGTGAGCTCCGTCATGGCCTCGGGGAGTCCGGGGCCCGCCGGCGGACTCAAGGGCTTCTCCTTGGGTCCGATTTCGTCACCTTCGTTGAGGACGGAGACCATCGCCGAGTCGTGATGGCCGTGATAGCAGCCTTCGAACTTGATCACGATGTCACGCTCTGTCGCGGCTCGCATCAGGTGAAAAGCGTCAAGAGTCGCTTCGGTGCCGGAGTTGCTGAAGCGCCAAAGCGGTTGGTCAAAGCGCCTGGAGAGCTCCTCGGCCACGAGGATCGCGTCTTCGGTGGGCTGGGCGAAGTGCGTTCCGCGGGTCGCCCTCTGGCTGATGGCCTTCACGAACGCCGGATGGTCGTGACCGATGAGGCCGACACCGTACCCGCCGTGAAAATCGACGTATTCGTTGCCATCGACGTCGTAGATCTTGGAGCCGCTGCCGTGGGTGACCCATACCATCTGCGGCCGGGAGATCATCCAACTCGAGGTCGCACCCCCGGCCAATGACCCGAGTGCCCGTTCTACGAGCTCACCCGAGCGCGGTTGCCGGTCGACGAAGATTCTTTCCTGTTCCTCCACGAGTTGAACGATATGGGCCTGACGTCTGGCTGGGGGTGTCGGCACGGTGGACATGGTCTCTCTCCTCGAATTCTCTTGAATGGCTATTCACTATCTTATCGACTCGGTAGCAACTCGATCCACCCGAACTGTGCGTCAAACGTTGTACTGGCTTGCTTGACGGCCCAGGCAGCCTATCGGTAGACTTTGAATCACCATTCAGTTATGGCTACTCTATCAGAAGTGGGCCGGACGACCGAACTCGGACGCACCCAGCCGAGTCCCGCACCTCGACCCCGATCGGCGGTAAGCTTCCAGCCAGCCTGCTGGTGCAACAGCAAAAGAGTCAAACGATGTCCGTAAGCACTGTCGACACCCAAAGCGAAGCAAAGTGGCACGCGATCGCCGCCGATATCAAGCCCGAGGTACGGCTGTTCATTGACGGAGAATACGTCGACGCCGTCGAAGGGGGGCGGTTCGAGAGCATCAATCCGGCGACCGGAGAAGTAATTGCGGAGGTCGCTGCCGGCACTGCCGCAGACGTGGACCGTGCGGTCGCCTCGGTCATAGCGGTCGATGGGGTCGAGGAAGCCGTCGCGGTGGCCAATGACTCGCTCTACGGCCTGGCGGCGGGAGTCTGGACAAGCAACCTCAACACCGCCCATCGCCTGATCCGCGACCTCGAGGCCGGGGTCATCTGGGTCAATTGCTTCGATGAGGGTGACATGACCCAGCCGTTTGGTGGCATGAAGCAGTCCGGGAATGCCAAGGACAAGTGTTTCGAGAGCCTCCTGGAGTACACGGACGTCAAGTCGGCGTGGATCCGACACGGCTGAGAACACCAACACCGAGATGACCGCTTCGAAACAGTACGAGACCATCGAGTACGAGAGCCGGGGTCCTGTCGGTCTCATCACTCTGAACCGCCCCGACCGCCTCAATGCGATCAATGAGCAAATGCTCGACGATCTCGATGAGCTTCTCGACGCCATCGAGGTCGACGACGATGTTCGGGTGGTGGTTCTCCAAGGTGCGGGCCGAGCTTTCTGTTCCGGTTTCGACCTCAAAGACGAGGCCGAGGTGAAAGACCAGGGGGTTGTCGACTTCATGCCGTCGATGCAGCGTGATCTCGCATCGATCATGCGTCTCTGGTACTTCCCGAAGCCGACGATTGCAGCGGTGCACGGCTACGCGATCGCGGGTGGCTGCGAGCTGGCCCTGGCGTGTGACCTGACGGTCGCGTCGGAGGACTTCAAGCTGGGCGAGCCGGATCTACGATTCGGCGCCGGGGTCGTGGTCCTGCTGCTTCCCTGGCTCACCGGTCCCAAGCAGGCCAAGGAGCTCTACCTCATCGGTGACGATCGGATTCCGGCCCAGCGCTGCCTCGAGATGGGACTGATCAACCGCGTCGTGCCGGAGGGCGACCATTTGAAGGTCGCGCTCGAGATGGCTCAGAAGATTGCTGTGATCGACACCTTCTCCGTGGGTGTGACCAAGAAGGCCATCAACCGCACCTACGAGATCATGGGCATGGGCCAGGCGCTCGACTCGGCCCTGGAAGCCGGCTGCTTGATAGAGGCCGCTGTGGTGCCGGAGCGCGAGGAGTTCATGGAGATCGCGAGGAAAGACGGCCTGAAGGCCGCAATTGCTTGGCGAGATGGCCGCTTCAAGGATGCTTAGGAGCGCTCAGTCCGGCAGCAACTGACGATCGGTAAAAGCCTGCCAGGATTCGTTTCATCTCTTTCTCTACTGTCCCGATGAGGTGTGGGTCTGAAATGGAATCCTGCCCGATCGCGTGGCGTTCATCGTTCACCGCCCGAGAGGCTCTGCACCCGCCTGCCCAGTCAGCAGTAGGCAGCGAGACCGACTGTCGCGTTGGTCACGGCGATGGCGCCGAACAGGCCGGACTGGATGGTATCGTGCACAAGGAATTCATCCTCCAGTAGAGGGCGACCGACAGAATGCATCGTCGCGATAAAGACCTCGGAATGGGGCGCGTGATCACCAGGCGCGACCTCCTCAACGGCATGGGCATAGCCCTCAGCGGCAGCCTCCTGTTCCCCTGGGCGCGTGTCGAAGGGATGGTGTTCGACTCGACCCACTATCCTCCGGCGCTCACCGGACTGCGCGGCAGCCATGACGGCTCGTTCGAGGTTGCGCATGCCTTGCGCGATGGAAAGCGGTGGTCCGATGCGGTGGTCGAGGACTCGAGCGAGTCCTACGATCTGGTCATCGTCGGCGGCGGCTTGAGCGGCCTGTCGGCGGCTTGGTTCTTTCGTCAGAAGGCGGGCCCCGAGGCGCGAATCCTCATCCTCGACAACCACGACGACTTCGGCGGCCACGCGAAGCGCAACGAGTTCCATCACCAGGGCCGAATGCTCCTCGGCTACGGCGGCACGATCAACATCGAGAACTTCGACGAATACGGTCGCCCCGCTCGGCGCCTCTTCCGTTCCCTCGGGATCGATGTCGGGCGCTATTCCGAGTTTGTGGACCGAGATCTCTACGATTCGTTGGGGATGGGTCGTGGCGTCTTCTTCGGCCGTGAGACCTTTGGCACCGACCGCCTGGTGGTCGAAAAGGGCGAGGAGTCCTGGACCGATTTCTTTGCCCGAACGCCGCTTTCGGAGGAGGCTAGACGAAGTCTTGTCAGGCTCCACGAGGCGGAAGAGGACTATCTGCCTGATATGTCGCTGCGGCAGAAGCGGGAGTTTCTGCGCCGCGTCACCTATCGAGAGTTCCTGCTCGAGACTGCGCATGTGCACCCCGACGCCCTTCCCTTTCTGGCGAGAAGCGATTCCTATTGGGCCATCGGCATCGACGCCCTTTCGGGTTGGGGAGCCCTTTGGAGCGGATACCCAGGGCTCCGGGGATTGGGTTTCCCAGAGGAAGAGGGTGGGCAGTACTTTGCGTTCCCAGACGGCAATGCGTCGATCGCGCGCCTCCTGGTGCAGTCACTCATACCAGGAGTCGCGCCGCCGGCTGACATGGAGAGCATCGTGACCACGCGGCTCGACTACTCCAAGCTCGATGGCGATCGCAACCGAGTGCGCCTGCGACTCGGGAGCACCGCCATCCACGTCGCTCACCAAGGCGATCCAACAAAGTCGACAGAGGTCGAGGTGACCTACGTTCAGAATGGCGTGGCCAGGAGGGTCCATGCGTCCCACTGCATCCTCGCCTGCTACAACGCGGTGATTCCCTACCTCTGTCCCGAACTGCCGGACGATCAGCGAAGAGCTCTTTCCCTCGCTTTGAAAGCACCACTCGTCTACACCAACGTGCGGCTGCGCAACTGGACAGCGTTCCAGAAGTTGGGTGTTCAAGGGATCACGTGTCCCGGCTGCTACCACGTCAGCATGCGACTTGCTCGCCCCATCGGAATGGGCGACTACCGACCCTCGATCAGACCCGAAGACCCGACGGTACTCTTTATGGTTCGCGTGCCACTTTCACCAGGTCTTTCGGCCCAGGAGCAGTGGCGAGTCGGGCGTGCTGAACTGCTGCAGACTACCTTCGAGACATTCGAGCGGGAGATCCGCAACCAGCTCGGCCGGATGCTGGGGGCCGGCGGATTCGACCCCGCGCGCGACATCGAGGCCATCACGGTCAACCGGTGGCCGCATGGCTACGCCTACGGTCAGGATTCGAAGACCGGCGAGGTCGCTTGGGTACTCGACGAAGTGCCGCCCGGGCGGCGGCCCTGGGAGGAGGGGAGCCGCCCCTTCGGTCGGATCGCCATCGCCAATTCCGACGCCGCGGCCAATGCCATGACCGAGAGCGCTATCGGTGAGGCATATCGCGCGGTCAAGGACCTGAGCCGGTCGGGCCGATGAACGACATGCGACAGCGGGGGGATCATCCGGGCGAAACGGAGCTTGCGCGGCGCGAAAGGATCCTGCACGAAGAGCTGGAACGGAGACTGGGCTTCTTCGAGTCGAGCGACGACTCGGATTTCGGGGCGTTCACCGCCTCAACGTGCGAGCGGTTTTCGATGATGATCCCGAGGCGGACTACTACTACACCCGCGGTTTCCACTGGCCGGCACTCGGGTGCATGATCCTCGGTCAGGCGATCTTCTTTTGGCTGCTCGATCCGCTGACTTTAGAGTCGCACCATCTCTTCCTTTTCCTCACGGCTTCGCTGCCGGCGGCCATCGTGCCCGCAGTGGTGTACACGATCTGGTTGAAGGTCTGGCCCCGCGAGCAGGTCTCCGTTCCGGCGCGAGGCGAGGGGTTGAAGAGGCCAAACATCTGAGACGATGTCCGAACCCCTCGATGTAGTCGTAGTCGGGGCCGGTGCGGCCGCCGTGTCAGCTCGTCTCCTCGAGCAGCTCATCGCGCCACTCAGAGACATTCACATACGAGAG
>PVMK01123079.1_pt1 | contig 16691 bp, 16 predicted proteins | sample 1853481 | NCBI WGS metagenome assembly PVMK01 (sample SAMN08533507, study PRJNA380276) | Marine sediment metagenome, whole genome shotgun sequencing project.
TATTGATTTTATTACATGTGAAATTGCTAAAATCGCCATTATTTGACTTTTTCGACAGTCTCTCAATATCTCTGCAACTAGCTGATAAAGGCGAAGAGGAGAACGAGTGAACTCTGAGAAAAAGTTAGTAACCGCATACTGTGATGATGTCTTGGGAACCAAGGATGGGGTCGAACTGGCCGCATTGATTACGGCCGGGGGGATACAGTCTTCTGACGTGGTCGAGGCCGCCATTGCCCGCGCCCGGAGGGTGAATCCGGCCCTCAATGCCATTGCTACGGAAACCTTCGAGCAGGCCCGTAGTCAACATAATGAGCCGAAAACCGGTCTTTTGGCGGGGGTTCCTTCGTTTATCAAAGACAACGAACATGTCAAAGGCGTCCCGACCTTAATAGGCACCCGTGCGCTTTCAAATAGGCCGGCTGATGTATCGAGCAGGTTCGTGGAACAGTTTTTATCCGTTGGCTTGGTAAGCCTGGGTAAAAGCACTTTACCCGAGTTCGGGTTGACCGCAACCACCGAATCTCTTGCTACAGGATCCACCCACAATCCCTGGAACCTCGATTATTCCACCGGTGGATCGTCCGGTGGGTCGGCCGCACTGGTGGCAGCCGGTGTCGTCCCGTTGGCACACGGCAATGACGGCGGCGGTTCCATCCGCATTCCAGCAGCCTGTTGCGGTCTGGTCGGTCTAAAGCCCTCGCAAGGCCGACTGGCGGATGCTGAAGGGACAGAAAAGATGCCGATCAATATTGTGTGCAACGGCGTTATTAGTCGAAGCGTGCGGGATACCGCTGCATTTTATGATGCAGTAGAAAAAAATTATCGAAACCCGGACCTGCCCGAAATCGGTCTGGTCCAGCATCCGGGAAAAGAACGGCTTCGGATAGGACTGTTTACCGACACGCCCTTCAACACATCCAGTCATACAGATTCGGTAGAGGTGACGGTTAATGCAGGCAAACTTTGTGAGAATCTCGGACATAATGTGGAGACAATTTCATGCCCTTTTAAAGCGCAGGTAATGGATGACTTCTTCATTTATTGGGGAATGTTAGCCTTCTTCATTCACCATTTCGGTAAGAAGCTGTTAAAAACCGAGTTCAACAAGAAAGAACTGGAGATCTGGACGCTCGGGTTGAGCCGTTTTTTTAGAAAAAATATCTTGAAAGCTCCTTTCATCATCAGAAGGCTTAAAAAGTTTTCGAACCAGTATGAAAATATTTTTTCAAATTATGATATTCTTCTCTCCCCGACTCTGTCGCATGCCCCGCCGAAGATCGGCTACATAGGTCCGGAGGCCAGTTTTGAGACCCACTTCGAAAGGGTTCGCCAATATGTGGCTTTTACTCCGTTACAAAATGCCGCAGGAGCCCCGGCCATATCTCTGCCGATGGGGTTTAGCCGAAACGGGTTGCCCATCGGCATCCAGTTTGCCGCGGCATACGGCCAGGAGAAACGTCTGCTTGAGCTCGCTTTTGAACTCGAAGAAGCTCGGCCCTGGCCCCTGGTCGGACAGCAGTAGACCATTGACACTGACCGGTTGATAAAATCAGTCGCCTTGGTTCAAATAGTTTGCGATGCTTCCCAGTTTTCTCTTAACTTTATGTTGTCAAATGATTTTGGACAAATTAGGCATAAATCGGGAATAGAATTTCATACAAAAAGCTGGAGCTGACTAATGAATAGTACAAAAGCGCCAAATTGCAGATACCCCCAACTTATCAAAGGCTTTTCAGTCTCAAAAAAACTTGTGATATCATTATTTCGAAGCAGGAAGACTAAATCCAAATCACTGCCTTGCTATGGTGAATAAAAGGACCAAACCTTTTTGGATATCATAATAGTATCTCATAGGGCACGGAATCCACAATTTAAGGTTGGTCCAAATTTGTTCTATTAGCTGATGAAATTCACAATAAATTATTTTCCTAAAAATTACTTTAAAAATTATGCTAAACTCTTCTTAACTTTTCCAATCTTCTTTTTTTCTATGGTGCGACTAAAATTTATAGAATCTTCTATATTGTGAAATCAATTACATAATTCTTGGTAAATTTTTCTACAGCTTTAGACAATAGCTGTTAGAAGATTTAAGATAAGTATCTGTAATTTAATTTATTATTTTTATTTCTAATCGATATGCTAATTTTGCATGATATTTGCAGTATGCAAATTGGGAGCTAATGATATAATAGCAATTTCTTATAAGACCCAATTTTCGCCTAAGGAATTAAATTAAATAGTCTCATATCTTCACAGAATCAAACCCGCCAACAGTTTGACCTAAAACCCTAAATTTTTACGCTTTACAACGTTTAGCGACCAACGACACTTTTAGGAGTGCCTTGGGTGCGAGTGACGATTGATTTTCTCCTTCGATGCAGAGTAGAGGATTTAAGCCATCTACTTTGGGAAGGTTATAGGTTTAAATTTTAAACTCAGTTGGGTTATTTCCAGGGGCAAATAATTTCAAATCATTAGAAAATTATGAATTAGGCACCTTTGAGATAAACGATTTTAATTTATAGACATAGATGAACGAGAGAGTGCTTTACCTCATCATAATTTAACCTGATTTCGTATTAATTACTTTTAATGAATGCTCAATCAAAAATAGGTAAGCTAAAACAATATAACGTCAAAATTTCAAGATTGATTAAACTTATTTTGGAATTAAATGAATCACATCAGAAAGCGCTTTTAAAAAAAGGAAAAAAATTATCACTTAAAGAAAATAGAGCACCTCGAAAATCCTGCCGAATACCAGTAAAATATGCAACTTTTGATCGCATATATTCGGATAACATTATGAACATAAGTCAAAGCGGTGTATTTATCGAAACCAAAAGACCCATATTTATTGGAGAAGAAATATTAATAAATTTTATGATCGAAGGATTAGATAAGCTGATTAAAATCAAAGGCGAAGTTGTAAATGCATCTCGTTTGGGAATTGGTATTGAATTAAAGGATATTAATCCTGATATATTAAATAATATGAAAGCTATCCTTGAAAAGATAAAGGAATGAGAAAACTATTCATATATTGATAGTATAAATTCTATCTAAGGTAAAAGTCAGAAATCTTTGGTTTTAATGCAGAGTTTGATTTAAAAATTTTTTTAATCGCGCAAATTAACAAAGAAGGTTTTATGGTTTTAAGTCAAAGACAATTAGTCTGTTTAGAAGATATTTTAGAGAAAGCCCTAATTGATAAGGGAGTAACTTGTGTGTTTTTAATCGATATGGCTGGCAATATCATTGTAAATTTGGATGATAGTAAAAAACAGTTTGATATTTACTCTTTGGCTGCCCTTGCCGCAGGTAATTATGGAGCTATAAATGCCATGGCGAAAATTCTTGGTGAGACCGATTTTTCTTTGTTATTCCATAAGGGGGAAAATATAAACATTCATTTTAAAAGTATTTCAACAACGTTTTTGCTAATTACCATATTCGCAAATGATATATCCTTAGGTTTTTTAAGATTGAAGGTGGCTGAATTGGTAGAAAAGCTAAAACGGATCTTAAAACCTCTTCGAGAAGTAGAAATTGATAGATCTTATTGCGCACTCAGTGCGTAAGGATTCATAAACCACACAATTCCAGTTGGTAAGATTTCTTATGGCATTTATAAATCTTAAGAATAAAGAAATTCAGTTAAAAATTGTCTATTATGGTCCTGGCAAAAGCGGCAAGACAACCAACCTGCAATATATTTATAACAATTACGGAAATCGTATAAAGAGTAAGATGGTCACTATCAATACTCAAGAAGATCGTACGCTTTTTTTTGATTTTTTCCCCTTTGATATTGGGAAAATACAAGGCTATGGATTAAAATTTCATCTTTACACTGTACCCGGACAAGTGAAATATAGCGAAACTCGCAAATTGGTTCTACGGGGGGTAGATGGGATTGTCTTTGTAGCAGACGCTATGGCGGTAAGGAGGGAAAAAAATATTATTTCTCTTAAAAACCTTCAAGAAAATCTCGCTATGTCTAAAAAGAGTATTTTTAAGATTCCCTGTGTTTTACAGTATAATAAATTTGATCTTGTCGACCAAGGTATCCCGCTCATCGATGTTAAAACCCTCGAAAATGATCTTAACCGACAGTTAAAAAGACCTTTTTTTGTAACCAGCGCTCGAAAAGGGACAAATATAGTGGAGACTTTGAAAAAAATTATAACAATGACTTCTCAAAGTATATAAAATTAAATTAAACTAGGAGCATTAAATTGATTGGAGTCAATTTTAATAACTTAACTATTGAGGTCGAAAAAAGACTTGATGAAATTTTTGCAGAAGATACAAGAAATTTTAAAAAACAAAAGAATTTTGATAAAAATTTGCTAATTCACCCTCTGTATAATTTAAAAAAAACAGTGCTCTCAATGGAGTGGGAAATTACAGATGAATTGATCATGAAATATTTAGAACAATTAAATCATCTTAGAAAAATATTAATAAAAGATAAATACATTTTAATTTTAATTAAATTACAATGTGTTTTAGGAAATTTTATTAAAGCTTATAAAGGAGATGCTCATCCGTTTGCATTTACAATGCTTCGAACTAATTTTATCAGCATGGATAAAATTGTGTCCGCAAAAAATATGACACGTAAGGATAAACAAAAAATAATTGGTAAAGAGATAAAACGATATAACAAATTAAGAATATTAATCAAAGCCAACAAATCTGACTCTATAAGAAGAAATCAGATTAAAAGGGCATTAAAAAGTAAAGCTACTAAATCTGAAATCAACAAATCTATTGATCAAGAAAAATACAGAATCCACCATAAAGAACTATCAATGTATCGATTAATTACCAAAGAAACCTTGCTAGAACTAAAACGTTTTATTCGAGCTGAGTTAAAAAAATTAAAGAATGAACTTCAGCTTTTTACTAAGGCTTAAGATATAACTAAAATAATGAAAATTGAATGTAAAGATGAAGCTGAGATCCGATTAGAAGAAAGCCTCATACATGGATCCCCATTAACGCTTTGGCTGGCATATTAATCGTTAGCATTTTATTTACCTCGCTGATAAGGAGATTACTTATGTCCAGCGGAGTTAGCTGATATATCCATTTAGAGGAAATGATCGAGTGAAACAAGGTAACAGTTTCAATAAACAATATGAAAGATGATCAAATACCTGGAAAATGACTCTTCGATCACAAGTTCCGCTTAAAGTCTTCAAGGGACACTCCATACATGCTCTTTGGAGGCTTTTTTGATTTCAAACTTACACAGAAATGTCATCACCGGAACTAATCCGAATTTAAGATTTCGTTAGACAAAGATGATTTGACAGAAAGGATTTTTGATATGTTCAATCACATTAGGCAAAATGGGCAAATGAAGATTTTAGACGAAAGGAAAGATGCAAGGAAAAAGTTAAACGAAATCCAACGAATAGTTGCGACTTGCAAAACTATGGATTGTGACTTCAAAGCATCTATTGATGATGTAAGTTCTAACGGTGTTTTTATTAATACCAGAAGGCACTTATCCATTGGGCAAGAGATAGCAATGAAGTTCAGCTTTCCTAAAACCAAGAATATTATTATGGCAACCGGAGAAATCGTTAGAGTCTCAAGTAAGGGGGTCGCTGTGGAATTTAAGATTTTATTTAAAGATAAAAACTATCAACCTGATATTTTTGAATTGGCGTGACCATTATATCGCTTCTGCGCTCATGGGTATCAGGTAAGCTCACGCCTCGATAACTTTTTATTTGCCTGACCTGAAGAACACTTTCAGGGATATATGGGTACGAGAAGCACGCCTTGAAGAGGGCTGTATCCCATTTTATAAATCGTCTAAAGAGAAGCTACTAAATGGTTCAAAATCCTGAACAAAGAGATGATGCTCGCATTAATTATAAATCACCCGTTGAGGTCGAAGATTTGGAGTCTGGTATTACCCTTGGAACAAGAATGGTTAACTATAGTAGAAACGGGTTGTGCCTTGAGACTGACCAACTTTTGCATCAAGGCGCAGAAATTTATATTGGGATAGAAAATTCACCTTATACCTCCCGCTCCTTAAGGTCTTATGAATGTTACCGAGCGAAAATAATTTGGCGCAAGAAATTAGAAACTGCTTTTTTAAAATATGGTTATGGTGTTAGATACATTTTTGCTCATGATGAAGAGATTTCGCAAAGTGACGATTTTAAAGGAAGGAAAAATTTAAGGAAGCAGTCAAGGCAATCCTATTCTACATCCATACTTTCCGCGACTCAGAAACGCCTCTTCGAGGGTTTAACCCAGGATATTAGTCCCACCGGAGTTTTTATTAAAACCAATGATGCTCTAATAGCTGGGCAGGCACTTACATTGGCTATTCCATTAAAAGGGGAGCGGAAGGCTATGATTAAAGGCAGAGTCGTTTGGTCTAATCAAGAGGGGTTTGGTGTAAAATTTTTGAGTATTGATAAAAAATAGTCACCCCCAAGGAAACAATAATTCTGAGATGTCGTTGGTACTGATAACAAAATAACACAGACTTCTTTGCGGTGCTAAAACTTGCGATACCTCCAACAATTCGTTAAATATCAATTCTAAAAATTTTTGCGATATTCCTTTCATATCTGCAAAATTGCTAAAGTTGTGTTATTCTCAGAGACTGTCGAAAAACCCTAAATCTGTGAATTTGATGCTTGTAAGTTATTGATTTTATTACATGTGAAATTGCTAAAATCGCCATTATTTGACTTTTTCGACAGTCTCTCAATAAATCACAACTTTGGTGATATTTAGTTTTCTGGCACCCATTAATTATTTGATTCTCAAAGAGCGGGGTAAAATTATGGCTAAGTTATCCATTTTAGCAATACTTATTGCAGGTTTTCTTGTCGGTATTTCATCTTTTCGTGCTATTCAGCAAATTGGAGGTTTTACTCCTGTTAAGAAAGCACAATTAAATTCTCTTAATTATGAGGCAGATAAACATAAATCGCGACTTGCTGAAGCACAAATTGAAACAGGAAAGTTAGCAAAAGCATATGACCAGATTGAAAAACTTAAAGATGATTTGGATAAAACTAGAGAAAAAGCAAATAGGGCCGAAGAATTGTTAGAAAAAATAACTTCAGCGAATCGAACTCTTCTCAACGAAAACGAAAAGCTATTATTGGAATTAAAAAAGGTAAAAGCCCAACCTAAAACTGAAAATAAAATTACAAAATTGCTTCAGGGAATAATGGTAATTATCAGATATGATGGTAATCGATTTTATGATGCTCAACAGATCTGGAAAACTCTTGAAAAATATGAAGCAAGTTTAGTTTTAAATGAAGGAACACCTGGTTCGCCCATCTTCAGGAGCAAAATATATATTTCCAATGATTCAGTTATAGACGCGGCGCAAAGTATTAAAAAACTGCTGGCAGATGTTGAGGTCTTTAAAATAGGCAAGGGTCAATACTCCAAAATAGAACGAGAAATTACAATATTTTTATTGGAATGACCTATTAATGATGTTGCAATGATTTAGTAGGATGTATTTTAACTTCTCATCCTACTGGTCAAGGTGATTAAATTTTGAATAACTATAGGTCACAAAACTTAAATTACTATTAAGTGCGAGAAGACGAACTTAACTTGACACCTTGATAAAAAATGAGTGATCAGATGGCTTCTCCATTAATTCCCCAACTAATCCAAAAAAGGCGGTAATCATGACCACTCAAGAAAAACTGGTTAACCGCAAACTGCGCATAATCGAACTTGCAGAATTTCTCAAGAACGTTTCTCAGGCCTGCCGCATTAATGGCGTTTCTCGCCAACACTTCTATGACATCAAAAAAGCTTATGATGAGCATGGCATTCAGACACAAAGGCAGAAGTACGCGAAAGCCTATGAGGTACGCCTTGACTCACCTAACGTTATTTTTTTCAAACAAAATTCAAATGAACTTTCAGACCCCGCCATTGTAAAACTGGAGCGGATTTGTGATATTCTGACCAATAATTTTGAAGCCGAACTTGTGCTCAATAGCTACTCGGATTCAATCGGTGCTCCCGCTTACAATCAGATGATTTCTGAAATCAGGGCCAATGCAGTCAAGAGCTTTCTGGTCGGCAAAGGAATTCAGCCTTCCAGAATAATGGCTCTGGGCCATGGGGCTCAAAAATTTATTGCGTCAAATAAAACTACAGAAGGTCGTCGCATGAACCGTCGCGTTGAAATTGAACTTATTACTCCTTGAAACAATTATGATATTCCTTTCATATCTGTAATAGTGACAAAACTGTGTTATTCTCAATGAATCTGCAGTTGGCTGATATCTGGTTTTCTGGCACGGAGTCTAAAGTTTCTCGCTAAATTGGCAGAACGCTATATGTTGTGTTTTTACTCTAAATTTTTTCAGACTACATAAAGACAAAAAGTGTAATGGATTATCTACACTCAGATTACCAAGTTAATCATTTGATTGGTTTTTAAATTTTCAGCTTTTGGTAATTCGCAATATTTCAAATATTCGCCATAACCAAATGTTATTTTGTGGGTTTTTCTATCAAAAGAATTTAAGGTAGGGATTAAATCAAGATATTTAATATGCATTCTTTTTGTCCCCCTGATAGAGCCAAAAATGTATGCTGATGCTTGGTTATGCTCATTATCTTTTAAACTCTCACAGTTTCTGGTTATACAACCTATTTCGCCTTTCAGGCGATTTACTGCCCTTTCGGCTGCTTCAATTGTTGTTCTCTTCATCAAAATAATGTAATTTTCATCTTCTTTGAAAATTAAATCTTTCTCACTCCTGAAGTTGTCCTTAACAATTGTATCTATTTCCTTTTTGCTGATATTTTGCAACCAAACATTTAGTTTGACTGCTGCAAATGGAATTTGACAGCCTTCAAAATTATTGTAAGCCTTTGTGGCTTGGGTCAAGATGCTTTTATTGGTAACTGATATATCCATTATCTGAGTTGTTCTAAATATTTTTAAAATAAATAGAGCAAATACAATGCCAATTTGTAATTAAAAAAAAGAGGCGATATTCATCCAGATATATGTATTTAAACCATTGAATATTTAGAAGATATATTATTAAGAAGCAAATCAATAGATATTTATCGACTTTTTCAATTGCGAAATATTCTTCATACTTTTAAGTAGTAATTTTCATAAAGGCGAATAGTGACAAATTTGTTTAGCGCTGTAACTGACTATGATTTTTGTTGATATTGCGCATGATGATTTTTGGCACAATGTATGCATTATGTTTTCAGTAAATTTGTAGAAGTGCTTCTGAAATATTATTTAGAAAAATTAAGACATAACAGAATTTCATGTCACCCAACTTCAACACTTCTCGAAAAAACCCTGTGATAGCCAAAGGCTTCCAGAGGTTATAATTTAGAAAAGGAGTTTTGAGGTGGCATTAAATAGGTTTCTCGGTTGACCGTGCATCTTTTCCGCTGTCCCGTTCACCTTCATTAGGATAAGCGGCTACAGTGAAAATAACGGCAGTTAGGGGAGCCTCAGACTTTAAGGCAGAGCAAAATTGGCTCTGCCTTTTTTTATTCAGAATAGTGGTTAGAAGGTTTCGTTGATTGCATTGCTATTTAACACCAGTCTTTCAAATCAAAACTTGTTGCGATATCCATATCATATCCACAATTGTGGCAAAATATCTGCGGTAATAGGAGAGAATTGCTAATCACCATATATTGTGCCTATAACGATGATATTTTTTTTGGAAATTGATTATATTGATTTTTTACTATCCAATCTTTGTTTAGTTCTACCTAATTAAGGGAATCCTCCTAATTGTGAAATCAATTCCATAATTATTGGTAGATTTTTTACAGAATTTAATAATAGCTTTTAATCGGTTTAAAGTAAGTATTTGTAATTTTACAATATATTTATATTTTTGCTACACAGAGATTTTTGCATGATCTTTGCAATATTCGAATCTGGAGATGATAATATAATAGTTATATCCTATAAGACCCAATTTTCGCCTAAGGAATTCAATTAAATAATCTAATATCTTCACAAAATCAAACCCGCCAACATTTTGCCTTAACACTCTAAATTTCTATGCTTTAAAAAGGTTAGACGCCAAAAACGCTTTTATGACTGTTTCCGGTACGCGTCACGATTGATTTTTTCTTTCGATTTAGAGCAGAGAATTTAAGTGATTTACTTTGAGTGTGTAATCCGCTTGAATTTTAAGCCCAACATAGGTGATTTCCAATGGCACTTAATTTCAAATTTCTATCGGATGGTACAAGAGACAAAATCCGTCTGAAACTCTATGGTGATTTTGACGGAAATTCTGCATTCGAGTTGCTCAATGCTTTAAAAAATCACGGAAACAGTTCTCATCAAATTTCTATCGATACTAATGGCCTTAACACTATCCATCGTTTTGGTATGGATGTTTTTAAAAGGAATCTTAGAATCTTAGATATTAACATTAATAAGATCATAATAACTGGAAATAATAGAAATTATTTTGAACCATAAAGAAACAATCATAAAAATTTAGGAAACGTTTTTCTTAGACTCGATGCTTTTCAAAATATTGTAATAAATAATTAGGAATAAAACTGAAACAGTTGAAATAAGGCATCAAGAGAAGGAGGTATAAAAATGAGAAAAATATTTTTCTTAATTATTCTGAGTATGATCATTACAGGGTGCAGCTCTGAATTTTACAAGCATGATTCGATCTATAAGGATTGGGATCACATCAAGTTCAGCTGGTGGGAATACGAAAATCCGACTGCAGGCCATGCTAAAATGTCTACGGAGCGCGGATGGTGGGGAGAGGAAATACCTTATATCCCTGCTGAATAATCTTCTCAGCTAAAACACGGATGCAAGATGCATATTAAGATTTTGGCATAAAAGTATGAGACGTATCTGGAACGATTATAAGGTTTGGATATTAATTGGCATACTTTACACTGGCTTTTATTTCTTTAAGGGTTATAAGACCCTGAAACAAATAGTCTCCAGCCTTTATACAAAATTGGTTTCTTTCCAATCACTATCAACAAAAGAAAGTTAAGTAGATCTAATTGGAGTAAAGAATCTTGGATATCCTGCGCTTTATTGTAATCGTTACGATAGCAATTATTAATTTAATCATTTTTATTTTATTAATTAAAAAAGACCTTTCCAGAAAAGAAAATCAGAAAAGACCTTAAACACAACTTTTGATTGTATCTCTCAAACAGGGGAATAAATCATTGTAAAAATATTACTTATAATTTTAGGAATGGTTGCCATGCTTTGCTTGTTTGGAACTATAGCTTGTCTGCTGGCAAGCTCTGGTGAGTGCAGCTGCCGGATATTGAGGATATCGAAGTTGTAGAGGAAGTGGACTAAATTAAAAACGAATGAAAGCTTTTTATACAGTGCTATTATTTGCCACGAACTTCATCATCAAGTGATAAGCCATGTGATGGCCGAAGGCTTCCGGAGGATATATTTTGAAAAAGGAGGTTTAAGGTAGCATTAAAAAGGCCTCTCGGATATTTGTGCATCTTTTCTGTTACTCTGCTAAACTTTTATCAAAGAGGCGGCACCGGGAAAATAATGGTATTTGGAGAGCACATTTGAAAGCCCTAGAACTCATTTTTATACTATTTTTTAATATCTTCCGGCTATTATGGTAAACAATTTAAAATCCTGATTTTTTTGCATTAGCAAAACCTATTTAATAATAGAACCATTCAAGGTTGCTACATTACCTCTACAAATTTTCTTTTTGATGGTCACTAATTTAGGTCGATTTTTTATCTACTCTGAAGAAATGTTACCCTCTTCAAAATCGGTTTTTGTATATCAATATTTTTGTAAGCTATTAAGTTATCAACAATTACTATCTATACTAAATCTATAGTAATAATTCCAATACTCATTCTTTGATTAATGAAATCAGTTATTTATTTCAATCAAGTTTTTTAGCATAAATTTCAAATAGATAAAAAGTTATCAACAAGTTATCAACAAATTATGAACATTTTTTGAAACACAATCACCCTCATAATAGCAGTTGAGTTCCAGATGACTTGCAGATTGAAATGAATGGTTGATAAACGATTTTGCCGATTTAAAAATTATCCCTGTTCAACTATACTATAAAAAACAATTGCTATTTAATGATCATTTTTGTAATTACTTTGGATCAGATCTCCAAGCTGAAAAAAGATTTTAAATTAAATACCAAAAGTTTCCCTGCTAAAACGGATTTTCTCTAAGATGAATGTTTCGGATAAGATCTCAAGAACAAGTGATCGCGGCGGGTCACGATCTGGGACAGAAAGACGGCGATTTACAATTAAGGGCCACAATCCTGAGCGAAGATCCGGTAAGGAACGCCGAAGTGGAAATGACCGCAGAAAAGACCAAAACTCCAGAGATGGCAAGGCTGTGGAACGGAGAGAAATATTTAGATAAAGCTACAGATACTTTAATCCCCCTTAATTGAATATTTAATCATTAGGGCCCTATATATAGTAAAATATTTATAACCAATCCTACTATCGGGTTGGCGTAGCTAATCTAAAACAAATCTGAATCCCTCCCAATTTCACCATTAGACACGAAAACCTCAAATTTCCCGATTGAGTGCGGCCAACCACACATTATATGGATGCGCCACGAAGACTCAAGGTGCCAGTGAATGAAACTTTCCGCTGTAGACACCTTGAGTCTTTATGTCAAGCACCATATATTGTATAGATTTTTTAGTCATATACAATATGTTGTTGATTTTCCGATCATTTTGAGATAACGTCGGGCCTATCCCGCAAAAAAAGGTAGACTTTGACCGGATCTGACAAAGAGTTCTGATATAGTTTTCCTCTAAAAAGGAGGAAAACTATGAATATCGACGAGTTAAGAGAACAGATTCCGGATGAAGCCAGTTGTCGTAAGTTCTTTGAAAAACTCATTTGGCCAGATGGCCGCTTATGCCCTCATTGCCAATGTCCACATTCATATAGACTCCGGGGCCCTACAAGCCGTGCTGGTCTTTATGAATGCGCTAATTGTAAGAGGCAGTTTACTATCACAACAAAAACCCCAATGCATAGTACGAAACTGTCACTATGGAAATGGCTTTTGGCAATTTATTATATACTCAATTCGAGTAAGGGCATCTCCTCTGTTTTCCTAAGCCGATTGATCGGAGTAAAACAAAGCACGGCCTGGAAAATGGGTCATGCGATCCGCCTTATGATGGACAGCTGGGCTAATCAATTACCTTTGCTGAGCGGTACCATTGAAATGGATGAAAAATTCCTTGGTGGCAAACCGCGTCATCGTTATGGCGTCAGGCACAAAAGTGGCAAATCAACTGCCAAACAAAGCATCCTGATTGCCATTCAAAGGCAAGGTCCCGTATTCTCAGTACCGATTGATACAGTGAATACCGATACTATTTCTCCAATCATCAATGGTGTTGCCGATACTTCAGCCGATTTGATGACCGATAAAAGCTATGTCTTCCGACCGACTGGAAAACAGTTTGCTTCTCATCAAAGCGTTTATCATATGGCTAAAGAATATGCCCGGGGTAATGTCCACATCAATACCGCCGAATCCTTTAGTGCCATGCTTGAAAGAGTTAAAATCGGAGTTTTTCATCACATGAGCTCAAAACATCTTAGCCGTTATTTATCAGAGTTGTCCTTCCGTTGGACCAATCGAGATCCAAAGGAAATCGTCACAAAAATGGGCAAAAAGAAAACCATTTGGAGACCCAAACCAATAATCGAACAGCTTACATCTCTACTGCCTTTTGCCTGTGGCGCACAGCTTCGCTGGCAAAGAACGGGAAAAGTGAGACAAATTACGGTAAATAATTTTTGCTAAATTGGCATTTTTTTAAGCCTTTTTTTGCGGGATAGGCCCGGATAACGTTGTTTTAAATTAATCGAGCTAATTTTTTCATCTAATATTTGTTGGAGAAAATATTATGTGCTCAATTTTAGTTATTGACGATGAAAAACAAATGTTGAGTGTCGTTCAAGAAGCATTAACACTTCTTGGTCACAAAGTTGAAGTAGCTGAAGATGGACTCAAAGGAATTCAAAAGTTTGACAATGGCAGCTTCGATATTGTTATTACAGATGTGCGTATGCCAAGACTAGACGGTAGGGGTGTTGTGCAGCATATTCGAGATTTCCGCAAAAAATCTATTCCAATTGTAGGTATATCTGGCACACCCTGGCTACTTCAAGATGCGGACTTCGATGTTATCCTACCCAAGCCATTCCCGCTTGAAGAATTGTTAGATACGGTTACAAAATTAAACTGCTAAAATTGAATCTTTACCACTTTTTCAGACTCAAACAGTGGTACGTTTTCATATGATTGTGTAATAAATTAAATCACTGCTGTCCGGTTTATTTTTTTAAAAACGCTGTAACCGCTTGTAATAGATATAAATTATAAGCATTTTAGCTGTCACCGACTTGAAATTCGGTTTTCAGGGGTATAATCCTTTCGTTAACTTTAAAACGAAAGGATACCTCCAATGTACCAGGGCCGTACCGTTTTCTCACAGATTTTAGATTTTCTACCAATGCACAAATTTCGGCAATGCGTGAATCGATATAACGGTAACAAGAGTGTGCGAACCTTTACGTGTTTGGATCAATTTATGTGCATGGCGTTTGCTCAACTCACTTACCGCGAAAGCCTGCGTGATATCGAGTGCTGCCTGCGTGCGATGAAAGACAAACTTTATCACATGGGAATTAGTGGTAATATCTCTCGTAGCACTCTTGCCGATGCCAATGAAAAAAGGGATTGGCGAATCTACAGCGATTTTGCCTTGCAGCTGATTGACCAGGCGCGTCAGTTGTATGCAGGCGAAGACTTCGGCCTTGAACTAAAAGAAACTGTATATGCGCTCGATGCATCAACAATTGATTTATGCCTTTCGGTTTTTCCATGGGCCAGATTTCGAACCACCAAAGCAGGGATCAAATTGCATACCCTACTTGACTTGCGCGGCAACATTCCATCTTTTATAGATATAACTGAAGCCAAGCTACATGATGTTAACATCCTTGATAAACTTATTGCAGAGCCGGGTTCAATATATGTTATGGACCGCGCCTATCTGGATTTTGAACGTCTTTATAAAATGCATCAAAGCTTGGCATACTTTGTAATCCGAAAGAAAAGCAATACGAGTTTTCGCCGATTATATTCCAACAAAGTTGAAAAATCTACGGGTGTCAGATGCGATCAGATCATTTTGCTATCTGGCTTTTATTCAAAAAAGGCGTATCCCGAAAAGCTTCGCCGTGTAAAATATTTTGACATTGAAACTGGAAAAAGTTTAAACTTTTTCACAAACCAGTTTGCCTTTCCTGCATTGACAATCGCTGAACTTTACCGTTGTCGCTGGCAAGTTGAGATATTCTTTAAGTGGATAAAACAGCACCTGAGAATCAAAGCATTTTACGGAACCACTGAGAACGCAGTTAAAACTCAGATCTGGATCGCCATATCCGTATATGTTTTGGTGGCGATCATGAAAAAACGGATGCAAATTGACCTGAGCCTCTACACAATTTTACAGATTTTAAGTATAACTCTTTTTGAGAAAAAGCCTATTTTACAGGTGCTCACAACGAGCGAATACAGAAAACAAATTACTAGTGACCATATCCAATTAAAATTGTTCGATATTTAACCGGACACTACTGTAATAATATATATATTAAAAGAAAACAGTTAGTTAAGTTAAATAACCTCGTTTAACCATACTAATAGCGGACTTTGATCTCTAAAAAATCAATAATTCCTGAGAAAGGGGTAAAAAACATGTAACCCTAATTTTGTTCTATTATCTAAAGCAACCTAAAATCAGGTTTTTCGGAAAATTTCTCTATAAGCGGATCTTTTTGGTTTGGCTCTTTTTGCCTTATGTGATTCTGCCCAGAAACTGTAGGGTGTCATCTGAGATAATTTCATAAAAGGTTTTTTCACCGAATTGTTGGCGGAAATAGGAGAAGTACTGTTTTGGACGCAATGATCGTATTTTTTTTGGGATTGGTTTTGTCGTACTCGATAAATAATGCGCCTGCTTGTGAAATTTTCATGATGTACCTCATTTAGCTACATGATTGATGGCGTCCATTTGATTTCCGATTGCGTAACATTAAAATATACGATACAAATATGCAACAATTGCAGTTGGATGATAGATTTTTGGTGTGGCAAGAAATCATCAATTTAAGCAGACATTTAAAGCTAAAGATGGAAATATAAAATCATAATTGAGGTTTCAGAGAAAAAGCGCTATACACCACCACTTCCAATGGTGGACCCGGAAAGGTTCTACCGTTCCGGTGAGAAATAATACAGGTTCTTCCCCCGGGAAAGCCCCCGAAGGAGCATCCAGGAGGAAGAACCTATGCATGATTGGCAAAGTTTATCGCATGTCCGATGGGAATGCAAATACCATGTGGTGATTGTTCCGAAGTACCGTAAAAAGAAGTTGTATGGTAAGTTTCGCGAACGGGTAGGGCAGATAATAAAGGATCTGTGCCGGCAGCGAGGCGTTGAATTTATCGAGGACCACCTGATGCCGGACCATATCCACATGTGTTTAAGTGTTCCACCCAAATTCAGCATTGCGTTTGTGATAGGGTTTTTGAAAGGCAAAAGCGCAGTTCGCATC
>PVMK01158132.1_pt1 | contig 16690 bp, 16 predicted proteins | sample 1853481 | NCBI WGS metagenome assembly PVMK01 (sample SAMN08533507, study PRJNA380276) | Marine sediment metagenome, whole genome shotgun sequencing project.
CATCTCTCAACAGAAGCCATTATACTGCAAACAACAGATTATGCTGAGTGGGACAGGATTGTTTCTGTTTACACAAAAGATTTTGGAAAGATAAGAGGTGTTGCAAAGGGTGCCAAAAGGAGCCGTAAAAGATTCGGAAGCGCTTTAGAGCCTTTTACCCATAACGAGCTTTTCTTTGTTGAAAAAGAGACTCAGGGGCTTGTCAGGTTTGAAAGGTGTCATATTATTAACATGTTTACAGAACTGGCCCATGACCTGCGAAAGGTTATTTATGGGAGCTATTTTCTGGAGCTTGTAAATACAATGACTCCTGAAAGAGAAAAGAATCCGGAAATATTTTCTCTGCTTCTCTTTTTTATAAATCTTTTAAAAGAAGATGACTTTCGAGAAGACCTGATGCGGATATTTGAACTTCGCCTTTTTTCTCTGCTTGGATATCAGCCGCAGTTTTTAAGCTGTACAACCTGCGGGCATGAGTTCAGGGTTGAGGAAAAGTACAGGTTCTCGGTTAAGCGCGGAGGAATTGTCTGTTCAAAATGCCTGAATAAGCATCCTAATCTTCTGCCTCTGTCAAACGGTACCATAAGGATTTTTCAGCAGGCACAGAACCTGGCCCTTTTAAAGATAAACAGAATCTTTTTTTCTCCTTCGGCAAATGAGGAGGGGAAGATGATTTTTAATAAGTTTCTGGAATACCATGTTGGGAGAAGACCGAAAATCGCTGGATTTGCTTGACCAGCTTAGCTAGGAGGCTGTCCGAAAATAGACTTCTGCTGCGATCGGCTGCGCATTCCGCCGGCCGCGTTGGAAAGGCCAAAAACATCCTCAGCGTAGCCATCGCTATGCCTCCGGTGTTTTCGTCCTTTCCGCCTTGCCACCGAAATGTTCGCACGATCTCGCGACGAAGCCATTCTCGGACAGCCTCCTGGGGGCAGAACTTTTTTTAACAGGAAAACACGGCAAATATTATTATTGAATTGGAGGATGATGTTTTGACTTTTCAGGAACTTGTACTGGGGCTGCAGAACTACTGGGCTTCGAAAAATTGTATTATTCAGCAGCCGTACGATATTGAGGTTGGCGCAGGAACTTTTAATCCTGCTACTTTTTTAAGGTGTCTTGGTCCGGAGCCGTGGAATGTTGCTTATGTTGAACCGTCAAGACGTCCTACTGACGGAAGGTACGGTGAAAACCCCAACCGTCTGCAGCACTATTACCAGTTTCAGGTAATCATGAAACCCATCACCCATGGATATTCAGGAACTTTATCTTGACAGTTTAAAAACCATGGGAATAGATCCGCTTGAACATGATATCCGTTTTGTGGAAGATGACTGGGAATCTCCAACTCTGGGAGCATGGGGGTCTTGGCTGGGAGGTCTGGCTTGACGGAATGGAAATAACCCAGTTTACTTATTTTCAGCAGGCCGGAGGAATTGATCTTAAACCGGTATCTGTGGAGATAACCTATGGTATCGAGAGAATCGCCATGTATTTACAGCAGAAAGACAATGTGTATGACCTGGAATGGACAAAAGGCATAAGTTATGGAGATATCCATCATCAGGGTGAGGTGGAGTTCTCGAAGTATAATTTTGAAGCATCAGATCAGGAAATGCTTTTTAACCTTTTTAATATATATGAAAAAGAATCGCTTTCAGTTATTGAAAAGGGGCTGGTGCTGCCGGCCTATGATTACTGTTTAAAGTGTTCACACGCTTTTAACCTGCTTGATGCCAGGGGCGCGATAAGTGTTACTGAAAGGACCGGATATATTGCAAGGGTAAGAAATCTTGCTCGTAAAGTTGCCGAGGCATATCTGTCTCAGCGTGAGGAAATGGGTTTTCCCCTGATTAAAAAATAGAACTTCCATCTTGATTGTTGCGGTTTTTATGCTCGCAGATAAGTTGTTTTAACTTGGGAAAAACTGTTTTTTACTCAGTCTTTACTGCTCACAATAAAAGTTCCAGTAAGTAACGGATGTTTGAAGAGTATTTTGATTTGAATAATTTTAGAGTATAATAATTTATTTTACAGATAAGGAATTTGTCAATGGCTGAAGAACTTCTTCTTGAGATTGGAACCGAAGAAATACCTGCCGCGTTTATGCCGGGGATGCTTGCATCTTTTAAGGAGCTGATGGAAAAGGAATTTGTTTCAAAAAGGATTGGGGTTGAAGAGTTAAAGACCTTTGGTACTCCGCGCAGGCTTATCCTTATGGCATTCGGAGTGTCTGAAAAACAGGAGGATCTCGAATTTACGAAAATGGGGCCGGCAAAAAATATTGCCTATGATGCTGAAGGCAACCCGACAAAGGCAGCTATTGGTTTTGCCAGAGGCCAGGGCATTGATGCGGACGATCTTGTAATAGTTAAAACAGAGAAGGGTGAATATATTTCTGTAGAAAAAAAAGAGATTGGCGTGGAAACGGATACTTTGCTTCCTGAGATGCTTGAAAAAGTAATAACGTCAATACCCAGTCCTAAATCCATGCGCTGGGCAGATTTTGACGTTAGATTTGCAAGACCTGTTCACTGGATTGTTTCTCTTTTTGGAGGCAAAAAAATATCCATTTCCATGGGCAATATAAAATCCGGAAATGAAACTCGCGGGGCACAGGTTTATGGCTCCTGCCTCCATTAAAGTTACAGGGGTTTCATCATATCTTGAGGAGATAAAAAAAGCTTATGTAATCATTGATCCGGATGAAAGAAAAAAGATAATTCAGCAGAAAATAATTGATTTGGCAGCTGAAGCCGGGGGCGTTCCTGACGCGGATGAGGACCTGTTAAATGAAGTGTCACAAATTATTGAATCGCCCTTTCCCGGTTTTGTGCAGGTTTGATGATGAATATTTAAAGCTGCCTAAAGAAGTTATTCTCACCCCGATGAAAAAGCATCAGAAATATTTCCCAGTCCTTGATAAAGAGGGAAAACCTCTCTCTGCTTTTATTGCGGTAAACAATACCGATACAAAAGACCCAAAGATTGTGATAAGCGGACACGAGCGCGTGTTAAGGGCACGCTGGCTGACGCAGAGTTTTTCTATGTGGAGGATCAGAAAAAATCGCTTGTTAAAATGGCAGAAGAGCTTAAAAATGTCTTATTTCAGGCAAAACTGGGAACATCATATGAAAAGGTTCTTCGTTTTCAGGCGCTGGGTCTTTTTATCGCAAACCTGCTTGGAAAGACCAGTCAGAAAGAAATGATTGAAAGAGCCGCCTTCCTGTGCAAGGCAGATCTTGTCTCTGAGATGGTGGGAGAGTTTGCCACTCTGCAGGGTGTTATGGGACGGGAATATGCCAGAATTTCTGGTGAACCCAAAGAAGTATCAGAAGCAATATTTGAGCATTACCTTCCAAGGTTTGCAGAAGATGTTTTGCCGACATCAGATACAGGCGCAGTGGTCAGCCTTGCGGATAAACTGGACACGATTGTAGGGCTGCTTCAGTATCGGGCTTATTCCCACAGGAACCGCAGACCCTTATGCCTTAAGACGGCAGTGTTTGGGAATTATAAATATCATCCTTGATAAAAAGTATGTGCTTTCTCTTAATCAGAGCATTAAAAAGGCTGTTGCCCTTATCGGGGACAAAATTGAAAGACCCGCCGAAGAGATAACAGAGGATGTGCTGGGTTTCTTCAGGGGCAGACTCTCAAACCTTTTTATTTCAAAAGGGGTTTTCCCATGACGTGGTGGAATCGATACTTCAGTCTTGGCGTGGATAATATGGCTGACATTGCAAGCAGGATTGATGCGCTTCAGCAGATGAAAAAGGAACCCGATTTTGAGCCCCTTGCAACAGCATTTAAAAGAGTGGTAAATATAATTACAGGTAAGGCATCTGAAAATATAGATCCTGATGTCATCCCGGACAAAAATCTTTTTGAACAGCAGGAAGAAAATAAATTATTTGATAAGTATATTGAGATTAAAGACCAGGTAAAAGACCTTATGGCACAGAAGTCTTATGTTGAGGCTTTAAAAATGATAGCATCAATACGTGAAACAGTTGACAGCTTTTTTGATAATGTGCTTGTAATGGCGGAGGACAGGAATCTTATGCAGAACAGGCTTGCGCTTTTACAGGGTGTTAATTCCCTTTTTACCGGTTTTGCAGACTTTTCAAAAATATCTTCAGAATAAAAAAATTTCAGGAGGAAGTAAGTTATGGCAAAGTTCGTTTATTTTTTCGGAGGTGGAAAAACAGAGGCAAGGGCAGACATGAAAGAAATAGTCGGCGGTAAAGGTGCAAATCTTGCCGAGATGTGTAATCTGGGTATGCCGGTTCCATCGGGCTTTACGATTTCCACAACATCCTGTGAACATTTTTACAAAAACAAGCGGAAATGGCCCAAAGGTTTAAAGGAAGAAATTCAGAAAAGAAACCTGAAAAAACTTGAAAGTGTGATGAAGACAAAGCTTGGCGATCCGGACAAGACCCTTCTGGTCTCCGTGCGTTCAGGGGCTGCAGCATCAATGCCGGGTATGATGGATACTGTTTTAAATCTAGGTTTGAATGAAAAGGTTATTGAGGGTCTTATAAGGAAGACCGGAAATGATCGTTTTGCATGGGATTCCTATCGCCGTTTCATCCAGATGTTTGGGGATGTGGTGATGAATGTTCCCCATCATGATTTTGAGGCGATACTGGAAAAGAAGAAAAAAGCGGTGAGGGCCAAAAGCGATACAGATCTGACAACCGCTGATCTCAAGGATGTGGTCAAGCAGTACAAGGCGATTTACAAAAAAGTTACAAAAGAGAACTTTCCTGATGATGCCTGGACGCAGCTTGAGAAATCAATAAATGCTGTTTTTATCTCCTGGAACAATGACCGGGCCATCACTTATCGCAGGCTTTATGATCTTAAAGGGCTTATCGGAACAGCGGTGAATATTCAGGCAATGGTATTTGGCAACATGGGGGAAACCTCGGGAACCGGTGTCTGTTTCAGCCGTGATCCCTCAACCGGTGAAAACAAGTTTTATGGGGAGTATTTGATGGATGCACAGGGTGAAGATGTTGTTGCCGGAATCAGAACACCCTTGCCGATCTCGACCCTTGCCCGTCAGAACAGGAAACAGTACACGGAACTGGTGGGGTTTAAGGACAAACTTGAAAAGCACTATGCGGATATGCAGGATATGGAGTTTACCATCCAGGAAGGAAAACTCTACATTCTTCAGACCCGTTCAGGAAAAAGAACTGCGGCCGCAGCGGTTAAGATTGCGGTTGATATGGTCAAGGAAAAATTAATTACCAAAGAGGAAGCCTTAATGCGGGTAGAGCCGGAACAGCTCGACCAGCTTCTTCATCCCATGTTTGACCCGAAGGCTGAGAAGGATGCGGAAACGATTGCAAAAGGTCTTCCGGCCTCACCGGGTGCGGCAACCGGACGGATCGTGTTTAATGCCCATGATGCAGAAGCCTGGGCGGATCGGGATGAGAAAGTAATTCTTACCAGAATCGAGACGTCTCCTGAAGATATTTCAGGAATGAACGCGGCGGTGGGTATCTTGACTTCCCGGGGCGGGATGACATCACATGCGGCGGTTGTTGCCCGCGGTATGGGAACCTGCTGTGTTGCCGGTGTGGGTGAAATTAAGATTGACTATAAAACAAAGACTCTTAAGGTGGGTAAGCTTACCTTTAAGCAGGGTGATTATCTTTCGCTTAACGGATCAACCGGAGCTGTGTATAAGGGACAGATCAAGACGGTTGAAGCCAAACTGTCCGGTAACTTTCAGACCCTGATGAAATGGGCCGATGAAGCCAGACGTCTGGGTGTGCGCACAAATGCGGATACTCCGGGGTGATGCGGCAACTGCGGTTAAATTTGGCGCGGAAGGTATCGGGCTTTGCCGGACAGAACATATGTTTTTTGAAGGAGACAGGATCACATCTGTGCGCAAGATGATTCTGGCCGATGATACGGCCGGCCGGGTGAAGGCCTTAAAAGAACTGCTTCCGCTCCAGAAAAAAGATTTTGAAGGTATTTTTAAGGCTATGGGTAGCCGTCCGGTTACCATTCGCTTAATTGATCCGCCATTACATGAGTTTGTTCCCCATGATGATGCTTCCCAGAAAAAAATGGCAAAAGTGCTGAAAGTTACACCTGCTGCTGTGAAAGCAAAAGTGGATGACCTGCATGAATTTAATCCGATGCTGGGACACCGTGGATGCAGGCTCGGTATTACCTATCCTGAAATAATCAGGATGCAGGCCCAGGCCATTATTGAAGCGGCTATAAATGTTAAAAAGCGGGGAATAAAAGTTCATCCTGAGATAATGATCCCTCTGGTGGGCGAGATGGGTGAGCTTGAATTCTGCAAACAGGTGATAGAAGAGACCGCAAAGGAAGTGTTTGCAAAGAAGAAAACAAAGGTCAACTACATGATCGGAACCATGATCGAAGTTCCAAGGGCAGCCTTAATCGCCGATGAGATCGCAAAAGAGGCTGAGTTCTTCTCTTTTGGAACAAATGACCTAACCCAGATGACCTGCGGTTTCAGTCGTGATGATGCCGGTAAGTTTTTAAAAGAGTATGTGGAAAAAGGCATCTTTGAAAAAGACCCGTTCCAGGTTCTTGATCAGGAAGGTGTGGGACAGCTGGTTGAGATGGGTATTCAAAAAGGGCGTTCAACCCGGAAAAATTTGAAAGTCGGCATATGCGGTGAGCATGGTGGTGAGCCGTCTTCTGTTGCTTTCTGCCACCGGGTCGGTATGAGCTATGTGAGCTGTTCACCTTTCAGGGTTCCGATCGCAAGGCTTGCGGCTGCACAGGCTGCTATTGCGGAAAAACAGGCAAAACGTAAAACAAAAAAGAAAAAGAAATAAAAAGGCAGGCCCCGCCTTTTTAATAAAGGGGAAGAAAATTATACAGTTTCCAGTCAACAATTAAACAAACATGAAAGGAGAATGTATTATGAAAAAAGTTTTACTGATCAGTGTGGTACTTTTGTTTACGGTTTCAGGAGCTGCTTTTGCTGCTGAGCCAAGAGAAAACTGCGGCTGCGGACTGGGGACCCTTCTTTTTGAAGGGAAAGGCGGAGTGGTGCAGCAGATTCTAGCAGCCACCACAAATGGTTTTCTTGGCACACAGACTTTTGGAATCAGTTCAGGAACCCTGGGCTGTAACCAGCCGTCAAGATGGGTATCAAATGAAAAGCTGAACAAATTTGTTGCAGACAACATGGACAACCTGGCCAAAGATGCGGCCATGGGCCAGGGTGAATATGTGGATACTCTGGCAGAGCTTATGGATGTTCCCGGTTCTAAAAGAGTTGAGTTTTCACAGATGCTTCAGGATAATTTTTCAAATATTTTTACGGAAGCGTCTGTCAGCCATGTGGATGTTATTGAAAATATAGCACATCTCATGTAATTATAATCAGGAAAGTGTTTTTGATGCAGACTAAAGGAAGATACGGATATTTTAAAAAAACCGTATTTTCCTTTGTTTTTTTTACACTGCTTCTTTTTTCTGCTTTTTGTTCTGCTGAAGAACTTCTTTCAGTTGACCTGTTGGTAGAACAGGCCGTAAATGATAAGCTTCACGAAGATGATTACTGGCATATTCTTCTTCATTACAAAAAAGGGCTGTCAGGCATAAAGAGTCTGATTGATGACCCTGAATTCTTTCTTTCAAAAAGCGGAAAGAATGACCCGTTGTCTGAACTTGAAGCAACCATCCGTTCTTTTTTTCAGGAAGATAAAGAAAAAGCAGAAGAAATACTTTGCAGGTTTGCGGCAAGATATTTCTGGCTTAAAGATAAACTTGAATTTAACATATCGTCTCTTCCCTACGATGGCTGTGAAGCGTTTGATGCCACAGTTGAACGCTTGAAACCCGAATCAGCTGTTTTAATATTTCCTTCTGCCTATATTAACAGTCCGGCCTCAATGTTCGGGCATACCCTGATTCGGATTGATTCAGCTGAAAACAGCAGTCTTTTATCCTCTGCGGTTAACTATGCTGCAACCGGAGACGATATCAATGGTCTTCTTTTTGCGTTTAAGGGCATTTTCGGATTGTATCGGGGGTATTTTTCAATCCTGCCCTATTATAAAAAGGTCAAAGAATACGGAGATCTGGATCACCGGGATATGTGGGAGTACCGGCTTGACCTGAGCCTGGAGGAAGTAAACCGGATGATGCTTCATCTCTGGGAGCTTCAGGAAATTTATTCAGACTATTTTTTCTTTGATGAAAACTGTTCCTATACGCTTCTATTTCTGCTTGATGCGGCAAGACCGGAGCTTAAACTTACGGACAGCTGTGCCCCCTGGGTGATTCCGATTAGTACCATACGGGTGGTGGCAGAAAAGGGTCTGATAAAAGATGTTGTTTATCGTCCGTCAAAATCCACCAAGATAAAACACCTTATCGCTTCTACAGATGAAAAGACCCACGATCTTGTTGCAAAAATATATGATGGAGAGAGTGTTGCGGGGAGTATTTTGAAAGAGGGTCTTACCTCTGTTGCGCAGGCCCGGACTCTTGATCTTGTAATGGAGTATTCACAATATAAGTATTCAAGGAATGAACTTACAAAAGAAAAATATTTTGATATATTTCTAAGCGCCTCAAAAACGCGAAGCAGACTTAAGAATGTTGAATCATATATAAAAGATATTGATGTTCCTTCCCGTCCTGAAAAAGGGCATAAACCGAACCGGATTGGTATTGGTTTTGGAGTCTTAAAAGGAGCTGACAGGGGTAATGATAATGCTTTTTTTCAGGAGATAAGCATAAGGCCGGCCTATCATGATCTATTGTCTGATGATAGGGGGTATGTGAAGGGGTCTCAGATAGAATTTATGAATCTTGTGCTGCGTTATTTCCCGGACCAAAGAAAGACTGCTCTTGAAAAGTTGGATATCATTAATATCGTTTCGATTTCAGAACGCGATAAGTTTTTTAAACCTGTTTCATGGAAGGTAGATACGGGCTTTTTCCGGCAGAGTCTTCCCGGGGGAAAGAGAGCACTTTTTTATAAGCTTTCTTTTGGCGGCGGTTATGCGTGGAATAAAAAACTTTTCGGGACCATTTATTTAATGGCAGATTCAGAACTTGATGTAAGCGGCAGAATTAAAAACTCTTTTTGTTTTGGTTTAGGGGGTACTGCAGGTATTCTAAAAGAGATTTCAAGTAGATATAAAATTCATCTTTTTGTCAGGCCCTTATATTTTATGCTGGGGGATACTCATACCGGATTTGAGTGGAAAGCAAGCCAGCAGGTTTCAATTACCGCAAATACAGCCGTGTCTCTTGATTTTTCAGGTAAAGATTCCTTTGGCTATTATGAATCAGAGTCAATGTTTTGTTTTCATGTTTATTTTTAATTGTGGCTGTGTGTGCCGTGAATCAATGGATTTTAGTACCTATATAATGATATTTTTTATCACTTTCTGATAAAATCCCATAACTATTTAATTTTTTGAAGATATTTCTTATTTATTGTTCTTGGTACATTCCTTTGTCTGTGATAAAATAAAAAACTGCTTTAAATATTCAAACAATTGTTGATGGAGATAATTATCCTGATATGAGTAAAAGATTCTGCTTGAGCAATGTTTTTTTTATATGTCTGGTGTCGGTTCTTTTACCGGTGCATGTTTTTGCATATGTGGGACCTGGAGCGGGCTTTGCGGTGGCGGGCTCTTTTTTCGTGATGTTTATTGCAATACTCTCCGCCTTTTTGGTGCTTTTAACCTGGCCTGTCCGCTATCTTATTAAAACGATCCGTTACCGGAAAGTAGCTGCCCGCAGCAGGATCAAAAAAACTGTTGTGCTTGGACTTGACGGTCTTGACTATTCCCTGATTAATAAATTTATGGATGAGGGAAAGCTCCCTAATTTTACCAAGCTTAAAGACTCCGGCAGTTTCAAACCTCTTGCGTCGACCGTGCCTCCCATATCTCCTGTGGCATGGTCAACTTTTCAGACCGGCTCAAATCCGGGAAAACACAATATCTTCGACTTTTTAACCCGGGATAAAAAAACATATGCAGCTATTTTGAGTTCTACCTCAATAAAGGGTCCTTTAAAATATCTTTCTCTGGGTAAATACAGAATTCCTCTGGGTAAGGCTGATATCCGTTTACTTAGAAAAAGTATTCCTTTCTGGAAGATACTGGGCGATAACGGGGTTTTTAGCAGTATTATCCGGGTGCCCATAACATTTCCTCCTGAAAAATTTAACGGTATTCAGCTTTCTGCCATGTGCGCACCTGATCTCAGAGGGACGCAGGGTATGTTTTCATACTATAGTACCGGACAACAAGATGGTGAAGAACCTACTGGCGGTGAATACTTTAAAGTTGAGAAAAAGAACGATTCTATCAGCTCAGTTCTGGTGGGGCCCGTTGACCCAATGGTTGAAAAAGGCGACGCATTAAAATGCCCGTTTAGCGTTGATACGGTTTCAGGTGAAAAGGTAATGCTAAAGATCTCGGGTGAAACCTATGATCTAAAAAAAGGGGAGTACAGTGACTGGATAAAAGTTGAATTTAAAGCTTCTCTTGGGGTTAAGATTTCAGGGGTCTGTATGTTTTTAGTGAAAGACATTTCACCGGAGTTTAAACTTTATGTTTCACCCATTAATCTTGATCCTGCGAAACCGGCCATGCCCATAAGTTATCCCAAGGTCTATTCAACCTATCTTTCGAAGAGGCAGGGCTCATATGCCACTCTTGGTCTGGCAGAAGATAGCTGGGCTTTAAATGAAAAGATATTAAGTGACGAAGATTTTTTTAAACAGTGCACTCAGATGGATGGCGAAAGGGAAAAGATGTTTTTTGATTCCCTGGATAATATAAAGCGGGGACTGTGCGTTTGCGTGTTTGATGGAACAGACCGGGTGCAGCATTCATTCTGGCGTGAGCTCGATAGTGAACATCCTTTTCACAGTGGTGATTTTAAACAAAAGGAAAACCCGGCAATCGAACAGATATATAAACGCGCTGATATTCTTCTTGGAAAGACCATTGAAAAATGTGCTGATAAAGATACACTTCTGATGGTTATTTCCGATCACGGGTTTAATACTTTCAGACGGGGAGTTGATCTTAACCGCTGGCTTGAAGAGAACGGCTATCTTAAACTTAAAGATAATAAGCGTTATGTGCCAAACCTTGCAAATGTTGACTGGTCTTGTACTAAGGCATTTGCTATAGGTTTAACAGGCCTGTACTTAAATCTTAAGGGCCGCGAAGCAGAAGGAATTGTTGATCCGGCTGAAGAGGCCGCAAATTTAAGGCAAGAAATTGCTGAAAAGCTGTGTGAACTTAATGACCCTCAGTATCAGGAGTCTGCGGTAAAACATGTTTACGATGCGACAAAAATTTATGTGGGCCCCTATAAGAATGAGGCGCCGGACCTTATTGTGGGATACCACAAGGGTTATCGGGCATCATGGGACACTGCTGTTGGAAAGGTAACGGACAATGTCTTTCATGATAATTGTAAAGCCTGGAGCGGTGATCACTGTATTGACCGGTCACTTGTTCCCGGGGTGCTGTTCTGCAACAGGAAAATAGAGGTTGACCAGCCGAGGCTTATGGATATTGGGCCCACGGTTCTTGATATGTTCGGGGTAAGTATCCCTTCTCATATGGATGGTAAGCCGCTTAAAGTATCAGACAGGAGCTAAGATGAAAAAGATTACCAGACGTGATTTTATAAAACAATCCTCTGTTGCAGCCGCAAGTATTACTGTAGGGGTTAATGCAAAAAAAGTTTTTGCCGCTAACAGCAGCAAAGGCAGCGGCAAGAAAGTAATCGTTATCGGGCTTGATGGTATGGATCCGCGTCTTTGTGAGAAGATGATGGATCAGGGTAGACTTCCAAATCTTGATAAACTAAGAAAACAGAATGGATACCGGGTGCTGGGTACAAGCACGCCACCTCAGAGTCCGGTTGCATGGGCCAATTTTATAAATGGAGCAGGGCCGGGCTCACACGGGATCTTTGATTTTATTCACAGGGATCCTGAACGGCAGGCTTATCCGTTTTTTGCCGCAGCAGAAACCATCCCAGGGGAAGGGTATGTTGAGTTTGGGGATTACAACCTTCAGTTTGATTTCTGGCCTTTTAATCATAAACCTTCAAAAACAGTTCTAAAACGGGCGGGCACACCTTTTTGGGACTATCTTGATGAGGCAGGAATAAAGTCGACCTTTTATGATCTGCCTTCAAATTATCCCCCAAGTCCGTCAAAGAAGGGTAATCACAAATGTCTGTCAGGGATGGGGACACCTGATATTCTTGGAACTTACGGTACTTATCAGCATTTTTCTGAAGACGGTAAGAGTCTTTCAGAAGGCGGGGGTAAGCGATCAAAGATTATTTTTGAGAATGATGTCTCCGGTCCGCTTAAACTGATCGGGCCGAAGAACACCCTGCTTAAAAAACCCGAGGACTGCATAATCGAGTTTATTGTACAGCGTGATCAAAAGGCAAAGTCCGCTGTTATTGAAATACAGGGGCGCACTATTATTTTAAAAGAAAAAGAGTGGAGTAAGTGGATACTTCTTAACTTTGAACTTACAACTCCAGCCATTATGCCGGACAAGGAAGTAAAAGGCATCTGCAGGTTTTATGTGCAGGAAATATCTCCTAATTTCAGGCTCTATGCTACCCCGATTAATGCAGATCCGGCAAATCCTGAGATCCAGGTAACTGAACCTCCTGAATTCAGTGAGGTGATCTCTCAGAAACTGGGCCGGTTTTATACTACTGGTTTTCAGGAGGATCATAAGGCACTTTCAAACGGTATTTTTACTGATGATGAATTCGTCCAGCAGGCAGAATATGTATTATGGGAGCGCATCAACCTGTTTAACTATGCTCTTGATAGTTATGATGACGGTCTTTTGTTTTTCTATTTTTCAAGTACTGATATGCAGGCACATATGCTCTGGTGGGATTCCGACGCAAAGCATCCTCTGCGCTCTGATACGGAGGCAAAAAAATACTTTAATCATCTCCAGGACCTTTACACCCGATTGGATAAACTGGTGGGCAGTCTTTTAAAACGATATGGTGACAAGGCTCAGATCATGATCATGAGTGATCATGGTTTTGCTAATTTTAAGCGTCAGTTTAATCTTAACAGCTGGCTTCTGGCAAACGATTACATCGGACCAAAAAGCACTAAATCCGTTCTCAGGGATGTAGACTGGTCTGAAACAAGAGTTTTTGGTCTGGGAATAAACGGGCTTTATCTGAACCTGAAAGGAAGAGAAAAATATGGTATTGTAAATCCCGGTAAAGAGAGGGAAGAACTGCTTGAGGAGCTTATAGAAAAACTCGAAGCGGTCCGTGATACCGATGGTCGACGGGTCATCGTACGGGTTCACCGTACTGACAGGATTTATTCCGGTCCTGAGATGAAATATGCTCCTGATCTGATTATCGGGTATGCCCGTGATTTCAGGGGATCATGGAAGAACTGCCTTGGTGATATTGAAGACGAAATCCTGAGTGATAATGGTTCAGCCTGGTCAGCTGATCACTGCATGGATGCTTCAGAAGTGCCGGGAGTGCTTTTCAGTAACCAGCCTATTGCGGTTCCTGACCCGTCGCTTGTTGATCTTGCACCTACAATTTTAACGGAATTTGGACTGAAAATTCCTGCCACTATGACAGGGAAGAATATTTTTAAGGCTTAATGTCGTCATTCTGAGTTTCTCTTGTTTGATAAATAAGGGAGATGGAATCTGTTATTATAAACGTGTTTTTATTAGAAGTTGTTAAAGGAGAGATTTAATGGCAAAGATCAAGATCGATTCAAACCTTTATGACCGTGCGAAAAAGGCTTCGGAAAAAGCAGGGTATACCAGCTTTGAAGAGTTTATAACGGCTGTTATTGAGAAGGAGCTTTCACAGCTTGAGTCATCCTCCGGGAGTGATGATGTAAATGATCAGCTCCGAGGACTGGGATATATAGAATAAGATGGATTTTATTTTTTTACTTCTCACAGGTTTAAACAGTGTAATGAATTCTGTTGCAGGTGTTTTTTTTGCCCCTGTTGCTGTTTTGCCGGGTTGGCTTTCAATAACCATAATTTCTGCGGTTCTCGGTGTGATTCTTCTGCTTATCTTTAAATATACTTCTAATCAGAAAGCCATCGGCAGTGTCAGGGATGAGGTCAATGCAAATCTGATTGCAGCATGGCTTTTTAAAGACAGTATTTCTGTTACCATTAAATCCCAGTCCAGGGTGTTTGTCTCCTCGTTTAAACTTCTTTATTTTGCTGTAATTCCTCTGCTTGTGATGATTATTCCGGTTAGCCTTATCCTTGCGCAGATGGGTTTGTGGTATCAGGCAAGGCCGCTAAGTGTTTCTGATGAGCCTGTAATGGTTAGGCTCAGACTGAATGAAAGCCTTCAAGGCTTTCCATCGGTAAGGCTTGAACCCTCAGAAGTATTTCAGAAGACAACCGGCCCGGTTAAAATTGTGACCAAAAAAGAGGTTCTGTGGGAGTTGAAACCCCTAAAAAAAGGTGTGCAGGAACTGGTTTTTGATGTTGATGGTGAGAAATATACTAAACAGTTTGTGGTGGGTGATGGGTTCATGAAGGTAAGTCTGATGCGGCCGGGAATGAATCTTGGAGATCTGTTTCTGCATCCGCTGGAAAAACCATTCACTAAAGACAGTCCGGTTTCTTCAATAGAGATCGCTTATCCTGAAAGGGATTCAAAGGTGTGCGGAACAGACTGGTGGATATTTTATTTCTTTATTTGTTCAATGGTTTTTGCGTTTGCATTTAAACCTTTTCTTAATGTGAGGATATGAAAAATATGGAGAAATCCTTTATAACAATTGTGGCCGGACTTCCCCGTTCAGGAACCTCAATGATGATGCAGGCGATAGAAGCAGGCGGAATCCCCGCCTTAACTGACGGGATCAGAGAAAAAGATGTAGACAACCCCAAAGGCTATTATGAGTTTGAAGCTGTAAAAAAAACCAAAGCAGATGCTTCCTGGGTAAGTGAGGCGGAAGGAAAAGTTGTCAAGATGGTCTATAGTCTTTTGTATGACTTGCCGGATGATCATGCGTACAGAGTTGTTTTTTTGCAGAGAGAGATGAAAGAAGTCCTGGCCTCGCAAAGGAAGATGCTTGAAAGGACAGGGGAAAAGGGAGCAAGTGTTGGAGATGAAAAGCTTTCAGAACTTTTTAAAGCACAGCTTGAAAAATTTCACAAATGGATCGCAGAAAAAGATAATTTTTCGATCGTATTAATTGATTATAAAGACATGATTGAATCACCGATCGAACAGGCAAAGAAAGTTAACGCGCTTCTTGGAAATATTCTTGATAAAGATGGTTTTGTTTCAGCAGTCGATCCGTCGCTTTACCGTAACCGTTCTTGAAACCAGTATGAGGGGTTTAAAACATGAAGCTTTCCATAGTCATTCCTGTTTATAATGAAAAAGACACGTTTTTAAGTTTGCTTGACCGGGTAAGGCAGACACCTTTTGATAAAGAGATAATCCTTGTTGAAGACTGCTCCACAGACGGCACCCGGGATATTTTAAAGAAACTGGCAGAAGAAGACACTTCATTAAAATGCGTTTTTCATGAAAAGAACATGGGCAAAGGCGCAGCTCTTGCAACCGGTTTTAAGCATGTTGAGGGTGATATTGTCATTATTCAGGATGCGGATCTTGAATATGACCCGGCGGAATATCCGGTAATCCTTGCACCTATTCTTGACGGCAGAGCGGATGTTGTCTATGGATCCAGGTTCTCGGCAGTCCTCAGCGGGTGCACCTTTTCTGGCATTATGTTGGAAACCAGTTGTTTACGCTTGTTTCAAACATTTTTACCAATATTAACCTGACAGACATGGAGACCTGCTACAAGGCTTTCAAGTCATCACTTCTTCCTAGGTTTACCATCCGTTCAAAGCGTTTTGGGATTGAACCTGAAATTACAGCCAAGTTCGCACGGTTGAAATGCAAGATCTATGAGGTTCCGATTTCCTATAGCGGGCGGGACTATGCAGAAGGTAAAAAGATCGGATGGAAGGATGGGGTGGCGGCATTCTTCTGGATTGTTTATTATAACCTGAACCGGAGTATGCACTAAAAAGATCTAAGCTTGGACTCACATACCTTATCTTATAATTCTAATTCCTATATACCTTTTGTATAGTGCAAAATTACTTTCCATACACTATAATCCCTGGGCTCTTCCGGCTATTATTTCAAAGGATGCCGGGATCCTGTTTTTGTCTCCAAAGTCTTTTTCATATATGTTGATCATCTTCATCAGAGTTGTTCTTACCCCTGGGGTTCGGTTTCTTTTATTCGAGGCATTTTTTGCACCCATACCGCGTATTGATTTTATCAAAGCACGAACACTATCATACTCTTCAATGATAGAATATGACCTTATAACAGGGGCAGAAAAGTTGGCAGAAAGGAGGCTTTTCATTATGCTTGCTTTGGTGGTAGAGAGTTCCAGGGGTTCACCTCCTGAATAACCTGTTTCTACACATGCTTTTTTGAATGATTGTCTTAACTCAAAAAATGTTTTTGAACCAAAAACAGTAAAAGCAAAAGTTCCTCCCGGTTTAAGCACCTTTTTGATTTCATTCATGGCCCTGCTCCAGTCATTCAGCCACTGAAAGGTAAAACTTGAGACAACAAGTTCAAAAGAGTTTTCTTTGTATGGGAG
>PVMK01128637.1_pt1 | contig 16685 bp, 15 predicted proteins | sample 1853481 | NCBI WGS metagenome assembly PVMK01 (sample SAMN08533507, study PRJNA380276) | Marine sediment metagenome, whole genome shotgun sequencing project.
GATGCCCTTGTCCGTGAATATTTCCAATAAGACAGCATGGGGCACACGCCCATCGATAATGTGAGCTTTTTGCACACCTCCTTGAAGGGCCGTGAGGCAGGCGTGAACTTTTGGCAACATGCCTTCGCCAATGACTTTTTTCTTCACCATCTGTTCCATGTCTTTTCGTGAAAGCGTCGAGACGTGATGATTGCCGGCATCGCGAATGCCTTTCACGTCACTCAACATGAGCAGCTTTTCAGCTTGAATTGCAGCGGCCAAACTCCCCGCAACCAGATCGGCATTAATGTTATGGGTTGTTCCTTTCGCATCCACGCCAATAGGGGCGATCACTGGAATAAAATTGGCATTTTGCAGTGTGAGCAATAATTCACTGTTGACGTGGCTGACTTCCCCCACGAGTCCGTAGTTTTCCGACTGGAAAATTTCGGTTGATCCACCATAGTGATGCAGTAAACTCTTGGGATTAAATGGCTTCGTGGTGAACAATTGGCCGTCTTTCCCTGTGAGTCCCACGGCTTTTCCGCCATGCTGATTGAGGAGCGCCACAATTTCTTTGTTTATCCGTCCGCCTAACACCATTTCCACAACTTCCATTGTGGGCTCGTCCGTGACCCGTACGCCATGAATAAACTTGGCTGTAATGCCAAGGGTTTCCAGCATTTTGTTGATTTGGGGGCCGCCTCCATGGACGATAATGGGATTGAGTCCGACATATTTAAGCAGCACGACATCTTCCGCGAATCCTTCTTTGAGTTCTTCAGCCACCATGGCTTTGCCGCCATATTTAATGACGATGGTCTTCCCTGCAAAATTGCGAATATAGGGAAGGGCTTCGATGAGGATGTCGGCTTTTTTGATGAGTTGGTCCATAGGCTGGGTATGATGACAAGGGGTTATAAAATAAATCGGCTGAGATCTTGGTCTTTCACGATATTTTGTAAATGATCTTTTACGTATTGAGCATTGATCGTCACTTTTTTCTCGGGAAGATCCTGGGCTTCAAATGACACCTCTTCCAATAAGCGTTCGACTACGGTGAAGAGACGTCGTGCACCGATATTTTCCGTTCGGTCGTTGACTTCTACGGCAGTCGCTGCAATTTCATCGATACCATCCGGCGTAAATTCCAGTGAGATGCCTTCGGTTCCCAGGAGTGCCTGATATTGTTTGATCAGGGCATTCTTGGGTTCCGTGAGGATCCGGATTAAATCCTCTTTGGTGAGGGGTTCCAGTTCGACGCGAATGGGAAAACGCCCTTGTAATTCCGGTATGAGATCTGACGGTTTAGACACATGGAATGCTCCTGCGGCAATAAACAAAATATGGTCGGTTTTAACCAGCCCATGTTTCGTATTGACGGTGCATCCTTCCACAATCGGCAATAGATCACGTTGGACGCCTTCTCGGGAAATGTCGGGCCCCTGGTGCTTTTCTTTGCCGGCAATTTTGTCGATTTCATCCAGGAAGACGATGCCGGATTGTTCGGTGCGTGAGATGGCTTCTTTGGTCACTTCTTCCATGTCGATAAGTTTTTGTGCTTCTTCATGCTCCAAAAACTTTAACGCCTCCGTAATCTTCATGCGGCGGTCTTTTTTTCTCCCCGGCATCATGCCCCCGAGCATTTCCCGGAGATTGTGTTCCATGTCTTCCATTCCGCCAATATTGGAGATGATGCCAACAGGCAGGCCTCCTCGTTCTTTGATCTCAATTTCGACCATGCGATTATCGAGTTTGCCTTCTTTTAATTGCGTGCGGAGCTTTTCGCGTGTGGATTCTTGAGGATCAGGTTTTTTATTCGATGAGGTGTCGGACGCCTCGTCCTCTTCACCGGGTTTAATATTTGAAGTCGACGGGGAGCGCGGGAGGAGGATATCCAACACGCGTTCTTCCGCCATCTCTTCGGCTTTGTGTTGGACTGTTTCTAAATGAGCCGTTTTTACCTGGTTGATGGAAATATCTGTCAGATCTCTGATCAGCGATTCCACGTCTCGACCGACATAGCCTACTTCAGTAAATTTTGAAGCTTCTACTTTAATGAATGGGGCATTGGCGAGTTTTGAGACGCGACGTGACACCTCTGTTTTGCCGACTCCTGTGGGGCCGATCATGATGATATTTTTCGGTACAATTTCCTCACGAAGTTCGGGGCTGAGCTGTTGGCGGCGCCACCGGCTGCGCAGCGCGATGGCGACCATCCGTTTCGCATCTTTTTGGCCGATGACATAGCGGTCAAGCTCTTCCACGATTTGGCGTGGTGTGAGGGAGTCGAGTTTTGGAGTCGAAGGGGGTGGTTGCTGTTCCATATGTTATGTCGATAACTCCTCGATGACTATATGATGGTTGGTATAAATATCGATACTCCCGGCGATTTGCATGCTTTGCTCGACGATGCGTTTTGGTGCAAGGTCTGTTTGAGCCAGAAGGGCCCGGGCAGCAGCTAGGGCGTACGGACCTCCCGAACCAATGGCTAAGATGCCATCTTCAGGTTCGATGACATCACCCGTGCCGGAAATAATAAAGGAATGTTCATGATTGGCGATAGCGAGTAGTGCCTCGAGTCGTCGAAGTACGCGGTCGGTTCGCCAGTCTTTGGCGAGTTCGACGGCCGCTCGGGTGAGATTCCCTCGATATTCTTCTAGCTTGGCCTCGAACTTTTCAAAAAGGGTAAAGGCATCTGCGGTGGCTCCGGCAAATCCCGCGAGGACTTGGTTTTGATGCATGGTGCGAAGTTTTCGTGCATTGCTTTTCATAATGGTGGTGCCGACCGTCACCTGACCGTCGGAGCCCATAGCAACAACCGGGCCCTTCCGTACGCATAGGATGGTGGTGGAACGAATGATCATGGTTTCAGGCTGTCTCCTTCTGATGATGCCGTGGGGGAATGAACCTGATCGGGGATGGGCTCGATCATACACGGCCATCAGTTTATCGGTTGCGACATGGGTATATTTCTGTGTGGTGGCTAAGGAGGCATGCCCTAGTAATTCTTGGATGGCTCGCAAATCGGCTCCTTCATCCAGTAAATGCGTGGCAAAGGAATGACGCAGCGTATGGGGAGTCACCGATTTCGGGAATCGGTTTCCCGCCTGTTGTTTGATCATGCGTTCCACGCTCCGAGTGGTTAAACGTCCTCCTCGAGCATTGAGGAATAGTGGATGTGAACCTGAACGAATAGGAGGTAAACTACCAGGTTTCTGCAATTTTTGTGTAGCCATGGGAGGTAGTTGGCGCTGATATTCGAGTATGGCATCTGTGGCTACTGTCCCGATTGGGACTCTACGTTCTTTTTTCCCCTTTCCGCGCAATCGAATGAATTGAGCTTCAAGATCCACATTGCCCCAATTCAATCCGACTAGTTCCGAAACTCGTGCACCACTCGAATAGAGGGTTTCTAGCATAGCTTGATTTCTGGCCTCAATCCATGTCTGGGCGGAAGGTGAATCTAACAGCGTGGTGGCTTCGTCTTTAGTCAAGACTGTCGGCAGGCGCGTTCCGAGTCGAGGCGAACGAACCGCTGCGGCTGGATTGTGGCCGATGCGTCCCTCTTCAAGCAAAAATCGAAAAAAACTTTTGAGGCAGGCCAATTTACGGGCAAGGGAGGTTTTCTTTAACCCCTGATCACTCAAGTGTTTCAAGTAGGATCGGATATGCAGTGCATCTATCGCCTCAGGGTGCGGGTCTGTATCCGTCTGAAAAAACTGGGCTTGAATGTGTGCCAGGAACTGTTGAAGATCGGACTGGTAGTTGCGATGGGTTTCTTGTGACACCCCGCGTTCCAATTGCAGGTAGAGTATGAACGCCCGAATTGCTTCACGCATATGAAAGCCCGGATTGCGTCATCCATGATTGGAACTCGGAAATGGCTCGTTCTTGAATGCCTTGCCGTTTTTTTTGTTTGTCTCGAATCGGCGTATCAAGCGGTGGAAACAGACCAAAATTGGTGTTGATGGGCTGAAAATATTTCGGCTCACAGGTCGTGATGTATTGGAGAAGGGCGCCATGGGCCGTGGTTGGCGGAGGTGTAATGAGAGGATGCGCTGATAGCATACGGGCAGCATTCAGTCCTGCTAAGCCCCCACTGGCGGCAGCCTCCACATAGCCTTCGACGCCGACTAATTGTCCTGCAAAAAAGACGTTGGGGTGTTTCTTTAATTGTAGTGTGTCCTTCAGGAGAACAGGGACATTAATAAACGTATTCCGGTGAATACTACCGCATCGGAGAAATTCTGCCTCTTCCAATCCTGGAATCATGCGAAATACCCTTCGTTGCTCAGGATAGGTAAGCTTGGTTTGGAAGCCCACGAGGTTATAACAGGACCCGTGACGATTTTCTGCTCGTAATTGTAACACGGCGAAGGGCCGTGTTCCGGTTTTGGGATCAATGAGCCCAACGGGTTTCAAGGGGCCGAAGGCCAAGGTTTGTCGGCCGCGGTCGGCCATCACCTCGATAGGTAGACATCCTTCAAAATAGGGAATGTTTTCAAATGTTTTGGGTTGGACCCGGTCGGCCTGGATGAGGGCGTCATAGAATTGATTGTAGGTTTTCTCATCCATGGGGCAATTGAGATAATCTGCGGTGCCTTTATCGTAACGTGACGCCCGAAAGATTCTGTCCATGTTCAGGGAGTCGGTATCCACAATAGGGGAAATGGCATCGAAGAAATACAGATTTTTTGATCGAGTAAGCTGGATAATGGCTTCAGACAATTTGGGTGAGGTTAATGGACCCGTGGCGATGATACACACGGCATCTTCTGGAATGTCTTGAATTTCCTCGCGAAGAATTCGCACATTGGGATGTTCAGTCAGCGCCTGCGTGATTTTCTGAGCAAATTGTTCTCGATCAACCGCTAAGGCGGTTCCTGCAGGAATAGCCACGTCATCAGCGACTTTGATAATCAACGAGCCGAGTTGCCGCATTTCTTGTTTGAGAATGCCTGGAGCGCTGAGGGGGTCGTTCGATCCTAATGAATTTGAGCACACAATTTCAGCGAGTTGTTCGGTCTTATGGGCTGCCGTTTCTGTTTTAGGGCGCATTTCATAAAGCGTGACTTTGGCTCCCTGATTTGCCGCCTGCCAGGCAGCTTCGGCGCCGGCCAGGCCACCTCCTATAATGACTAAATCCTGTCGCATGGGTATAGGCTTTTGACCAAAAGTTGAAGGACCTCAAAAAAGGCGGTTTGATTCTAAAAATGGCGGAAAAAGGTGTCAACCTTCACATGAGACACATAAGCCCGTCAAGGCTTGAATCACTCGTTGATGACAGTCTTTAGTGGTGGCAACCACACCATGTAGATTGCGAATTTCATTGGTGCCATATTGAATAGGATTTCCATGACTATCCGTAAAACAACCTCCGGCACCTCGCAAAATGGCTTCAGGAGCACAAGCGTCCCAGGCTTTTGTATAGGGCCCAGGCTCCATATAGAGATCAGCACCCCCGTTGGCAATAAATCCAATTTTTAACCCAACGCTTCCCATAGGATGTTCTTTCTGGATATTGAGTGTCTGTTTAATGGGCGATAGTTTCGGTGAGCGATGAGATCGAGAGGCCACAAGAGTCAGGGCTGTCAGAGATTTTGCTTGTGTCGCCTGCAAGGGGTGGCGGGTTCCTTGATGTTCCATCCAGGCTTCTTGGTCCGTAATCCCCGCGAATAGTTGGTCTTCTGTTGGCCGATAGACGATTCCCAACTGCGTTTGGGCATCGACTGTTAAGCCAATCATGATAGAGAACTCTCCATTGCGGGAAATAAATTCCTTGGTTCCATCCAAAGGATCCACATACCAGATTCTGCCTGTTGGCTGACAATTCGTGGGCAGTGGACTTTCTTCAGCCACAATTCCATCGTTGGGAAAATGGGCGGCGAGGCCCTCGACGATAAGAGTATTGGCCAGTTGATCCGCTTCGGTGACTGGATCATTGGGTCCTTTATAGGAAACCGAAAAATCTTTCTCGTAAATGTTCATGATGACCTGGCCCGCTTTCCTGGCCAGGGTTGAAGCAACGTCGATTTCTTGTGCCCAATTTGTCATGATCCATCCTGGTAAAATGTTGAAAAAATTCCCTCCATCAGGCCGATATGAGAGAATAGATGGAGCGACGTATCGGAGTTTGGCAATCTTTTTACAAGTGAGCGTGATGGGATGCTTCGTATTGCCATATTCGTTTTATTAGTAATCATTATCCTGGTGGCGGTGAATTTCCCCAAGTTTCGTCGAACTCTGGGTGTGACGCTCATGCTGATGATCGGGGCTATCGGAGTCATTATTTGGCAGGATACACAGGAGCGAGAGTTGGAATTTGAGCGAATTTATGTGAAGCAGGCACAACTCTCACAGATGCAGGTTCGGCCGGGTTTGAATTCTCGATCATTTGTGGTGAGTGGCCGTATTCAAAATGTTGCTCAGAAATATACCATATTTTCAGTGATGCTTCAGGCCACGATAAAGGATTGTGAAGATCAAACCTGTAAAATTGTTGGACAAGAGGACATCATGGTTCCATTGAAAATTCCACCAGATCAAGCCAGAGATTTTTCGGTGACTATTCCATTTTCCGGAGTACCCAAAGTAAGAGGGGAAGCGGTGTGGGATTATAAAATCTTACTGGTTAGGGCTCGTTAACCCAAGACCGATGATAGAATTGACAATATTTACAGGGGTTTCTTATACTTTCCTTGGCCCCTGGACTATATCCTGATCTTGTAGGGCAAAAGACTCATCGATTTTTTCCCAAAAAGTCCAAGATTCTGGACAGCTGGGTCTTTTTTGGCATTGAGAATTACCTCAGACCTCATTACCATATAAGCTCCGAAACTAATCGAATGGTATTTTGTGTCATTTCTTGAAGAATGGAGACCTCTAGCACAATGACAACATCTTATAAGGTGATGCCAGGCCCCGAGCATTATTTGCCTCCGTCGGCATCGTCGATGGGTATCCGGTTGCCAGACCCTGGGCAAGCGCATATTCACGGCGACATTGTCCCAGAAGAAGAGGCCATGGAGCAGGCTGCTCGGCAGTTTCTTTCGGCCAAGGTCCCGACGATTTTCCCCGGTCCGTTGGTTTTGTGGGCCTGGAATGACAAGGCAGCGAAAAAAGCAAAAGCTGTTCGGCATCTTTACGAAACGATTAAGGAATGCGTGGATCACAAAAGCCAACAAGCCATGCTCATTCCCATGCCGGACTATCGACCCAAATATCCCAAGATCAACCCCGAAGTTGAAATCAATCCCAATCATCCTAATCTCACCATTTGGCATAATAAAATTGATGCCTGTATGTTTGTTGGCGTGCATTGTCATCAGGCCAATCTCTCCCTCAAAATCATCCGAGGGGGGACAAGCTGTTATACGGTAGCCATGTGTGCGCAAGCGGGCCACGAGGATGCCATGCTTTCGTTTCGAGATGCCACAGCCGAAAAGATCGATAGGCTGGCTGATTGGGTTAAGAAATTGAAGGGATCGGTAGAACCTCCAGCTTAACGACCTGGTCAAGCGATGGTCCTCATACCCCTATCGCAAGCAGGAGCCATAGATTACAATACAAGAATATATAGCAAATGTTTCCGTGATGGATAATTTCACCTGAATCGTTTAAAAGGAGGTCTTGACATGGCCACTCAAGCTTCGTTTATAGGACAAAAGAATAAAAAAGACCAGGTGTACACTGACCCCTGGAAGATGATGCATGAGGCGCCCAGAACGCCGTCATTTTTTACTGGCAGTGAAATCATTAAAGAGGCTGTACGTCGAGCCTCCTGTGACCTGATGATCGCGTATCCCATTACGCCTCAAAGTGAAGCTGCTGCGTTGTGCGGGGAGCTCTTTGCCGAAGGTTACATCGGGGATTATTTCCGAGGCGAGAGTGAATTTGCCGTGATGTCTCAATGTGCGGGAGCGGCGTTTGGTGGAGCCCGGGTATTTACCACTACGGCGGGACCCGGGACGATGCGGGCCATGGAAAATTTCCCGATGTGGGCTGGAGCCCGGTTACCCATTCAGATGATTGTGACCTGCCGAGGCATCAACTCCCCTCTTTCCATTCAACCGGATACTCTAGAAATTTCCTACCTCATGCAAACGGGTATGTTGGTGTGGCATGCGGAAACGGCACAAGATTTTTATGACTGGATCCTCATGGGTTATATCGTATCGGAAGAACCAGATGTCCATCTGCCCGCTGGCCCTTATGCTGCGATGGATTTTTTGTGACGCATACAAAAGATATGGTTGATCTGACTCCCGTCGATATGTGTTTGCCACCATATGATCCCGTATCGGTCACCAGTTCCCATGTATGGATATGGAATGCCCTCCGGTTCGCATGATGCGTGATCCTTTTGTCATGAAAAGTAACTATATTAGTTATGCCACCCATGCAAGCTGGCAGCAAGAGGTATGGGCGGCTGTTGAGCGGTCGCGTAAGCACACGATTCGCTGGATGAATGGATTGATTGACACCGAAAATACGGATGCGGATGTCATTATCGTGGCTTCCGGCACCGCGGTTTCTCAGAGTCGTGAAGCTATTGCCATACTTGAAGATGAAGGCATCCGTGTAGGATTGGTGAAAGTCAAAACCTTACGTCCATGGCCTGGTGAGGAAATTCATGAAGCGACCAAGAATGCAAAGCATATTGTTATTCCAGAGTTCAATGTGACAGGGTGGTTAGCTCGTGAAGTGAGGGCGACTGTGACGAATAATGAACGAGTGCATGCGGGTCCACATGTATGTGGTGGGATGACGATGCCTCCAGAGATTATCGCCAGTGAGGTCCAAACCTTGCTCGGAATGAAAACGGAAACCTTGGCAGCGCGTGGATAGCTAACAGGTTTTTACGGGGAACTGATACCTTTTGAACCTTTGTGAAGGAGATTGAATATGAGCAAAGAACGCATCAAAATAGCAGAAGAATTGTACGATATTATGCCACCGGAATATCAAGATCTGGTCAAACGGGCGACGTATGGCAATGACACACGAGGCTGGAAAGATATTGGGACTGCCAAGGAACTCATCGAAGAGCATTCTTTGTGTGCCGGTTGTCCGGAGTCCATGGCCTTTCGCTATATCTTAGCCTCCCTTCCCAACCCGGAAGATACGGTGATGGTGGGTTCAACAGGCTGTACGAGCCTAGTGTTTCCGCATGTGGCCGTTCATAACATTCATTCCTTGTTTGGCAATCAAAATGCCATTGCCTCAGGATTGAAACGAGCGCTGAGTGTGCGTTTCCCTGATCGAACCAAAGACGTGGTTGTGCTAGCAGGAGATGGTGCCACCGTTGATATTGGGTTGGATATGACGCTCCAAGCCTGGTTCCGCCAAGAGAAGTTTACCACCATTTGTTTTGATAATGAGCTCTATGCCAACACGGGCGGGCAGGAAAGCGGGCTTATGCAAAAAGGGTTTGTTGCGAAAATGGCGCCTGTTGGGAAGTCATTTGAGAAAGTGCGTCTGCCGGAAATCGCCCGAGAGTCTGGCTGTCACTATATCGTACAATGTACGGTGAGTAAGCCAAATCTTATTGAAAAAGTCATTAAAAATGCGATTTATGTTGCGCGGGAAATCGGCCCAACGTACCTGCAAATCTATACCCCCTGTATTTTGGAAATTGGGAAAAATAGCATGGAGGGGTTACAGGAAATGCGAGATTCTGAAAAGCCTTCGGAACGGTTTGCCTTTAAAGAATATGTCAGCGAACCAGCCAAGGAATTGTTGGCGGAACGTGCAGCCAAAGAAAAAGAACGGAAAGCAGAAGCAAAAAGACAACTTGCTGCTCAAACAGTATAAATAGTGGGATATGCAAGAGGGGTAATCTTATGATTCTACGTCGAATAAATATCCGAATGTCAGGATTAGGAGGGCAGGGTGCCGTGACGGCGGCACATGTCATGGCGATGGCTGCTTCCAAAGATGGAAAGTTTTCCATTTCGAATCCATTCTTCGGAGCCGAAAAGCGTATGGCGCCGGCAGAAAGCTATTGCCGAATAGGACTGAAAAAAATTTATGATCGTGGTGAACTTGTGTTTCCCGATGTGATCCAAGTATTTCATCCTCAAGTCATTACGATGGGGAAGAGTTACACGATGCCATTTTATTCTGGTATTAAAGAGGGAGGGCTCGTAATTATTAATACTGATATGCCGCTCCTGTCGGATGAAGATATTAAGCGACTCAAAGATCTGAATGTGTCGGTCTTTAATATTCCCGGGACCAACATTGCTATGGAAGTTGCAGGGACTGAGCTGGCGACGAATATGACGATGATTGGTTCAGTTGCCGGGATTACCAAGTGTGTCACAATGCATGGTTTGGACTTGGCTTTACAGGAACGATTTGGGAAAAAATTCGTGGCATCGGGTGGTACGGCAACCCTGGATGAAGCCATTAAGAAAAAGTTTGCAAAGAAAGAAATGTTGTTAAAAAAGAATCTTGAGACAGTGGAACGAGCGTATGAAATAGGTGCGGAATGGGCGGAGAAAAATAAAGTGGAATTAATGGTTGGAGAACCTGCTGCTGCGTAATACTGAGAACCTTAGTGAAGGAAAGAGATAGATGTATAATGTTGCCCTAGTGACAGAGGAAAAGTGTGTGGCGAAAAAAGGTTGCCGGCTTTGCATCATGTATTGTCCGGAGGCGAATTGTCTTGATCTCAATTCTGAGAAAATGATTGCGGAAGTCATCATTGAACGGTGCAAGGGCTGTGAGCTGTGCAAAGTCGTATGTGACGCCGCCAAGCATGAAGCGATTGAAATGGTTGCAGTGAATTCAGATGGGACATTAATGGATAAGGCTGGAGAAGCCGCAGAGTTGGGTCAAGCCTATTCAGGGTAACCTCTTTTAATTGAAAGGCCCTGCGATCTTTCTCTTATTAGATGAAGATCGCAGGGCTTTTTTATTGGTTTCACACACGGCAATAACCCTGAAATAGGTCTACCAGATATTTTTGAGAGGGAAGCAATAATAATGACTGATGATCTTCGTGAACAGATGACTGCTATGACTAATCAGATGACGCATTTTCATACGTCGCTTGAGGTAAAAGCTCGAGATATGGAAATGAGCGGAGGAGATCCTGAGATTGTCAGTAAACTCATCAACGGAGCCGATGCCATGAAAGACAGTGCCAATATTTACTTATCCTGGGCCCGTCACTATGTGAACCTCTCAGAGGGAGGTGCCTCGGAGGCGGATGAGGGTGAAGAGGATTCAGCCGATTTTCAATTTTAGGCCCAATTCCTTTCATCGGTTCTTGAAGAAAACCGGCAGTCGGGCTAGAATCATTTAAACGAAAAACTACTCCGCAAAATATTCGTTCCTCGGTAGCTCAGTTGGTAGAGCGTTCGGCTGTTAACCGAATGGTCGCAGGTTCGAGTCCTGCCCGAGGAGCCAAATCTACAAAAGCCCTTTGGAAATAATCTTCCAAAGGGCTTTTTGAATATAGGACGCGAGGTTAGACCGTCCCAGGTACAGTTCGATTGGGCAATTCGCAATAGACGGGCTTTTTGATGAGAAAATTGCTTGAGATAAAGCGAATGGGTATTGTCATGTATGGACGCTCCCGAGAGAATGCAAGGATTATTGAACGAACATAGCGATGTAGGTTTGCAGTCATATATCCGGCCTGTATGCGCGGTCTCGTAACCGCTGGCCCTGATGGAATCCCGTATGATCAAAAAACTCATCCAACCTTGCGGTATCTAAAAAACTCACGTATTCCAATGTGGATGAATTACACGTTGAAGGGTAGTCACGTGCATGGTTCTGAACCGAATGGTGAGGTGGGGTATGCAGGTGTCAGAGAGAATGTAATAAGCCGACGAACGAGCTCGCAAAACCGGCTGCGTTTGTGAATGATGCAACAAAGCCGCGTGACTTTCTTTTCAAGTTGGATTATGATTCGATTAGTCATTTTCTGAAGACAAGGAGTATTGCTATGGCACGTTATCCTCTCTGTCCTGCGACGGAAATTCCTGTAGGCCAAATGAAACGCTTCAAGGTCAATGGTGCAAAGGTACTTGTCTATCATCTTACAGATGGCTTTTACGCCACTCAAAGCAGTTGTACCCATACGTTTGGACCGTTACAGAGAGGCAAAATCATCGATGGCTGCAAGATCCAGTGTCCACTCCATCGCGCGTGCTTTGACGTTCGTACGGGGGAGGTTGTCCAGTGGGCGAATTTCCCGCCAGGGATACAGGTGTTGAATATCCTTCGGAAAGAAAAGGCACTCAAGACCTATCCTGTTACGGTCGACAACGAGCAAGTGTTCGTGGACGTGTAGTCGTGGCGTTCCGTGAAAATTCATGTCTGAAGATCTAAAACCATATGGTGACGAACGCCTAACAGCGTCAGCGAAACGGATTAATTGGCATTGTCGACATAGGCCAAATTTAGCGTCGTTGACACATCCAGTGCCCTGTCTCTTCTATACATTCATCCACATTGGAATACGCGAGTTTTTTAGATACCGCAAGGTTGGGGATGTTTTTTGACTATACGAGCATGATTAGCAATTCGCCATGCACACTCGGAAGAAGGTAGTACGTGGCAAACCACCGAGCAGAACAACATAAAATAGAACAACTCAAGACATTTTTGGATCGTGACCCGAATTAGGTGTTCTCATTTTTCTTGAACACGAGCCACAGCACGATCGACCCTACGAGGATGGCCGCGAGAGAAAACACCATTATAGGGATATTGAGGTCCCCTGGCGCTTGCAAGTCTTCTAACCCCATAAACCCACCGAGAGCAAGTAGGACTACTCCCAAGACAATTCCGATCCCTTTGATAATGATAGAGATAATATCCCGCACACCATTTTGACCTTTGAAAGCTGTCAAATCAACTTCCGACTCGCTTGGTTTTCCTAAACTGATTGCAATGCTTGGAGGTGATCTTCACCTTAATCAGCAGATCCATCATGAGGCGAAAGACCGTCTTCTGTAAACCAGCGCATGGCTTTCTCGTGACCCCGCCACATTGAGGATACATGCCAAGGGTGGGGGGGCAGGCGACGTACTCATCATAGTCATTCAATTCCTCATCAACCAGCCACCGCATGATCTCTATCACGGCCATCTTTGGCGTGGTGCGTGACAGATACTATATCATGATAGGGACTTCTTCTAACTTAACAATACCTCGCTAGCACCTATTTAACACTAGATTGTTTTATCTCTCTTTTTGTTGCACGGGCTCGATTTTGTCATTATTTTACTTCGCTCATCAGATCCCCCTTTTTATCCTAGAAACCACAGTTGGATCACGAAAGTCTGCGTAAGCTCTTCACGCACCTAGGAAATTCAAAAAATCTCTCATCACCAAAAAGGTGACCACGAGTTTTGTGAATTCCCTATGCACGTAAATATCTTACACAGCTTTTTCGCGCTCAACTGCCGTTTCTAGGATTATAGAAAAGTGTATAAATTATTGGAATTGTGAAGGCAGGGTGAAGTCCTAAAATACCATTGGGAGCCATTCCCCTTTGTTAAGGGGACGGGGGTATAATAAAAAGAATTAACCTTGGTTCTCTTTTTCTCCGTGTGAGAAGAGCATGTCTCCCCCTTTTATCTCTCTAAAGATGCTAGGAATCCTGACCTCTCTTGTTCTTCTGTGGGGTATTCAGTCTACCTGGCCGTTCTCGATTATTGAGCCCAAACCCTCCAGCGTGCACCAGGCCGGTCAACACATCCTGGTTACCCTGGATTTGGGGAACGTACCCGGCGTCACTCAAGTGACCTATTATTGGTATCGGGATGATGAAGACATGCTCCAGGAATTGGCGGAGGAACGATTGGCCCTGGTCTCGACGGCAACACACACCCCGCCTTTTGGCGGGAACATCCTGGTGCCCAAAGAAGCGATAGGGACCTATCGCTTGCTCGCCGTGGCCGAACAGGGAGGCCGCCAATCTCAGGTAGAACTCCTGGCAATTTTCGATGAAGTCCTCCTTCATATTGAGCCTAAGGCCCAGCTCATGGAAATCGATTTTCAAACGGATAAACCTCTGCGATTGGGACGGGCAGAAGGACCCCGGGTGTATTTCTTGGGGAAGACCCTTGAATTGCCGGTGGTTGGGCAATTCTCGGACGGCATTACCCGCGCTATTCGTCACCATACCGCTGGGACCACCTACCACTCGGACAATGAACATGTCGTCACGGTCACACAGGATGGCGTGCTTCGGTTGGTGGGAAATGGGAAGACCGTGCTTAGGGTGAAAAACCGGGATCAAGAGGCCACGCTAGGCATTCTCGTCGAGGTCGACGAGATACCCAATCACCCACCAGTTGCCAATTCCGGAAAAGGGCAAACGGCTTCGGCGGGCGAACAAGTCATCTTGAATGGCTTAGGGAGCTACGATCCCGAAGGCGGCTCACTCCAGTACCACTGGTCACAGGTGCGAGGCAGCAAAATCTCCCTGCTTGATCCCTACTCCGGCCAGGCCCGATTCCTTGCCCCTTTTGTGGCAGCCGCACGCACCTTCCGATTCAAACTCCGCGTCACCGACGTTCAAGGCGCCGATAGCTTGCCATCCTATGTCGATGTCATCGTTACGCCTTAGGGTCTGTAAAGAATAAATGGTACATGTGAGCCTGTTGCACAAACCCGTTGACACTTAAGTAATACTTCGTATATCCTCCTTACTTCATCATAAGGAGGATTTCGATGAGCTACAACTTTCTGCCGTGTGATCGTGACCAACTGTATTTGATGCCGCCGGCACTCCAAGACTGGCTGCCCGAAGGGGATCTGGCCTGGTTTCTCCTGGATGCCGTGGCTCAGATGGATCTTGCCGCCATTGAACAGACCTATCGACGGGATGGCTGGGGCCAAGCCGCGTATGAGCCCACCATGATGGTGGCCCTGCTCCTGTATGCCTACTGTCTGGGCGAGCGCTCAAGTCGGCAGATCGAACGGCTGTGTGAGCGGGATATCGCCTTTCGGGTGATCGCGGCCAACCAGCGCCCCGATCATACGACGTTGGCGCGGTTTCGGAAAACCCATGAGACCGCGTTGGCCGTTCTGTTCACCGACGTCCTGCGCCTCTGTGCAGAGGCTGGAGCGATCAAGGTTGGCGTGGTGGCGCTGGATGGGACCAAGATGCAGGCGGATGCGGCCCTAGCCGCCAATCGGACGGCGGACACCATTACAGAAGTCGTGCAACGAATGTTGGTTGAGGCTCAAGGGGTCGATGAAACCGAAGACCGATTATATGGTCCTCAGCGACGAGGGGATGAACTGCCGAAGGGCTTGCAGCAGCGGCAGAGCCGGCTGGCTCGGTTGCAGGCCTGTCAGGCCCGCCTGAAGCAGGAGGCCGACGCGGCGCAGGCGAAGCAGCACACCAAGCTCGAGACGCGGCAGACTGAGGAAGCGGCCAGTGGTCAGAAAAAACGGGGCCGGAAACCCAAAACCGCTCAGGCGATCGCCGCCGAACTCGACGCCACCACAAAGGCGAACGTCACGGATCCGGACAGTCGCATCATGAAGACACAGAAGGGCTATGTCCAGGGCTACAATGCCCAGGCCGTCGTCACAGCCGAGCAGATCATTGTGGCGGCCGAACTGACTCAACAGGCTAATGATTTGCAGCAACTGCACCCGATGCTGGCCAAGGCTCAGGAAAACTTGCAGGCCATTGACCATCCTCAGGCCATCGGCATCGCATTGGCGGATGCGGGGTATTGCAGCGAGGCCAACTTGACGGCGGTGGTGCGGGAGGGGCCTGAGCTGCTCGTGGCGACAAACAAGGACTGGAAACAACGGAAGGCCCAGCGGGAACAACCCGCGCCGCGAGGGCGGATCCCCAAGCACCTCACCGCTCGAGAGCGGATGGAGCGGGCGCTGCTGACGCAACGAGGCCGTCGCTTGTACAAGACACGCGGGCACACGGTCGAACCGGTCTTTGGGCAGATCAAGGTGGGGCGAGGCTGTGATCGGTTCATGCGCCTGGGGGAACCGGCCTGTGCGAGTGAGTGGAAGTTGCTCTGCACGACGCACAATCTGTTAAAGCTCTGGCGCAGTGGGAAGGCGAGGTGGGCGAGTCAACACCGGAGCGGCTGACCAAAAGACTGAGGACCGTCAAACGTGAAGAACAGACGGCGTTGAGCCTCCAGAAGTGCACATGGCTTGACCGTTTCGGGAAGAAACCGGCGGGAAGTGAAGCCATCGCGATGAGTGCCGGTGACGAGAAAGGCCGGTCGCGATGTTTGAGCAACAGGCTCCATAATAGATGTCATTTCTTAAAGCCAAATAGCCTGTGAAAGCAGAGTATCTATGGTCTGAACCCTAACTTTTTTGAGGGGTGTTGAGTACCTTTAACTTTTCTCTTGGAATGCCTGGGGTATAAGCAGAGTGGAAGGCGAAGCCTTCTCAGCCTGCCGAACAGATTTGGCGATGGCTTGGCTGGCGCGGGAGCTGAGGAATCGTTGTTGGTCGTATCCCAACAGGATTTCCCACGCTGAGTCCTCATAGCGACTGATGAGTGGAAGGGCGACCTCGTTGAGCATCCACTGGCCGTGCCGGAGGTCCTCTTTGATGTGCACATCCCAGTAGCCGATAGCTTGTTCGCTGAAACCAAGACGTTCTCCTGCGGTTTTGTAATTCTGGAATGCGGCAGGGACTGAGATTTCGAAATAGAGGAGACTGCCAATATACCGTAAGAAATGTCTCTT